>ERZ773225.1999-NODE-1999-length-21891-cov-5.096309_pt1 | contig 21891 bp, 18 predicted proteins | sample MGYA00580993_ERZ773225 | MGnify/ENA primary metagenome ERZ773225 (study PRJEB29015, sample SAMEA2737748) | human gut metagenome | biome: human gut; feature: human-associated habitat; material: faeces | place: China | collected 2012 ...
CCAGCGCAAATTTCATGCAGCCAAGCGCGGTTCATGGAACGGCGTCTCCCCAATCACCCGTGTTGTGCAGAGCAAGCGGATTTATGACCGGAACCGCACAAGGCAGGAAAGCCGTCAAAGTGGAGATCGTTGACAGAATCGTGCAGACCGCACAAAATTCCATAAATCCCACAATATCTTTTTTGGTTGCACAGCAGCAACCAGCAGTATGAAGCAGCAAGCTCCAAAAACCTTGCCCCAAAAAGCTGAAACCATTGAAAACACTAGAAAAACCGCTGATATCTTAATTGGTGCAGCTTGCCATGAAAAAACGCCATCCATCCGGATGGCGTTTTTTCTATGTCGCAGTCGCAGCGGGGTCCGTAGGGGTCGATGCCCACATCGACCCGGCAGCATGCACCATTTTTACGGAAGTCCCCGGCGAATTCGATGGTACCCATGGGGCGATGTAGGCATCGCCCCCTACGCAAAGACGGGAAGATTTCAAAAGGCTCGTAGGGGCGGACGACCCTGTCCGCCCGGCAAAAAGCACTTTTGAAACGCGAAAATCTTCGGCGAATTCGATGGTACCCAGGGGCGGAAAGCCGCGTCCGCCCTTACGCCAAATTGACGCATTACTTCTTGATCGAAAGCTCCAGCATTTCGAGCGCGGGGCGGAGCTGGTTGTAGAACTCGAGTCCCGTTCTTGCGGCGGGGACGCGCGTGACGTACCACTCACAGGGCTCCATCTCCGTATCGCCCAAGCGGCGGGCGAGTTCCGGGCCCATGCCGATGGCCATCGCGTAGGGAAGGAGCTTGTAAAAATACTGGCCGTCGCGCGAGAGGAGCATTTCCATGTGCCGCGTGGAGAGCTTTTCTAAGCCCTTGCGGAAGCCAAGGCTCTGCGAGATGAGCTGCGTGCCGAGCTCCGTGCGCCGCCCGCCGTGGAGCGTGAGGTAGCCGCACAAAAAGCTCATCACTGTCGCAGCCAGCATCGGAAGCCCGCTGCCGGAGAGCTGCGAGGCAACCAATAACACGAGCGCGCAGGCCGCAGATAAGACCATTCCCGGGATATTTCCCAGATAGAAAAACCGCCAGATGCGCGCAATGAGCAGACTCAGAAACGCGCCCGCAATCAGGCACAGCGCCAGAACGAGCCCCCGCGCGGGCATGGTGGGGAGGATCTGGCTCATCGTGGCAAGCGACGCAACGCCCATCGCGAGCGCGCACAGGCCCTTCATGATACGCGGATTGCCGCTCGTGCGCGCGTAGAGCCGCTTGTCCCAGTACCGCTCGATGGCGCGCATGGCCTGTTGGGCTGTCTTTTTATAAGGAAGGCTCGCGCCGTCGCAGATTTCCCCCCGGGCAAAAAGCGCCGAGAAAATCTTGTATTCCAGCCGCTTGCGTTCGTTGCCCATGATGACCTGCCGGTGCAAAAGCACATGTCCCTTCTCGTCCATCTCGATCGTGAGGTAGCCGAGCGCCGCCCAGTGGCAGATGAGCATGTTGAAGTCTGGCGCGCCGCCCGCGAGCAAATACGGAAGATCGCTCGGAGCTGCCGCGTCCGGGGGAGCTGTGCGGCTGGACGCACGAAGCGGCTTCGAGCGAAGCGTCAGCGCCCAGTATAAAAGCGCGAGCACGCTGAACACGATCACAAGCGCCGTCTCCACCCAGCCGGAAGACCAGCTGGCATAACGGCCCGCAAAGTAGCCCTCGCCCACGTCCAGCGTCATCGTCAGCGACTCGTGGTCCTTGAGCGCTGTCGAGATCGTGCCGCCGATCATGCCCTCGCGGACGGTGAAGTTCATGTAGTCCTCGATCACATCGCCGTAGTATCCGCTTGTAAAGGTAGGGTAGCCCTCAAAGGCGGCGGGAAGGGTGATGGTAAAATCGTAATTGTTGATCGCCCAGTTCCACTTCGGCGCAAGCAGCGGCAGCGTCAGGGTCTGCACGTTATCCTGCTCGGAGACAAGCCCGGAGACGGTATAGCTGATGGTAAAGGTCCGGCTTCCGGCAAACCCGCCGTTTGACGAGAGAACGAGCACCGTATAGCCGTCCTGGGTCGTCTTTTTGTATTTGTAGCCCGCGACGCTGATGCGCTTGGCACCAGATGCCAGCGGAAGCTCGATCGTGTCCTCCGTGCCCGCAATGTCAATGGTCACGGTCTGCGTGATCTGGCAGCTGCCCGCCGCGTCTACCACGCAGTCGGTCTTCATATCGGTAATGACGCTTGTGTCCGCCGCGCCCGCCGTCACGCACAGCGCCAGCGCGCACACGATCGCCAGAAAAAGTGTGATGATCCGTTTCGTCTTCTCCACCTCGCTCTGCTGTGTATTTGGTGTATTCGGTAACAAAATACCACAAAATGCGCGAAAATGCAACCGTCCTCGCGGCCTCATACGCGGGAATCTGCAAGCGCTGGCGTGTCCATCGCAAGAACACATTGATTTTGGTGAGACACGGCCATGTCTCACAGGTTTTTCCGGGAAAACCCGTTGATTTCCATATAAAAATACGATATGATGGCTTTGGAGAGTGCGCCGTCCGTTAAGCGGGCAGCACGTGCGGCGTACAGGATGAAGAGTAAGGAGTTACATCTTATGATTATTACACAGAAAAAGCCTCTGGAAGAGGTTATGGCCATGGTCGGCGATGCGAAAACCGTCGCCGTCATCGGCTGCGGCCTGTGCGCGTCCACCTGCCAGACCGGCGGCGCGCCCGAGGTCGAGGCGATGAAAAAGACGCTCGAGGAAGCAGGCAAGACCGTAGTCCTCACGGACGTTGCAGACGCGTGCTGCATGAAGCTCGGCGTGCGCGCCAAGTGTAAGGCGATCTCAGCTGCCGCGCCGGAGTGCATCGTCTGCATGTCCTGCGGTGACGGCGTACAGACCATCGCGAAAAACTGCACGGGTATCCCCGTCTATCCCGCCAACAATACGATGTTCCTCGGCGAGGTCGCGCGCGTAGGCATCTGGGAAGAGGCATGCAAAATGTGCGGCGACTGCGTGCTCGGAACGACGGGCGGCATCTGTCCCATCACCCAGTGCGCCAAGAGCCTTCTCAACGGCCCCTGCGGCGGCCAGAAGAACGGCAAGTGCGAGGTGAACCCTGAAAACGACTGCGCGTGGATCCAGATCTACAAGCGCCTCGAGCAGCTCGGTCAGCTCGACAAGCTGTCCATGACGCGGCCTGATAAGGGCTATGAGAAGGTCGCGTATCCGAGAACGATCAACCAGAGGGGGAAGAAGGCATGAGCAGATTAAAAGAAGCACTCGAAAACGGTCAGTTCGGCGTGACTGCCGAGATGGCGCCCCCGAAGGGCTATGATTTTACCGAGCAATTGGAAGCCGGCAGGCTGCTTGCCCCGAAGGTTCACGCCGTGAACGTCACGGATATGCAGTCCGCGTCTTTGAAGGCATCCAGCCTCGGCCTTTGCATCGCGCTTAAAAACGCTGGCGTGGAGCCGATCTTGCAGATGACCGGCCGCGACCGCAACCGCATGGCCATTATGGCAGACGTCTTGTCCGCGGCCAGCTTCGGCATTGACTCCGTTCTTGCGCTCACGGGCGACCATCCCGTCGTCGGCGACTGCAAGGACGCAAAGCCGGTGTACGACCTCGATTCTGTCGGCATTTTGCATATGCTGAGCAAAATGGAGCAGACAAACTGCGACTGCGGCGGCAACGAGATCGCAGGCGGCGCGCCGAAGCTCTACAAGGGTGCATCCGTCACCCCGGTCTACGAGCCGATTTTCCTCCAGATCAACAAGCTCCGCCAGAAGGTGGAGGCGGGCGCGAGCTTCGTGCAGACGCAAGGCATTTTTGATCTGGATGCGTTCAAGCGCTTTTTGGAGCAGGTCGACGCGGCGGGCATCCAGACGCACGTCATGGCCGGTATCATCCCGCTCAAGTCCGCCGGTATGGCGCGGTACATGAACGAGAACGTGCCCGGTATCGCCGTGCCGCAGGAGATGATCGACCGTCTGGCAGCCGCCGCCGAGGAGGGCAAGGCCAAGGGCGTCAAGGGTCTTCCGATGAAGCTCGGCATGGAAATGGCCGCTGAGATGATCGCGAAGATCAAAGACGAGCACCTGTGCGACGGCGTTCATATCATGGCTATCGGCGCAGAAAAGAACGTCCCCACGATCCTCGATCTGGCCGGTATCACCATCTGAATACGCATCTTACAAATGGGCTCCCGCTTTTTGCGCGGGGGCTCATGTTTCTGTAACGGGAAAATCTTAAAAATTTCCGCAAAGCTATTGTGCGCCCACCGTTTTTCTGCTATACTGTTGGCACACATGCCAACGTACACCAAACCGAACCCAACCAATCAAAAAGGGAGGACTCTGTATGATGAAAAAACGACTGCTCTGCGCCCTGCTGCTTCTCGCGCTGGCGCTCTCGCTGCTGCCGACCGTCGCGCTGGCGGACGACGCGAACACAGCCGGTACGGCGGAAGAACTGCAAAGCTTGCTTGGACAACGCAAAACTCCTATCAAGCTGACCGACAACATTAACCTGAAAGGGCAACCGCTGACGATTTCCGGCGGCAATATCACAATCGATATGGCCGGGCACACCATCTCCGGTGGGGAACTGACCGTAGATGTGCGCGAAACACGCCCTCTGAATCTGACCGGCGAAGGCGTGATCGACTGCCCGGCAACACTGAACGGAACCATCCGAGGCGACGCGGAGTTCCAGCAAGAAGTCACGCTCGCGCCGAATGATGTATGCAAGATTTATGGCGGCTCCTTTTATGGGAAAATAACAACGCGCAGCAGTACCGACGCGGTTGAGTTCAATGGCGGGACGTTTTACAACACGGTAAACACTGCGGGGTGCAACAGCGTAACTGTATATGGCGGCGTGTTCCACGAAGACGCATACTTTCTCTGCGGAGCCGGCCAGAGCAATGTATTTGGCGGTGTTTTTTACAAAAATGTACAGGCCGCTGGCAGCAACGGAAGCACGAACAATATTTGGGCGGGCATGTTCTTCGATACCAGCGTGGCGTCTCAGTTTGCCGAGGGCACGGTAAGCATGAACGTAATTTTTCACGCAAACGGCGGCATTTTTAACGCAAACGGCGGCACCTCGGAAACTGTCACGGCAAAAGCCGTCGCAAATCGTACGCCTGAGCATTCAGCGCTCATTGCCCCGCCGAAGCCCCTCCCCACAAAAGACGGCTATGTCCTCACCGACTGGTACACAGATCCGGTTGGCGGAACGTCGTTTATGTTTGATCAAAAATGGAACGTTGACATGATCAAAGTGCAGCAGAATCAGACGATCACGCTCTATGCGCGCTGGGAAAAAGCGCCGGAGGAACCCGAAGAGACGGATTCGTTCCCCGCGCTGGCGGCGGGCGCGCTTCTGCTGGCAGGGGACGACAACCCCTTCCGCGACGTGCGCGCGATCGACTGGTTCTATGACGATGTAATGTACGCCTACGACCGGGGGTTGATCACCGGCACGGCCTACGACAAGTTTTCGCCCAGGGATAGCTTCACGCGCGGCATGCTGCTGACCATCCTCGCGCGGCACGACGGGGTCCATACCAAGGGCACCCCGTGGTATCAGGCGGGCTGCGACTGGGCGGCGAAAAACGGCATTTCCGATGGAGAAAAACCCGAGGAGGCCATCTCCCGCGAAGAGTTCGCGCTGATTTTGTATCGTTACGCGCAGTACCTCGGCAAGCAGGCCATCGAGCGCGCCGACCTCTCCCGCTATACGGACGCGGGCGCAGTAAGCGAGACGGCGCTTCCCGCCGTGCAGTGGGCAGCCGCCGAGGCGATTTTGCGCGGCGATAACTTCCGCCTGAACCCGCAGAATGGAGCCACCAGAGCCGAAGCCGCGGCCATGCTTCATCGATTCTTTACCCGGTAAATTTCCCGGAACGCGCGCACGGACGGATTTTCGGAAATTTTCCAAATATGCGTAGGGGTCGATACCCACATCGACCCGGTGCGTAAATCCGATGATACAGAGATCCCCGGCGAATTCGTAACTTCCCAATGGGGCGATGTGCTCAATCGCCCCCTACGAGCCCGGTTGGGAAATCGCGCGGAAGCGGATTGACAACCGCCGAAAAAGCCGTATAATGGAAGCATGAGGTGAGAGAACATGTTAGACGAAAGAGATTTACAGGCTATTGCACAGCTGATCGATTCCAAGCTTCAGGAATCCGAGCAGCGAACAGTACATCTGATCGATTCCAAGCTTCAGGAGTCCGAGCAGCGGACATCGCAGCTGATCGATTCCAAGCTCAAAGAATCCGAGCAACGTACCATGGGAGCTATCAAGGAATCTGAACAGCGCACCATGGGGGCTATCAAGGAATCTGAACAGCGCACCATGCAGGGCGCGGCGGCGTTGATGGAGTCCTACTTCGAGCCGAAGTTCCAGCTGCTCGCCGAGGGCATTCAGAGCTTGCAGGAAACGCAGATTCCGAGAGAGCGGTTTGAAAATTTGGAGGAAGAGGTCGCGTTCCTGCACACCATCGTTCGTCAACACAGCCGCGAAATCGAGAAGCTGAAGCACGCGTAACATAAAAACAGCACAGAGACTGTAGCGAAAAGGACATCGCTACAGTCTCTTTTTGCGCGCGCGGCAAAAACGGTTCTTTTCATTTTGCGCCGGATGCAGTATAATAAACTTGTATGACTATTTCGAACGTGGGGAGGGACGGGCTTGATTCCGGAACAGTTTACATTACGGATGCGGCGGCTGTTGGGAGAAGATTACGACGCATTCTCCGCGAGCTTTTCCCGACCCCGCGCGGTCGGTCTGCGGCTGAATCCCCTGAAAGGGACTTCCCTTCCTGATCTGTCCGCGTTTTCGCTTACGCCTGTCCCTTGGGAGCCCTGTGGGTATTACTATGACCCGGAAACGAGACCGGGAAAGTCCGCGTATCATGAGGCGGGGCTTTACTATTTGCAGGAGGCCAGCGCGATGGCGCCCGCAGCTTTGCTTGACCCGAAGCCGGGCGAGCGGGTGCTCGATCTGTGCGCCGCGCCGGGCGGAAAATCCACGCAGCTGGCAGGGAAAATGCAGGGGCGCGGACTTCTTGTCTGCAACGAGATAAACTCCAAACGCGCGAAAATCCTCGCGTCCAATATTGAGCGCCTCGGCATCGCGAACGCTTTGGTGCTGAACGAGCATCCGCAGCGGCTGGAGGCGCGGTTCGAGGGCTATTTTGATAAAATTCTTGTCGATGCGCCCTGCTCCGGCGAGGGCATGTTCCGAAAATCGGAGGCCGCCGTCACGGACTGGTCGGAAGAAACGGTCTTCATGTGCGCGCGGCGGCAGGCGGAAATTCTGCATTCTGCCGCCCTCATGCTCCGCCCGGGCGGACGGCTCGTCTACTCCACCTGCACCTTCTCCCCGGAGGAAAACGAGGGAAGCGTCAGCGAATTTTTACACACGCATCCGGATTTTTCGATCGAAGCGGTCGACGCGCCGTGGTTTTCACCCGGAAGGCCGGATTGGGTACAAAATCCCGCGCCGGGTTTGGAGCAAACGTTTCGCCTCTGGCCGCACAGGCTCCTTGGCGAGGGGCACTACTGCGCAGTCCTGCGCAAAGCGGGAAACGGAGACGGCGCGGAGCTCCCACTGGAACCTGCCGCAAAGCTTCCCAAAGAGCTGGCCGATTTCTGCCGGGAAACGGGCGCGGCCATACCGGAGGGAAAACCCATCTTATTCGGCCAGACCGTCTATCTCGCGCCAAGCGAGCTTCCAAGTCTCAAGGGGCTGCATGTTCTGCGCGCGGGTCTGGAGCTCGGCGAGGTGCGCAAGAACCGGCTGGAACCCGCGCACGCGTGGGCGCTGTGGCAAAAAAGCTTTCCGAACGCCGTGTCGTTCGCGGAGTCGAGCGAGGAGATCCGCCGCTATCTCGCGGGGGACGTTCTGCCGTGCGGTGAAAAGGGCTGGACGCTGGTGCAGGTCGATGGCCTTAGTCTCGGTTGGGCAAAGGGCGACGGCCGGGTTCTCAAAAATCACTATCCCAAGGCGCTTCGGCGCGCGACATAAAAGGAGGAAGGCTCCATGGAAGAGAAAAAACGCATCCTGATCGTCGAAGACGAACGGGCGATCGTGGAAATTCTGAAATTCAACCTTATGCGCGAGGGCTATGATACGCTCGAGGCGCTCGACGGCGAACTCGGGCTTGAGCTAGCGCGCACGAAGGACCCCGATTTAATCCTGCTCGACGTGATGCTCCCCAAGATGAACGGCTTTGAAATCTGCCAGAATTTAAGAGACGCGGGAAGCACCGTCCCCATCATCATGCTCACCGCGCGCGAAGAGGAAACGGACAAGGTCTTCGGCCTCGAAGCGGGAGCTGACGATTATATGACAAAGCCCTTTTCCATGCGCGAGCTCATGGCGCGCGTGCGGGCAAATATCCGAAGAAGAAGCCTCGATCTGGACGCGAGAGCCTCGGTCGGGACGCTTTTAAAGGCAGGCGAGCTCGTCATCGAGCCGTCGACGTTCTCCGTCACAAAAAACGGCGAACCGGTCGACCTTACGCAGAAGGAATATGATCTGCTTTTGCATCTGCTGCGCGAGCGCGGTAAGGTGTTTACGCGCGAGGACCTCATGCAGAAGGTCTGGAACTACGATTATTTCGGCGACATGCGGACCGTCGACGTGACCGTGCGCCGCCTGCGCGAAAAAATCGAGGCAGACCCCGGCAAGCCGCAGTATATTTTAACCAAGCGCGGCGCGGGCTATTACTTTGCGCCGTAAAAGGCCGAAAACGCGCATTTGAAAGATTGAGAGGAGGGCGGGACGATGCGGTCTCTGCGCACGAAGCTGGTCATGATCATGGTCATTCTGATTCTGGCCCTGATGTGTGTGATCGGCGCGTTTTTGATCAACGGCGTCGGCAACTTCTATATCTCCCAGTTCTATGAGCAGATGGAGAAAACGTTCTCGCCCGATTTTATCGGACAGCTGCAAACCATCCCCGCGCAGGAGCAGAGCGCGCCCGTGCGGATGAAAGAGCTTCTGATGGCGCAGGCCGGGCTCGGCATCGACATCGCGACGCGGAACGTCTATATCTTAGACGAAACCGGAAACGTCCTCGCAAGCTCCAACCAGGAGACGAACGTCTCCATGACGGCGAATTTGCTGACCGCGATGAACGGCGAGGTCGGGCAGGAGGGCTCGATCACGAGTTCCTATATGGATTTAGCGGTTCCGATCGTATCGACTAACGGCACATATATTGTCTATATTTTAGACAGCCGCGCCACAGTTGACGCGCTCACAGGAGAGCTTTTTTCGATCATCCTGAGCGCGCTTGGCCTTGGCCTTGTGATCTGCGTGGTATTATCCTTCCTCCTCGCCCAGATTCTGATTACGCCCATCCGCGCGCTGACCCTCGGCACGCGGCAGGTTGCGGCGGGCGATTTTTCCCAACGCATTGAAGTCGAGGGGCAGGATGAAATTGGCGTCTTGACGCGGAACTTCAACCACATGGCAAAGGTTTTGCAGGACACCATCTCAGAAGCGGAAAACGAGCGCAACAAGCTCTCGACGCTGTTTCTGCACATGACAGACGGCGTGGTTGCCTTCTCGGCCTCGGGCAATCTCATTCACTGCAACCCCGCGGCGACGCAGATGCTGGCAAGGCCGCTCGACCCGACAACAACGTTCGACGAATTATTCTCCGATCAGGCCGAGCTCGATACGCTCTTAACGCTCAAGCGCCCGCAATACTTAGAGGCGCAGAAGACGGCGGGCGACCGGGAGCTGGAGCTTTTCATGGCACCGTTTTCGTCCGATCAGACGCAGGGCGGCGCGCTGGTCGTCATCCACGACGTGACCGAGCAGCGAAAGAGCGAGCAGTCGCGGCGTGAGTTTGTCGCAAACGTATCGCACGAGCTGCGGACGCCGCTTACGAACATCAAATCCTACGCCGAGACGATCGTCTCCGCGGGAGATGAGCTCCCCCGCGAGCTTCACGATAATTTCATGGGCGTTATCATCAACGAAGCCGACCGCATGACCCGCATCGTGCAGGACCTTCTGACGCTCAGCAAGATCGACTACGGCAAGATGGAGATGAACATCTCCCGGTTCTCGTTTGCGAAGGCCATTTCGAACGTCTACGAGGCCGCGCGCTTAAACGCCGAGCAGAACCACCACCACACGATGCTCTTCCACTGCGAGGACAATATCCCGGACGTCATGGGCGACCGCGAGCGCATCGAGCAGGTGGTCATGAACATCGTCTCGACCGCCATCAAATATACCCCCGACGGCGGCAAAATCGAAATCTATGCGGGCAGCAGCGGAAAATCCGTCTTCGTCCGCGTGACGGATAACGGCATCGGCATTCCCGAAAAAGATTTGCCGCGCCTGTTTGAGCGGTTCTACCGCGTCGATAAAGCCAGGAGCCGCGAGTCGGGCGGCACAGGTCTTGGCCTTTCGATTGCCCGCGAGATCCTCTCGCAGCACAAGGGCGAGATCAAGATCGACTCCGTCTACGGCGAGGGAACCGACGTGCGCATTACCCTCCCCGCCGCCCCGCCTGAGAAGTAGTTTTGCGTTTTTCGCGACGCACAAATACTGCATGCGATCGATTTACACGACGCACAAACACCCATTGCGTAGGGGGGCGATGCCTACGGACCGATTTTATGGTAATCCTCGACGAATTCGGAACTTTCCAACGGGCCGATGTGGGCATCGGCCCCTACGCATAACCGGGAAATCTCCAAAAAAATCCGTAGGGGCGGACGCGGCTTTCCGCCCTTGGGTACCAACGAATTCGCCGATGGGTTTCGTGTTTCGGACAATTCTTCGGCGGGCGGCCAGAGGCGTCCGCCCCTACGAGCACCATCGAAACAGTTCACGTATTATCCGAGAAAGGAGGCAAACCATGCGCAAAAATCCCTGGGTCGAGCGCGCAAAGAACGTGCTCATTGCGCTGCTGGCGGTCATTTTGCTGGCGCTGACGGTGCTGGCGCTGCCGGTCAAGACGGTGACCGATACGCCGTGGCTGGCGGCTCTTGTACGTCCGTTTGCCTCGCTGATGGGCATTTCGCAGGGCGATCTGACCGACACGCCGATGGCGGACGCAGGAAGCGTCACGGGCGCTGCCCAGCCGGTAGCTATCTCTGTGCGAAACCCCGCCGGGCGGACGAGCTTTCAGTATTCGTTCTCCACACTGGACACGTCGTTTGAGCAGTTCGGCGCAGCACTCGGGCAGGCACTGGAGACCGCGCAGGAGACGGAATGGACAAGCGCGCTTCGCGTGCAGGAGGCGCTCGGGAAAACCTCGGTCGCGTTCTGCTATCCGGGCGAAATCTCATCCACGCTTGCCGCTTCATGGCTGCATGTGGATACTGATCTGGACACGCAGAGCCGCTGGTTCATTCTGGCCGGGGACGGCGTGTATGTGACGCTCTATCTTGTCGGCGAGGAGCTTTTCTCCTGCCAGACGCAGATGCGCGCAGAAAGCCTCGAGCAGCTGCTGCAAAGCTGCACGCCGGACGGAAGCTTCTTCGCCTTTGAAGACGCGCAGTCCCGCTTTGACACGCTCGCGCCCTTGAGCCTGCTTCCCGGGCAGACGCCTGCCATCCATGAGGCCTCAGCGGCAAATCCCTGCGACGCGCGCTTTTCGGACGCGCTTGCCTCGAGCCTTGGCTTCAACCCCTACGGCGACGCGCGCTACACCGATGACGCGGGCAACACAACCTATACGGAAACCGGCTACGCCCTTTCCATCTCCGCCGCAAGCGAGCTCACGCTCCGCGCCGATGGGCAGGTCACGCGCTTTCGCGCCGCGTCGGGTGAGGAAGCCGACCTCGTTGAATGCGCGAGAAGCCTTCTTTCCACAATGACGGCGGGCGCTTCCGGCGACGCGCGGCTGTATCTGACCGGGCTTCAAAAGGATGGTTCGGAAACGGTCTGCACGTTCGACTACTATTTAAACGGCATTCCCGTCTACCCCTCTGGCGGCCACGGCGCGGAAATCCGCTTCTCGGGCGCGTCCATCGTGCAGGTGAGGCTCCTTCTGCGCACGTATACGCTCACGACCCAGACCGTCTCCGTTCTCCCGCCCGCGCAGGCGGCGGCGATTTTGCCGGACGGCAGTGAGCTGGGGCTCATCTACAGCGATACCTCCTCCGGCGTGACGGCCGGATGGCGGTCGTAGGGGAGGTGCCGGTATGTCTGCTTCCAAGATCAAAAATCTGATTCTGCTCATTTTGCTGCTCGGCGTTCTGGGGCTTTTGCCCGCAGTTGTGCCGACGCAGGCGGCCAGAACGGGCGCGGAGCGAAACGTCCACGAAAAGCTCGAGGAGCTCTACAGCTCCTACGGCCTGATGCTGAACGCATCAAGCCTTCCCGACAGCCAGACGCTCTATGCCATCGAGATTGAAAATCCGGACGCGTCCAACGCCGCGCAGGCGCTGCTCGGCAGCAAGGCGGTATCGCAGGAGACGGCGGCCCGTGGGCTTGCAAGCTACACCTCTGAGCTCGGCTCGATGCAGCTCAGCCGCGCCGGGGAGCTGACCGCAAGGCTGACCGGCGCAACGCAGGCGCACGATCTGGCGCGCGCGACGAAGCGCTATCTTCGCTCGATGGATTTTGCCATTGCGTCCGTTTCAGAGCCGCTGCGCGAATCCGCCGGGGTCTACAGCGTGACGGCGGTGCAGAGCCTCTGCGGCGTGCCTGTTTTTGAAAGCGCGCTCACGTTTACCTACCGCAACAGCGCCCTTTCCCGCGTGGACGGGACGTTTTATCCGGCGGGCGAGACGGTGCGCGTGTCGGAAAATGCGTGCATCTCCTGCGCGGACGCGCTGGTGTGCCTGCTTTCGAGCCGCGACAGCCTCGGCTGGGTGGGAAGCGAAATTCTCTCCTGTGAGCAGGGGTACGTTCACTCGGAAACGGCCTCGAGCGCGATGCGCTTTGTGCCGGTCTGGCGGATCGAAACGGACGCGGGCACGTTCCATGTCAGCGGTATTACGCGCGAGGTACGTCAGCTGGTGTCGTAAGGGCGCGAACGTCCGTGTCGAAATTCTTAAAAATTTATGAAGAATTTTGTTCCTGAATTGTCATTTTTCCTTTACATTGCCGCGCGCCTGTGGTATTCTTATGAGGTGCGCAAGTAAAATTTCCATGCAAATGGATGAATTGGCATCGTAACTTCTGAGCTTTCAGGAAATACTTCCGATCGAGGGATTTGAACTTTGATTAAATATATCGTGCAGGGCGGAACCCGCCTGTCTGGTCATGTCAATATTTCGGGTGCAAAGAACGCGGCGGTCGCGATTCTGCCCGCGAGCTTGCTGGTCGACGGCGTTTGCCGCATTGAAAATGTTCCGGATATCTCAGACGTCCGGCTGCTGCTTGAAATTTTAAGAAATATGGGCGCGAACATCCGCCGCTTCGGCCGGAACACGCTCGAGATCGACTGCTCGCACGTGCGCAACGCTACGGCACCCATCGATCTTGTGCGCCGCATCCGCGCTTCCTACTATCTCATCGGCGCAGAGCTCGGACGCTTTGGCCACGCGCGCGTCGCCATGCCCGGCGGCTGCAATTTCGGCGTGCGTCCCATCGACCAGCACATCAAGGGCTTTGAGGCGATGGGCGCGAGCGTCGAGCAGCTGGGCGGCTATGTCTGCGCAGATGCGCCCGATGGCGGCCTCCAGGGCGGCCATGTGTACCTTGACATTGTTTCCGTCGGCGCGACGATGAACATTCTGCTGGCTGCCGTTCTTTGCAGCGGCATGACGATCATCGAAAACTGCGCGAAGGAGCCGCATATCGTTGACCTTGCGAACTTCCTGAACGCCATGGGCGCGAAGGTATCCGGCGCGGGAACCGATGTCATTAAGGTTCGCGGCGTTGGCCAGCTGAAGGGCGGCAATTACACGATCATTCCCGACCAGATCGAGGCCGGAACCTATATGGCTGCGGCGGCTGCCGTGGGCGGCGATGTGACGGTCGATAACGTCATTCCGAAGCACCTCGACTGCATCACCGCGAAGCTGCGCGAGATGGGCGCAAAGGTCACGGAGTACGACGACGCAATCCGGGTCGAAGCCGACCACCGGCTCCGCCGCTCGAATGTGAAGACCATGCCGTATCCGGGCTTTCCGACCGACATGCAGCCGCAGATCGCCGTGTGTATGGCGCTGGCCGAGGGGACAAGCCTTGTGACCGAGGGCATTTACGATAACCGCTTCCGCTACACCGCCGAGCTCAACCGCATGGGTGCGAGCATTCAGGTGGAAAGTAAGACGGCGGTCATCGACGGCGTGACGCAGCTGCACGGCTGCGAGGTGCGTGCGTGCGACCTTCGTGCGGGCGCGGCGATGGTGATTGCAGCGCTGTGCGCCGAGGGCACAACGACGATTGAGGACGCGCATTATATCGAGCGCGGCTATGAGGACATCATCGGCAAATTCTCCGCCATCGGCGGCAAAATCCGCCGCATCGAAACCTTCGAGGGCAATTCCCAGAGCGCGGCAGGTTAATAGAAAAAGAAATCCCGTCAGCAATGTCGCTGACGGGATTTTTGTACGTATTGGGTTTCTTATTCGCCCGGATGACTTGAGACGACCTTGCCGATGTTCCAGAGCGTTGCCGCGCGTTTGGCCGCATCCAGACGCTCGTCCGGCGTATGGTAATCGACCTGCGCGGTGTGCGCGCCGCAGTCCATGCACGTCACATAGCAGCACCAGCCGTTTTCATCCTCCAGAATGCCGTCTCCGCCGCAGTGCGGGCAGATCTGCAATTCGATATCCTTTAAGTCCATCTTGATTCCTTTCCTGCTTTTGTCTGCGCAGATTCTGCGCCGTATTCTTTTTGATTCTACCGCAAAGCGGCCTGCAAATCAAGCGCTCAGAACAGAATCAGCGAGAAATAGCGGATTTTCCCGTCGTTATCCCAGCACTTCATGCCCACAAAGTCCGCCATCTTCTGCGCGTTTACGCAGTAGGCCGACATGCACGAGGCCGTTTTCCAGGGGCCCGCACCCATCATGAGCGTATCCGTTGTGCCGTTTTCGTGCATGCGGTTTATCAGCTGCTCGGTCAGCTCGTTCTGGTGCCGCTTGGCCGCCTTCTGCTCCTGACGATCGGTATAGTCCTTCGGCGTATGCTCGACCATGAGAACGAGCGCCGTCTCATACTGCCGCACGCGCGCCGTCATTTCCTCGACTGTCCCGCTCGCAGGCGGACAGGCAGGCAGAACGTTATAATTCCCACAGAGATTTTCTTCGCAGAACACGCGGTATTCCGGCACGATCACGAGCTCCCGTACCGGCATGAACGCCGCGTCCGTAAACCCGAGCGCCTTCGCTTCTGTCACATAGTCCATTTTCTCTCCGCCTCCCGACGTATTTTGAACCTTCTGCGACTATTTTAGTCCAAATGACGCAGAATATCAATAGAACGCACGAAAAAAGCCGCACTTCCGGGATTTTGCGGTTTTCCGCGCGTATACGGGATATCCGAAAACCAGCGCGTAGGGGGCGATGCCCACATCACCCCCTACGGACGTCCCGGATGCGTGTTTAATTCTCCATCTGCCGGCCCAAAAAGCCTGCGACGGTCTGCACGAGCTTCTGCTCGGCTTCCCCAAGCGGCGCGTCCTGCTCCTCGAGAAGCAGCATCACGCAGCCCATCAGGTCACCCTCGGATAAAATCGGCGCGCTCACACCAAGATAGTACCGCTCCGAAGCGTCGGAGGGGTAAATTTTTGCCTGCCCCGGCTGATAGCGATAGATTTTTCGGGCCTCCATAAGCTGCTCGAGCTCCTGCGAGCAGTGCTTGTCCATGAGCTCGCGCCGCTGCACGCCGTAGGCCGCAATGACCGCGTCCCTGTCGGAAACGGCGGCGATGTGGCCGGTGTTCTTGCCGATGGATTCGCAGATCTGCGCGGCGAAGTCCGTCAGATCGCCCATCGGGGAGTACTTTTTAAAAATGACCTCGCCGTCCTTCTCCGTATAAATCTCCAACGGGTCGCCGCTGCTGATAACACTGACACGGAAAACCTTGTCCTCATGGTTTTTGGCCCTCTGGACGATTTCGGTTTCGTAGGGGTCGATGCCCACATCGACCCGCGGTAATTCGTTACTCTCCGTGTCTGACTTAAAATTTCCGGTGTCCTCCGGAAGCGCACCGGTTTTGAGCAGGCTGTCGATGTCCGCCTTGAGCTGCACCTCGATGTGATCTTCGTAGACCTTGATCTTTTCGATCATTAAATTCAGGTCATTGCGGTCAAGCGCCGGCTTTTCCAGAATGTCATTGAACACGTCGATGGCGGTCTTTGCCACGCGGTTGATGCGGATAATCGTATTTCGCTTGTCGCTGGCAAATTCGATCTGGTGCTGAATGCCCGCGATGCGCTGCGTCAGCTCCGCTTCCAGCTCGTCGTAGGTTTCCTCCAAGAGTTCCTCCTGCTCCGGGTGCTTCATGATGTCCCGAATGCGCTGACGCTTCGTGGCCTTCAGCTCCTCCTGCTTGTCAAGCAGCAAAGCCTCTAAGTTTTCCTCCGTGCTCCTTGTCTCCGCAATGTCCGTCTGCTCTTTCTCCAGATCGGCGTTCAGCCGCTCGAGCATGGTGCTGGAATTGTCACGGACTTTCCGCACATAGTCCTTGACCAGCGCATCGAGCGTTTCCACGCGGATATGGTGGCTCGTGCAGCCCTTGAGTCCACGCCTGTGATACGTTCCGCAGGTGTAGGCGGGCGCTAAATCGCTCCGGCTCATCGCGAACATCGGACTGCCGCAGTCGCCGCAAACCAGCAAACCGGAGTACACGTTGTCATTGACTTTCACGCCGCGATAATTGTTCGTCGAGCGGCTTTCGCGCAGCGCGCGCACCGTTGCAAACGTGCGGTAGTCGATGATTTCCTGATGGTGGTGCTCAAAGACGCGGTGCTCGCGTTCGTCCAGCTTGCGGTCGCTGCCGTTGATTTTCACGCGCGTGAACTTCCCTTGCCGCAGCGTGCCGATATAAAAATCGTTATCTAAAATCCCCTGCACCGTGACAATCGCCCATGCCGCTTTCGTCTTGCGGCGGACAGGCTCCCCGGCGGCGGCGCGGCGCTCACACTCGGACATGCGCGGTGTGGGTACGTTGTTGTCCGTCAGGTAGTTCGCAATCTTCTTATAGCCCCAGCCGTCCAGGTATAGCTTGAAAATTGTCCGGATAACCTCCGCCTCGGTCGGCACGACCTCAAAGATCTGCTGCTTGTTCAGAATATAGCCATACGGCGCGGCGCAGAGCCATCGTCCCTCCTCCTGCCGCCGCTTCACGACGCTGCGCACCTTTTTCGACGTGTCCGTGACCGGCATTTCGTTAATTAAAAACTGGAACTGGATTTTCAGCCAGTCGTCATCGTTCGGAAAGTCGATGTTGTCGCCGATCGAAATGATCCGCACGCCCGCGTCGCGCAAATCCTCCAGTTCTACAAGTCCCCGCGAGTTGCGGCGGGAGAAGCGCGAGAAGTCTTTGACGATGAGAATGTCGTATTTGTGGCTCATCAGCCCCCGGCGCATTTCCTGATACCCCTCGCGCTGCTCGAACGTGTACCCCGAGCGGTCGCGGTCCTCAAAAAACGTCAGCGTGCTGTTTGGAAAGTGCGTTTTTACGAAGTCCGAAAGAATGGACTTCTGGTTTTCAATCGACACATTGTCGCGGTCGAGCTCTTCATCGACCGAAATGCGGGCATACCCCGCAATGTCAAAGCGTTCTATCATGATCATTCACCCTTGAGATATTGCTCCGTCTGGCGGTCAAATTCGAAAATGTACGCCGCGTCCTGCTTTTTGCGGAACTCCTCGTAAATCGCGCCGGCCTTTTTCGCCGCCGCTTCCCGCGAGATATAGCCTTTCCCATCCGGCGCGCCCTTCCACGTGGTAAGCCCCATCGCGGGGCTGTCCAAGTTTGCCCGCTCGGAAATCAGCTCTGCGGCGGTTTTGCCGGTGACGGCGTAGTGCAGTTTGTTCTGCACAAACACGTAAAAGGCTTTCGTGGTCTCGCTGTTTTTGTCGTAGTCATAGCTGCACTGTTCAAACACGTCCGCGATTTTCTGATAGGCTCGCCGCTCGCTGGCGCGGATTTCCCGGATGCGCTCCAGCAGCTCGTCAAAGTAATCCTTGCCGAACGGACGGCCATTTTTCATCAGCTCGTCGTTGAGAACGAAGCCCTTCTGAATATACTCTTTCAGTGTCTTTGTCGCCCATTGACGGAAGCGTGTGGCCTTTTTGGAGTTCACGCGATAGCCGACGGCGATGATGGCGTCGAGATTGTAGTGCTGTGTCAGATAGTTTTTTCCATCGGCGGCAGTTGCCGAGAATTTCTCGGTAACTGCTTCCCGAACCAATTCACTTTCCACGAAGATATTCTTCAAGTGCAGAGAGATGTTGTCCGCCGTACAGCCAAACAGCTCCGCCATCGCCCTTTGCGTCAGCCAAAATGTCTCATACTTGAACACAACACTGATAAATTCTTTCCCACTTTCGTCGCTGTACAGCAGGATTTCGCCGCGATTGGCAATCTCATTTCCCATTTGTGTCTCCCTCCGTCTGCTCCGGCAGCTGCGCCGCGTCTGTGACAATGTCCGTGACGAGTTGGCGGAAGCTCTCGGCGTTCTGCGCGGTAACGACGGTTTTGCCTGTTTCTGCTTCCAGCGCTTTTCTCGCAACGCCCGCGACATTACCGCCGCGCCGGGCGACCTTTTGATTTTCGTCAAAGCCCTGCGGCTGTTCCGCTTTCGCAATATCGGTCGTGGACGCTTCTGCCAGCATGGTCAGCACCAACTCCAGATCGCTCATATCGTCACGGAGATTTTCCTTTCTCAAGCCCTTGAGGTTTTTATACTGCCGCGTGTTCATGCCAGCCCACGCGCGGGTGATCTCGTCCGTCAGAATGGCGTATTCCTTGCCTTTCTGCACGCCGCGCTTTTTCCATTCGTCTGTCAGCTCGTTTCGGATGCGGATGGCAAGCAGCCGCTGATGTACCCATTCCTCGGAATAGCCCTTTTTCAGATATGTTTCCAGCGCGCGGTCGATCGCCTGCTCCGGGTCGACGGTTTCCTCAATGCGTTCCCGTCCGACCATCGCCAGCCACGCCTTGAACGGCTCGGCTTTCTTGGAGGGAATGGACTGGATGATGCGCAGAAGCTGCTCCGTGTCGGCAACGTCTGTCAGGCGGTTTTTACCGTCCGCCGCCCGCATTTTCAAAGCGTGACAGTTTGTCACGGTTTCGTTGCCCTCTGCCTTTAGCCGCTGCTTCAGCTTGCGCCAGTATGCCGTTGGGTCTGTGCTGTTGGTCAGAACCGTAACCACGTCCACAATGGAAAAATACCATTCCTCCCGCTCTGCGTCCCACGCCACGCGGATCTTCTGATCTTCAAACAGCTGAATCTCGTTTTTCACAGGTTCGTTCATGCGCAACCTCCCAAATCAGTCACGGTTCTGTCATATATATCTGCTCAATCAAATTTAATTTATAGATAATATTGTACATCATAGCAATAGAGATTGCAAGACAAAATGCACACTGGGCGTGTTCGCGGCACATTGTAACCGGAACAAAAGTATGATATGATATATAAATACAAAACAAACATCGGAGGCGCAGCGATGCAAAATCAAAAGCTGCATTACGCAGAACTGATCAAAGAAATTATAATCCTGACCGTGGCGGTGGCGATTATCGCGGCAGCGGTCTTCTTTTTTCTAGTGCCGAGTCACACGTCCGTCAGCAGCATTTCAGGCCTTGGCATTGTGCTGTCCAACTTTATTCCGCTGCCGCTGTCAGCCATCACAATGATTCTGAACGTGGTGCTCTTGATCATCGGGTTTCTAACCTGCGGAAAAGAGTTTGGCGCAAAGGCTGTCTATACGAGTATCCTGCTGCCATTATTCATAGGGCTGTTTGAACTTGTGTTCCCGAATTTCAGTTCCATGACGGGCAGTCAGGAGCTCGATGTGCTTTGCTACATTCTGGTGGTCAGCATCGGTCTGAGCATCCTGTTTAACCGGAACGCGTCCTCCGGCGGACTGGACATCGTAGCGAAGATTCTAAACAAATATCTGCACGTGGAGCTGGGAAGAGCCATGTCGCTGGCAGGCATGTGTGTGGCGCTTTCGGCGGCGTTTGTCTACGACAAGAAAACCGTGGTTCTGAGCGTCCTCGGTACCTATTTTAACGGCATTGTTCTGGACAACTTTATTTTCGACCACAACAAAAAGCGCCGCGTCTGCATCATCACCGAAAAGGAGGAAGAACTCCGGAAGTTTATCATCAACGACCTGCACAGCGGCGCGACGATTTATGAGGCTATCGGTGCGTATAACTTTGAAAAGCACAATGAGATTATCACCATTGTCGATAAAAGTGAGTATCAGAAGCTGATGACGTTTATCAACCGCGAAGACCCGAAGGCATTTATCACCGTCTATAACGTGTCGAACATGCAATATCAGCCGAAAATTAGGTCAAAAGAGAAATAAATAAGAATGCAATAGAATACGATGGAGAAAAGAACATGAAACTCAGAAGATTGGGAAAAACGGAACTGCAAGTCAGCGAAATTGGCTTTGGCGGCGAGTGGTTGGAGCGCCACCCGGAGGAGGACGGTATCGACCTGATTCACTATGCGTCCGCGCAGGGCATCAACATTTTAGATTGCTGGATGCCTGACCCGAAGTCGAGAGACATCATCGGCAAAGGTATCAAAGATAACCGCAGACAATGGTACATTCAGGGACACATCGGCTCTACATGGAAGGACGAGCAGTATTTCAGGACGCGCGACATGAAATATGTCCGCCCCGCGTTTGAGGACCTTCTGCGTCGCTTGCAGACGGACTATATTGACCTCGGCATGATTCACTATGTGGACTCCGAAAAAGAGTGGGAGCAGATGCAGCACTCGGACTATCTGGGTTACGTCATGGAGCTTAAAAACAGCGGCGTGATCCGCCACATCGGCATGAGCTCCCACAACCCAAAGGTCGCCAGGAAAGCCGCCGAGTCCGGGTATGTGGAGATGATTCTCTTCAGCATCAATCCGGCCTTTGATATGCTGCCCGCGAGCGAGAATATTGACACGATGTTTGCGGAAACATTTGACGCGGGACTCAAGGGAACGGACCCAGACCGCGCGAAGCTATACCGCATCTGTGAAGAAAATGACGTCGGCATCACAGTCATGAAGGGCTTCGCCGGCGGCAGACTGTTTGACGAAAAGCGTTCTCCGTTCGGCGTGCGCCTGAGTCCGGTGCAGTGCATTCACTACGCGCTGACGCGTCCGGCTGTCAGCGCCATCATGTGCGGCTACGACACCAAAGAGCAGGTTGATCAGGCGGTTGCCTATGAAACCGCGTCCAATGACGAAACGGACTACGCGTCGGTGCTTTCCAATGCGCCGTTCCACTCCTACCGTGGGGAATGCACCTACTGCGGACACTGCAAGCCCTGTGCTGCACAGCTCGATATCGCCATGATTAACAAGTTCTACGACCTTGCAACCATGCAGCCGGAGGTGCCCGCTACGGTACGTTCCCACTATGAAGCGCTGGAGCATACCGCATCTGAGTGCATCGGCTGCCATGCCTGCGAATCGCGCTGTCCCTTCGGCGTGCCCATCGCGGAACGGATGCAGAAAACCACGGAGCTCTTTGGGCGCTGAAAAACGTCAGAACAGCATACAAAAGTGGAAGGGCGCGTTGCAGAATAAACAGTTCTGCAGCGCGCCTTTTCCATGACGTCAAGCAATTCACTCTACTCACGGTCACCACTCCTGTTTTCGTCGTTATGTACTACTCCCACCCGTTCCGTTTGGCCAAAACGTCCATCGCGAAGCAGAGCACTTCCCACTGCGTCGTTTTTGACACGCAGGCTGATTTCGTAGGGGCGATTGAGCACATCGCCCC
>ERZ773225.2020-NODE-2020-length-21713-cov-5.482408_pt1 | contig 21713 bp, 22 predicted proteins | sample MGYA00580993_ERZ773225 | MGnify/ENA primary metagenome ERZ773225 (study PRJEB29015, sample SAMEA2737748) | human gut metagenome | biome: human gut; feature: human-associated habitat; material: faeces | place: China | collected 2012 ...
TAATTCATAGAAATTTTACAATTAGGATAGTCAGCATATCCAGTTCTGATGATCTGTGTTTCATATTCCTCGCTCCCGAATGTTTCTTGCATTACTATAGTGGATGCGGTTAAATATGAAAAGCTATGAAAAGCGAATATTACAGATCGTTCAAATCGAAAATTGGAATGAATGAAACATGGAAAATCAGTTGCTCAAATATCTCGCCCTCGTCAAAACCGTGGAGACGGGCAGCTTTACCCTCGCGGCGCAGGCGCTCAATTATGCGCAGTCCTCCGTCAGCAAGATGGTCGCGGATCTGGAGGCGGAATGGGACATGACACTTCTCGAGCGGAGCAAGCGCGGCGTCTGCCTGACCTCGGCCGGAGAACAGGTGCTGCCGTTTCTGCGGAAGGTCCTGAACGACCACGCTGAACTTGAGGGGCAGATCTGCCGGATAAATGGGATCGAGACGGGCGTCGTCCGCATCGGGACGTTCGCCAGCGTGGCGATCCACTGGCTGCCGAATATCTTCTCCGCACTGCAGCGGGACTATCCCGGCTTCGGGTATGAAATGCTGCTGGGCGATTATGACGAGGTGGAGCGCTGGATCGGCGAAGGGCGGGTGGACTGCGGCTTTCTGCGGCTGCCGACGCTGCCGGGATTCGACACGATGCTGCTCAAGCAGGACGAATACAAGGTGGTCCTGCCGGTCGGCCATCCGCTTGCGGTGCATGAGAGCGTTCCGATCGAGGCGCTGAACGGGCTGCCGTTTTTGCTGCTGGAGCACGGCGGAAAGACCGAGGTCTCCGACCTGCTGGAGCGCGCGCACGTGCAGCCAGACGTCCGGTTTACGACGTGGGAGGATTTTGCGATCATGGCTATGGCAGAACGCGGGCTCGGCGTCGGGATCCTGCCGAATCTGATCCTGCGGCGCATCCCCTATCGCATCGAGATCCGCCCGCTGGCAAACCCCTACTACCGCCCGATCGGCCTCGCCGTCAACCCCCCCTCCCACCTGACGCCCGCAGTCAGGAAGTTTATCGAATACCTGCCGTTCCGGGAAGCGGCAGAATGACTCCCAGGTGCCGCATTTGCTCACACACCTTCTTTCTGTTTCTGTTGGAAATCAAACATATTTTTTTCCGGCGGACAGGGTAAGATAAGGATACTTTGAACAGGAGGTAGTGAATATGACTGGGATCAAGAACATGGAGCAGGCGGCGGTGCTGACGCTGAAGGAGCAGGTCGCGTATCAGCCGAGGCAGGTCGTCAGCAAGACGCTGGCGCAGAACGACGCGCTGAGCGTCACGCTGTTCGCCTTTGACAAGGGCGAGGAGATCAGCACGCACGAGTCCGGCGGCGACGCCTTCGTCACCTGCCTGGACGGCGTGGGCCGCATCACGATCGACGGCGTCCGGTATGAACTGCACGAGGGCGAGTCCATCGTCATGCCCGCACGCCACCCGCACGCCGTATTCGGCCAAGAGCAGTTCAAAATGCTGCTGGTCGTGGTGTTTTAAGAACAAAAGCCGCCCGGATGGGCGGCTTTTGTGTATATCAAATTCTGCAGATCACGCGTGCTTAAGCGCTTCGATCTCCCGGCTGTGTTGACGGATCATGGAGCGGAGGAACGCGACCTCCTCTTCCAGCTCGTCGACGCGGCTCTTCGGGGTAAGGTTTTCCATCATAGTCTGCTGATTCTCAAACAGAAGCTTGAATTTCGGCTCGAAGTAAGATTCCATCAGGGTTGAAGCGCCCTGCATGGTACGCTGTTCAGATTCACGGATAGCCTGCGCGGTCCGCTGTTCGGATTCACGGATGGCTTGCATGGTCCGATGTTCGGATTCACAGATGGCTTGCGCGGTCCGCTGTTCGGATTCTTTGATTTTAGAATCCATGATCTGTGCAATAGCCTGCAAATCTTTTTCATCCAACATCTTGCATCACCTCGTGCTTCTATTATACGACATTTGTCACAGTTGTCAATCTGTTTTGGTTCCGTGCCGATTTTTGTGCCGATTTTCGTGCCGATTTTGGCCGACTTTATATTGCGCATATGTTATCTTTTATGTTCGAAAAGTTCAGCTTTTAGAGCTATAATTCTATAGGAATAATCCGCGAACCCGTTGAAGCACAAGAAAAACCCAGCAATCATTGAGATTGCTGGGCTCTCACTTTATGGCGGAGTGGGAGGGATTCGAACCCTCGGACGGCTTTTGACCGTCACACGATTTCCAGTCGTGCTCGTTATGACCGCTTCGATACCACTCCATGATATCGGCTGGCCGTGTCAAACCCCGGACAGCCCTGATATCATACACAAAAGTTTCCGGTTTGTCAAGGGTTACTTCTGAATTTCTTCAAATAAACGCTCCAGCTCTGTCTGCGTGAGCGGGCGGGACTGGCCGGGTCTGAGATCGCCGAGCTGCAGCGGGCCCTCCTGGATGCGGCGCAGGCGCGTAACGGTCAGGCCCGCGCGTTCGCACAGGCGGCGGATCTGCCGGTTGCGGCCCTCGTGGATCGTGATGCGGAGCAGCGCGACGGATCCGTCGGCTTTGATCAGCTGCACCTCGGCGGGGCTGGTCATACGGCCGTCGATCCCGATCGGCTGCGCGAGCGAGCGCTCGCTGCCGGCTATGTAGCTGCTGACCCAGACGAGATAGGTCTTATCGACCTGCCTTTTGGGGTGCATCAGCGCGTTGGCCAGTTCGCCGTCGTTGGTCAGGAGCAGCAATCCCTCGGAATTGCAGTCGAGCCGACCGACAGGATAGACGCGCTCCGGCAGGTCCGCGACCAGCTCGGCGACGGAGCGGCGGCCCTTTTCGTCGTGCATGGTGGTCACGAAGCCGCGCGGCTTGCAGAGCATGCGGTAGATCTTTTCCGGCTCCTGCCGCGTCCGGACACGGACGCCGTCGAGCTCGATGACGTCCTCTTCCCCGTCCGCCTGCTCGCCGAGGCTGGCGGTATTACCGTTGACGCGCACGCGGCCGTCCGCGATCAGCTCCTCAGCCTTGCGGCGGGAGACGCCGGCGCAGCGCGCCAGAATTTTTTGCAGTCGTTCTTCCATACGATCCTCCTGTTCTGCGGATAGACGGGCGTCTGGCTCGCCAGAACGGCAAAGCCGTAGTCCAGCAGCGCTGCATGGTCACGCCAGTCGTCCGGGTCGGCCAACGTGACGGCGATGAGCTGGCTCTCGCCCCGTTCCGCGGCGCTGACGAGAATGCGGCCCGCGTGGCGGGTATAGCCGGTCTTGACGCCGATGCAGCCGTCGTAGCGCCAGAGCAGCTTATTGTGGTTGGTCAGCGTCCGGCCGGCGCAGGCGATCGTCTTCGTGCCGACCACCGTGCGGAACTGCTGGTTCTGCAGTGCTGCCTGCGCGAGCGCGGCAAGGTCGCGCGCGGACGAGTAATTCTCGCCGCTGTCGAGCCCATGGGGATTGGCAAAATGCGTCTGCCGCAGGCCGAGCGCCTGCGCGCGCAGATTCATCTGCCGGACGAAGGCCTGTTCGCTGCCGGATACGCTGATGGCGAGCGTCAGCGCCGCGTCGTTGCCGGAATGCAGCATCATGCCGTAGAGCAGATCCCGCCGCGTCAGCGTCTCGCCCCGCTTCAGATACATGCTGGAGCCCTCCAGTCCCACGGCAGCTGCCGGGACCGTCACGCGCCGGTCCGCCTCCCCTGCCTCACAGACAAGCAGACCCGTCATGATCTTCGTGGTGCTTGCGATGAGGGCGCGGCGGTCCGGGTCCTTTTCATAGAGCGTCTGTCCCGTCCGCCCATCGATCAAAGCCGCGCACGCGGCGCTGACCTGCGGAGGCGGACAGACGGACGCGGCCCGCGCGGCCGGGACGCTGCCAAGCAAAAAGGCGGCGGCGCAGAATGCCGCCGCCGCTTTGCGCAGTCTGTGCTTATACGAATCGAGCATATCCATCACCCTGGCATAAGCTTTTGCAGGGTGCGTGGGTTTTATGCCTCTTCGGCTGCTTTTTCCGCCTCTTTCGCGGCTTTCTTTTCGGCAAAATAGGCCTCGCCCTTTTCCAGCAGGTCGGGCAGCAGCTCGATCAGCCGGTCGACCGACGTGGACGCGGGCTCCGCGACCGGGAGCATCCGCACGTTTTCGCCGCGGATGACCAGAAACGCCACCGGCGTGATCTTGATCCCGGCGCCGGCGCCGCCGCCGAAGGGATTGTCGCGGTTCGCGGGCATGTTTTTCATGGCGAAATCGCTGCCGCCGCCGCCATAGCCGATGGAGACCTTCGTCACGGGGATGATGGTCACGCCGCCGGGCGTCGTGATGGGATCGCCGACGACGGTATTGACGTCGATCATATCCCGGATCTTGCTCATGGAGTTGGTCATCATATCAGACAGAGGATGATTCATGGAGTTACACCGCCTTTTTTCGTTGATTCAATATCTTCAGGAACCGCACGCCGGCATGCAGCGCCAGCGCGAGGGAACGCCCGATGGTGATCGTGGTGATCAGGCGCGCGTCGACTTTCATACTGGTCTCATTATAGTCGAGCGCGGGCTGAATGTCACGTTTTTTTATGACGAAGAGCCGGTCCAGCGCGGGCGTGATCGCGCCGATCGCGGCCCAGGCCCGGCCGTAGCGCATGGCGGCCGCCGCCGGATCATCGCTGCCGCCGATGCAGACATGGAGCGTCAGCTCCTCCACACGGAGCTTGCGGCGCAGATCGCCGAGCGTCTGGACGCCGAGGTCCAGCAGCTCCAGAATGCCGTCCACGCCGCCGGAGAGCAGCGGGTTGGGCTTTTTCTCCCCTGCCGGTTTTTCCGGCGCTGGCTTTTTTTGCTTTGGAGCAGCCTTTTTGGCTGGTTTTTTCTTCTTTTTCGGTTTTTGCGGCAGGAGCTGCAGGCGAAACAGCCAGATCTTCACCGCCAGCCGGATACCGCCCTCGCCGTAGGCGGCATCAACGCCCACGGGGATGCAGCCGATCAGCAGCAGCACAGCCAGGATCACGGCCAGCGTCATCCACCACGTCCAGGTCATAGCGAGATCTCCTGCTGCGCAGGCAGCTGGTCTTCCGTCTGCGGCGCATCCGGCTTCTGCTCGATCGGGTCGATCTGCGACGGGTCGACATGGAGGTCGACCTTCTCGATCTGCGGCAGGTCGGCAAGGGATTCCAGGCCGAACACGCGCAGGAAGTCCGGCGTCGTCTCATAGACGATGGGACGGCCGGGCACGTTGAGCCTGCCGCACTCGCGGATGAGCTTTTTGGTCACGAGCGCGCTGACGCAGTAGGCGCTGTCGACGCCGCGGATCTGCTCGACCAGCGCCTTGGTCGCGGGCTGGTAGTAGGCGATGACCGTCAGCGTCTCGAGCTGCGAGGGCGAGAGCTTGGGCGGCTTGCGGGTCTCAAGCGTTTTTGTCACATATTCCGCCATCTCGGGCGACGAGCACATCTGATAGGCGTTTTCCAGCCGCACGATGCGGATACCGCTGCGGGTATAGCTCAGCTCGTCCATCAGGGCCTTGCAGGCCGCGTGGATCTCATCTTCGTCGTGCTCGAGCGTCTGGCTCAGGCGCTTGGCGTCGACCGGCTCGCCCGCGGCGAACAGGACGGCCATCAGGGCCCGCTGTAAATCGTTCTGCTCCAAGGTTTGCCTCCTGTCAGGAAATATCCGTCTGCACGTCCGCATCCGGCGTTTTCAGATACGTGACCGACGGTTCGCCGTTCTCGTCCTCGCCCACAGATACGGACCGCAGGCGGCACAGCTCCAGCACGGCGAGGAAGGTCGCCACGATCTCCGAGCGGCTGCGGCTGCCCTTGAACAGGGCGAGAAAGCGCATCACGCCGTGGGAGATCAGGCGGCTGATGACCTGTTTGGCCTTCTGGGTGACGGGATAGGGCTCCGTGCCGACGATGCCGGCAAAGTTGCTCACCGGCGGCGGCAGACGCCGCTCCGTCCGGTCCTGCATGGCGGCGAGAGCCGCGGTGAGGTCGGCGCGGTCATGCCGGTAGCGGTAGGTTTGGTCCGGCTGATAGGGCTCCGGGCCCTTGGTAAACAGGCCGAGGCCCAGCTCATTGCGCGCGCCCAGCTGCTTTGCGGCCTTCTGGATCTGCTGATAGGCGTCCTGCCGCTGCCGCTTCTGCAGGGATTCGACGAGCTTATCCATCTCGCTCTGTGCCTCTTCCTGCTCGGCTTTGGACAGGAGCATGCGTGTCTTGATGTACATGAGGTAGGACGCCATGGCGATGAACTCGCTGGCGATCTCCATATCCATCCGCTTCATTTCATCCAGATAGGCCAGATACTGCTCCAGAATGGCGGAGATCTGGATATCCTGGATCTCTATTTTATTTTTGCTCAGCAGCAGGAGGATGACGTCCAGAGGGCCGTCAAAATCCTCCAGCGTCTCGCCCTTCGCGTGTACGACGCTGCCGAGGTGGTATCGCGGTTCATCCATGCAGTAAGAACTCCCAAAGTAAACTCAGCGCAGCGCAAGCAGCAGCTGCACCGGCCAGGTGCCGATGGCTTCCAGTCCGTTCAGAAGTCCGTCGCGCAGAAATTCCAGCGGTGTATCGAGTATGCCGGCCAGAAGCAGGAATGTCAGAAGCGCCATGCCGTAGCGCTCATAGCGCATCAGCCAGTCATACGCCCGGTCGGACAGGCAGGAAAACAACACCTTCGATCCGTCGAGCGGCGGGATCGGAAAGACGTTGAACACGGCAAGACCGGCCGAGATGATCTCTACGTAATAGAAAAACAGGGCCAGCGCATACACGGCCATAGAGCCGGAGACGTAGTACCATACGGAGCACAGGCCGCGCAGCAGCACGGCCAGATACGCCAGCAGCACGTTGGATACCGGGCCTGCCGCAGCGGTCAGGGCCATGTCGCGCTTCGGGTGTTTGAAGTTGCGCATATCGACCGGCACGGGCTTCGCCCAGCCGAAGCGGAACAGCGCCATCATCAAAAGGCCGCCGATATCGACGTGCCGCAGCGGATTGAGCGTCAGCCGCCCGGCGCGTTTGGCCGTCGGGTCACCGAGGCGGTAAGCCGCGAGGCCGTGGCAGGTCTCATGAAAGGTGATGCACAGCAGCGATGCCGCCACCAGCAGCGCCGTCTGCCAGACGCCGTCAAACTGCAGCTGCCTGAGCCACGAAACAAATCCGTCCAAATTTCTGTCCCACCTGTGTGTCCATATATTTTATGTATTCTATCACAGTTTTTCCCGCTTGACAAGGAAGTTCTGTCATCCGGGCGGCAGACGAAAAGCCGGCAGCGCGGCCGATTGACTTTCCACGTCCCGTCTGGTATCTTAGATAGTATCTTAACGCGTGTTTTCATACGCAGTTTCGCATTGCGGCGCAGGAGGTCTGATATGTCCGCTTACACCAAGCAAGCCATCAAAAACTCGTTTCTGAAGCTCCTGAATGAGCGTCCGCTCAGTCGGGTCACCGTCAAGGCCATCGTGGAGGACTGCGGGATCAACCGCAACACGTTCTACTACCACTTTGCTGACATCCCCTCCCTTGCGACCGAGATCATCACCGAACGAGCGGACAACATTGTGCGGGAATACGCCAATCCGGAATCCCCTGCAGCCTGCCTGCATGCCGCCGTCCAGTTCATGACGGAAAACCGGCGGGCCGTTATGCATATGTACCGCTCGATCAGCCACGACACCGTCGCATTCTATCTGATGCAGATCTGCCGCCACACAGTCGAGGCCTACGCGGCGGCCGCCTACGGCGATCTGCCGATCAGCAAGGAGGATCAGGATATCCTGATCCGTTTCTGGCAGTGCGAATGCTATGGCCAGATCGTCGAGTGGCTGTCGAACGATATGCGCTATGACATCCAGGCGCAGTTCGACCGGCTGTGTACGCTCTACCGCGGCGGCTTCGACGCGATGGTCACGCAGAGTCTTGGTGCGACATCTCACTGAACGGCATACAGGCATTCGGCTCCGATTGCCCGTTTTCTTTTTACGCCGTGTGCGGTTATGATAAAAGAGAATAACATTACGGAGGTTGCGACATGGAAACAAGCTTCATTCTTTCGTGTGAGTCTACCATCGATCTGCCCTATTCCTACTGCGAAGCGCGCGGGATCCCCGTGCTGTTCTACTCCTATCAGGTCGACGGCGTCAGCTATGAGGACGATATGGGCCGCGACCCGGCGGCGCTGCCGCGATTCTACGGCTTTCTGGACGAGGGAAAGCTGCCGACCACCGCGCAGCTGAACGAATTCCAGTATGAATCCTTCTTCGATGCGCTGCTGCAGCAGGGCGACGTGCTGCACATCGCGTTCGGCTCCGGCATGACCGCTTCTGTGCAGAACGCCATGCTGGCCGCCGAGAGCCTGCGGGAAAAATACCCGGAGCGGAAGCTCGTCGTGATCGACTCGCTCTGCTCGTCCTCCGGCTACGGCCTGCTGGTCGACGGCGCAGCCGATCTGCGCGACGCCGGAAAGAGCATGGACGAGATCGCCGACTGGACGATGGCCATGCGGCAGAACGTACACCATCAGTTCTACTCCACGGAGCTCAAATTCTACCGCCGCAGCGGACGCATGTCCGGCGCGGCCGCCGCGATCGGTACGGTGCTCGGCATCTGCCCGATCATGCGGCTGGACGACAAGGGCCGCATCATCGCCTACGATAAGGTCCGCGGCAAGAAAAACGCCGTCGCCCGCACTGTCGAGACCATGAAGCGCCACGCGCAGGGCGGCGTAGATTACGCCGGCAAGGCCTTCATCTGCCACTCTAACTGCCTGTCGGACGCGCTGGCGACCAAGGCCGCCGTGGAGGCCGCCTTCCCGCATCTGGACGGTGAGGTCCGCATCTGCGACATCGGCACGATCGTCGCCTCCCACTCCGGCCCCGGGACCGTCGCCGTCTTCTTCTTCGGCGACGCCCGCGCCCCGGAAGGTGACCCCGTCTGAGCCTATAAAAGCCTTTCCCCCGCGGGAAAGGCTTTTTTCCGAAAAAGCTGTTGCCAAGCGGGGGGTTTTGTGCTAAAATGCATCTGATATCTGGAAAAGCGAGGAACGAGCTGTCCTGATTTCCAAGGGAACTGTGATCGAGGTTCCCAAAACCGGCTGCAGAGAGGACGGGGTGCTGAGAGCCGTCTGCCGGCGGAGATTTGGGGCTTTCTCTCGGGAGCTGCCGTCTGAACGGGTCTTCCTTACTAGGACGCGCCGGCATGGCCGCCGTTACCGGGCCAAAAGCAGCGCAGAATTTCTGCGAACAGCGGGTGGTACCGCGGAAGCCTGGTCTTTCGTCCCCTATCAGGACGGAGGGCTTTATTTTTTTGTATTATGACGAAAAGGAGCATTCGTTTATGAAAGAACAACTGGAAAAGATCCGGCAGGAAGCGCTCGGCGCGCTGGACGGCGTCAAGGACGCCGGTGAGCTGGACGCGCTGCGCGTGCGGTTCCTCGGCAAGAAGGGCGAGCTGACGGGCGTTCTGAAGATGATGGGCAAGCTGTCCGCGGAAGAGCGCCCGGTCATGGGTCAGGTCGCAAACAACGTCCGCGCCGCCATCGAGGAAAAGATCGAGACGGTCCGCACGGAGCTCAAGGAGAAGGCGCTCGAGGCCCGGCTCGAGGCCGAGGCCATCGACGTGACCATCCCCGGCACGCCCGTGCAGCTGGGCCACCGGCACCCGATGAACAAGGCGCTCGACGAGGCCAAGGATATCTTCATCTCCATGGGCTTCAAGATCCTTGACGGCCCGGAGGTCGAGCTTGCCGACTACAACTTCACCAAGCTCAACATCGCCGAGAACCACCCTTCCCGCGACCGCAGCGACACGTTCTACGTGACGGACGACGAGGAAGTCCTCCTGCGCACGCAGACGAGCCCGATGCAGATCCGCGCCATGGAGGCCATCGGCCAGCCTCCCATCCGCATTCTGGCTCCCGGCCGCGTGTACCGCAAGGACGAGGTCGACGCGACGCACTCGCCGATGTTCCACCAGATCGAAGGTCTGGTCATTGACAAGGGCATCACGATGGCGGACCTCAAGGGCACGCTCGAGACGCTCATCAAGGCCATGTACGGTCAGGACTCCGTCGTCCGCTTCCGCCCGCACCACTTCCCGTTCACCGAGCCGAGCTGCGAGGTCGACGTGCAGTGCTTCAACTGCCGCGGCAAGGGCTGCCCGACCTGCAAGGGTGAGGGCTGGATCGAGCTGCTGGGCGCCGGTATGGTGCACCCGAAGGTGCTGGCCGGCTGCGGCATCGATCCGGAGATCTATTCCGGCTTTGCCTTCGGCATCGGTCTGGAGCGTATGGCCATGCGCCGGTTCAAGATCAGCGACATGCGCATGATCTTCGAGAACGACATCCGCTTCCTGTCTCAGTTCTAAGGAGGGTATGACATGAATATTTCGAGAAAATGGCTCCGCGAATTCGTTGACATCACGGCTACGGATAAAGAATATGACTCTGTCATGACCCTCGCCGGTCAGAAGGTCGAGACGACCGAGCGCATGGACGCCGAGATCAAGAACGTCGTCGTCGGCAAGGTCCTTTCGATGAAGAAGCACGAAAATTCCGATCATATGTGGGTCTGCATGGTCGACTGCGGCGCGGGCGAGCCTGTGCAGATCGTCACCGGCGCGCAGAACGTGCACGAGGGCGATCTCGTCCCGGTCGCGCAGCACAACTCGTATCTGCCCGGCGGCATCCACATCACCAAGGGCAAGCTCCGCGGCGTCGAGTCCTGCGGCATGCTGTGCTCGTACAAAGAGCTGGGCCTCACCGAGCATGACTGCCCGGAGGCGTATGCCGACGGCATCTGGATCCTGAACGACGAGGGCTGCACGGTCGGCGAAGACATGAACATCGTCATCGGCAACGACGACTCCATCGTGGAATTCGAGATCACCAACAACCGCCCGGACTGCTACTCGCTCATCGGTCTGGCGCGTGAGACCGCCGCGGCGTTCAACGTGCCGATGAAGCACCATGAGCCGGTCGTCAAGGGCGGCGCAGAGGGCGATCTGAGCGAGCTGCTGGATGTTGACGTGCAGGCGGACAATCTGTGCCCGCGCTACACGGCCCGTATGGTCCGCAACGTCAAGATCGCACCCAGCCCCAAGTGGATGCGCCAGCGCCTGCGTTCGGCCGGTATCCGCCCGATCAACAACATCGTCGATATCACCAACTACGTCATGGTCGAGTACGGCCAGCCGATGCACGCGTTCGACTACCGCTACGTGAAGGGCGGCAAGATCGTCGTCCGCCGCGCAGGCGGGGACAAGACGCTCACCACGCTCGACGGCAATGTACGCGCGCTCCAGCCCGACATGCTCGTCATCGCGGACGAGACCAAGCCGGTCGGCCTGGCGGGCGTCATGGGCGGCGAAAACAGTGAGATCGTGGACGATACGGTCGACGTGGTCTTCGAATCCGCCAACTTCCTCGGCTCCTCCATCCGCAAGACGGCGCTGGCGCTCGGCATGCGCACGGACGCCTCGGCCAAGTTTGAAAAGGACATTGACCCGATGCTGACTGTCCCGGCTGTCAACCGCGCGTGTGAGCTGGTCGAGATGCTGGGCGCGGGCGAGGTCATGGACGGCATGATCGACGTGCTGAACTATGTCCCGCAGCCCGTTACGGTCAAGCTCGAGCCGGAGCGCATCAACGCCCTGCTCGGCACCGACATCCCTGAGGCGGATATGATCGAGTATCTGCGCCGCGAGGAAGTGCCGGTTGTGGACGGCATGATTCAGGTCCCGTCGTGGCGGCCGGATCTGCGCGTCATGGCAGATATTGCAGAGGAAGTCGCCCGCTATTACGGCTACAACAACATCGAGACCACGCTGATGCGCGGCGCGACCACCATGGGCGGCTATTCGGACGCGCAGAAGCTTGAAAACGCTGCAGGCGCGGCGGCCAGAGCGATGGGCTACAGCGAGATCATCACCTACTCCTTCGTCTCCCCCGCTTCGTTCGACGCCATCCGCATCCCGGCTGACAGCCCGCTGCGCAGGACCGTCAAGCTCGTGAACCCCCTGGGCGAAGATACCTCCATCATGCGCACGGTCATCCTGCCCAGCATGCTGGATATCCTCTCCCGCAACTTCGCGTTCAAGAACAAGGGCGTGAAGCTCTATGAGATCGGCAAGATCTATCTGCCGAAGGACGGCGAAAAGCTGCCCGACGAGCCCAAGCGGATGATCTTCGGCACCTACGGCGAGCATGAGAACTTCTTCACGCTCAAGGGCGAGATCGACGCGATCCTCGACCAGCTGAACGTGCATCCGGCTACCTATATCGCCGACACCAAGAACCCGAGCTATCATCCCGGCCGCTGCGCCGACATCGTGATCGACGGCAAGAAGATGGGCGTCATCGGCCAGATCCACCCGCTGGTCGCCGAGACCTACGGCATCGGCGACCAGGTCTACGTTGCGGAGCTCGACTTCACGGGCCTGCAGGCCGTCCTTGCGCCGGAGCGCGTGTTCCACAGCCTGCCGAAGTTCCCGACGGTCAGCCGCGATCTGGCGCTGGTCTGCGAGGAATCGATGACGGTCGGCATGCTCGAAGCCTGCATTAAGAAGGCCGGCGGCAAGCTGCTGCGCTCGGTCCAGCTGTTCGACATCTACCGCGGCCCCGGCATTGCCCCGGGCAAGAAGAGCGTCGCCTTCAGTCTCGAGCTGCGCGCGGACGACCGCACGCTCACCGACGAGGACACCACCAGCGTGATGAACGCGGTACTCGAAAAGCTCAAAAACGACCTCGGCGTTTCGCTGCGCTGAGTTTTATGCGAAAAAGGACGTGCCCGATGGGCACGTCCTTTTTGTCGGCCGGACGCTAAATCTTGTGCTTTTGGGGAAATTGTAACACAAATGAAATGTTGGACGCATTTACAAACCGGGCACAATATATTATGATAGTGGCACAAGCTCAAAAGAAGGAGGCTAACCGTTATGAATGACAACACCATCAAATTTGTGGTACCGGAGGACAGCAGTGAGGAAATGAAAACGATCCTGACCGCGGTATATGGCGCACTCAGCGAAAAAGGCTATAACCCCATCAACCAGATCGTCGGTTATCTCCTGTCTGAGGACCCCACTTACATCACAAATTACAACAATGCCCGCAGCCTGATCTGCAAGCTCGACCGCGATGAGCTGCTGCAGGAGCTCGTGAAGCATTACCTGTTTTCATAAGGCAAGCGACAAAAACCTACCCGTAAGGCGCTTACGGGTAGGTTTTTTTGATACAAAGACGGCGGGTATCCGGCTTTCGTGCCGGATACCCGCCGATTTTTTCTGTTTTTTTGTTTACTGCAGGCCCTTGCCGGACTTGACTTTGTCGAACTCCTCCGCGATCTGTGCGTCTGGCTCTGCCGTGCAGAGGGAGACGACGACGATCATGAGGACGCTGAAAATGAATGCGGGCAGCAGCTCATAGATGCCGAACATGCCGCCGAGGGGCTTCAGAACCAGCTTCCAGAAGAAGACCATCGCGCCGCCCGCGACCATGCCGGCGATCGCGCCCTGATAGGTCGTGCGCTTCCAGAACAGGCTCAGCAGCATCAGCGGGCCGAAGGCCGCGCCGAAACCGGCCCAGGCAAACGAGGTGATGCCGAAGATGGTGGAATTGGAGTTCCAAGCGATTGCCATGGCGACGATGGTGATGATGACGAGCGTGATGCGCGAGCACCACATGACCTGCTTTTCGGTGGCGTCCTTCTTAAACACGCCGCGGTAGAGGTTCTGGCTGACGGCGCTGGCCGAGATCAGCAGATAGGAATCAGAGGACGAGATGGCCGCGGCCAGGACGCCCGCGCAGGCAAAGCCCGCGAGGATGGGCGGCAGATAGGACGTTGCAGCGTCGATGAAGATGTTCTCCGCGTCATTGTTGGAGAGGTAATCGAGCCCCGCGACGCTGCGGCCGACGACGCCGATGAACACGGCGGCGGCCATGGAGATGACGACCCAGATGATCGCCACGCGGCGAGAACGGCCCAGCTCATGCTCCGAACGGATGCCCATGAACCGGAGCAGGACCTGCGGCATGCCGAAGTAGCCAAGGCCCCAGGCCAGGCAGGACGCGATGGACAGCACGCCGTAGGGCTTGCTGGCGCCGAAAACATTGACCTCCGTGGTCGACGGGGTGGCCGTGCGAATCATGGAGAAGAAGCCGTCGATGTTCTTCGCGTTATTGATGACCGTATGCAGTCCGCCTGCGGACACGACAGACAGGACGAGGATCAGCACGAGGACCGTCACCATCACGACGCCCTGCATGAAATCGGACGCGCTCTCGGCCAGATACCCGCCGAGGAAAGTATAGACCAGCACGAACACGGCCGCGACGATCATCATGCCGCCGTAGGAGAAGCCGAAGAGGTTCGCAAAGAGCTTGCCGCAGGTCGACAGGCACTGGGCCGCGTAGACGCTGAAGAAGATGATGATGATCAGCGAGCAGATCGTCATGATGATCTTTTTCTTCTCATGGAAGCGGTTCGAGAAGAAATCCGGGAGCGTGAAAGCGTCCACGGCGATCGAATAGCGGCGCAGCCGCTTGGAGACGATCAGGAAGTTGAGATATGTGCCGATGGCAAGGCCGATGCAGGTCCAGCCCGCGTCGGCAAGACCCGTCCAATACGCGAGGCCGGGCAGGCCCATCAGCAGATAGCCGGACATATCCGAGGCTTCCGCGCTGAATGCCGTGACCCACGGGCCGAGGCTGCGGCCGCCAAGGAAATAGGACTCCGCGTCCTTATTCGCCCGTCCGGCAAAATAGATACCGATCCCCACGACTGCGGCCATATACAGGACCATGGCCAGCAGATGCTGCAAATTTGCTCCGCTCATACTGTTTCTCCTTTTTCTCTCCCCTTGACACATTACGTTTTATCATGTATAATATCAAGGAATCGCATAACATGCGCGTATGATATCACGTTAAAGTGAAAAATGCAAGAGGAAATTTTCCATGGATACGAAGAAATATGAGGTATTGGAGAAAACCGTCGAGCTGTCGTCGCTGACGAAGGCTGCGCAGGAGCTCGGGCTGACGCAGTCGGGCGTCAGCCATATGCTCGCCGCCATCGAGGCGGAGCTGCAGCTGCCGCTGCTCAAGCGCACACGGACCGGCGCGCGGCTCACGCCCGAGGGCGAGCAGATGATGCCCTATATCCATGAGATCGTGCGGCAGGAAAAGCTGCTGCGGCAGGCGGCGGCCGCGCTCCACACGCTCGTCACCGGCAAGATCCGCATCGGCACGTTCACGAGCGTCGCCACGCACTGGCTGCCGGCGATGATGATGCAGTTCCAGCAGGCGTATCCGCAGGTGGATTTTCAGCTGTTCAACGGCGATTACCACGATATCGACACCTGGCTCGGCGCAGGGAGTGTCGATCTGGCGTTCACCACGCTCCCCGCCCGCCCCGGCTGCAGCTGTGTGCCTTTATATGAGGATGCGCTGGCCGCGGTCCTGCCCAAGGGGCACCCGCTGGCGGCGGGGCCGGTCTGCCCGGTGGAGGAGCTGGCAAAGGAGCCGTTCATCTCGCTGCTGGAATCCTCCAACCACGATGTGCGGCGCGCGTTCCGCGCGCTGAGCGTCAGGCCGAACATCCGCTTTGAGACGAAGGACGACTACGCCGTCATCGCCATGGTCCGGCAGGGGCTGGGCGTGAGCATCATGCCGTCGCTGCTGCTGCGCGGCAACACGGACGGCGTGGAGATCCGCCCGATCGATCCGCCCGCCAGCCGCACGATCGCGCTGGCCGCCGCCTCTGATGCACCCGGCCCGGCCGCCAGCCGGTTTGCGGAATTCGCCGTCAAATGGGTCAGGGAAAACACATAAAAAACGCGCCCGGAGGTTTTGAACCGTCCGGGCGCGTTTTTTGTTGGGGTGTATCTGAAAACTGACGATGTGACCGGCAGCGAGGAATTTTCGCGCTGGGCAAGACATTTTTTCGCAGGAATCCTGACGTATTTCAAGGAAAAATGACGCAGCGCAGCGTGAAAAGGCCCGCTGTCCGGGTGCGTTGGCAGTTTTCAGAGACACCCTAGATCAGGCGTTTTCCGCCAGCTTTTCGCGTGCCTGCTTCAGCGCGGTCGCCAGCTGGTCGGGACAGGAGGTCTCTTTCATGCCGCAGTGGATGCCGTCCAGCCGCTCGATGACGGTATCGATGTCCATCCCCTCGACAAGCTTGGAGATCCCCTGCAGGTTGCCGTTGCAGCCGCCGATGAATTCGATATTCCGGACGGTCTTGCCGTCGACGTCAAACAGGATCTGCTGCGAGCAGGTGCCTCTGGTTCTGTAGGTAAAATGCATGATGGTTTCTCCTTTTATTCTGTTCGATCATTGACCGATGGTTTACGGTTCCAGTTCTCCGTCCCGGATGCGGAGCACCTTGGTGAAGCTGTCTAAAAACTCCGGGGAATAATTGTGCATGGCGACGATCAGGATGTCGCATGGAAGCTGCGCGATCTGCTTTTCCAGCTCGACGCGCGTTTTTTCGTCCAGTCCGGCAGTCGGCTCGTCCAGCATGACAAGACTGCCCTGCCGCCAGAGCGTCCGCGCAAGATCGAGCCTGCGTTCCTCGCCGCCGGAGAGCGCGTGCGCCTCCCCGCCGATTGCTGCATCCATGGACGCGCCGCGGTCGGCGTACCATTCGGAAAGACCGGCAGCGGCAAGGGTCTTTACAAGCGCTTCATCCTGCTGCGCCGTGCCGGAGAACATGGTGAGATTGTCGCGGATGGAGGCGCTGAAGACGAAGGTCTTCTGGGCCAGCAGCGTGACCTGCCGGCGGAAATCCGCGTACCGGTAGGCATGGCAGGGGCGGCCGTTGATGGTGTATTCGCCTTCCGCGCCGCACATGGCGGCCAGCACCTTCAAAAGCGTCGACTTCCCCGCTCCACTCTCGCCGAGCAGCGCGATGCGGTCGCCCTTCTGAAGTGTCAGATCAATATGCTTTAAAACTTCACGGTCATCTTTACGGCAGGAGATCTCTTTCAGGCTGACCGTTTCGATCTGCGTCAGCGGCTGGCTGCCCCAGCCGGACGCTTCATCTGTCGGCTCGTCCAGGAAGGCAAGCACGCGCTTACAGACCGCCGAGGCGGCGATGGTCGAGGAATAGCGTTCGCTGATGATCTGCACCGGCCCGGCGACGAGGTTCATGAGGCCCGCGAAGGTGATGAGCGCCGGAAGCGTGATGACGCCGCGTGCAACGAAAAACAGGCCGAGCACCCACGTGCCGAGCACGACCAGATTGCCGCAGCCATACGCGCCCGCGTACAGGATCCTGCGGATGCGGCGGGAGCGGAGCTTTTTCCGGTAAAGATTTTCGTTTGCTTCGTCATGGGCGCGGTTGGCACCTGAAAATGCGTTGAAAATTTTCAGCTGGAAAAATCCAGAGAAGATCTGCGTGATCGCCGTCAGATAGCCGGCCTTCGCCCGCTGCTCGTTCTCCTGATACGTCTGCAGGCGCTTTTCCGTCAGCTTGGGAAACGCGGCGGTCAGCACGCTGACGGCGATCATGATCAGGGTCATGACCGGCTGGATGGCAGCGGCCGAGGCGACCGCGAGCAGGAAGCAGCAGATCTGAAAATAGATCTCGCCCAAGGACGCGACGTAATCCTGCTGGATGGTGTCGACGTCATTCTGCACGAGAGACAGGCAGGCGCCGTCGTCTTTCTCGCTTTTCTGCATATAGCTGAGCGACTCGATCTTCCGCACGGCGTCGGCGCGGAGGTCCCGGCCGACGCGCTGGACGACGATATCGCGCGAATAGTCCAGCAGAAAGGCGAAAAACGTCTCAACGCAGAGGTAAACCAGCGTCACGAGCGCGATCTTCCACACGCGCGAGAGATCTCCCTCCATGGCACTGTCGGCGAACAGGCCGAGCAGGAACGACATGAGGACGGACGAGACGGCCGCGAGAAGGTTGGACACAAGAAACAGCACGACAGACGTGCGGTTTTTGCGGAAATAGCGTTTCACAGCGGCCTCCTTTTCTTTCTTAGTAATACTTGATCTCCGAGCGGTGCGCCTGCAGAAGACCGTCCAGATATTGCTCGACGTATTCGCTCATCTGCTCCGGCGGGTTCACCTTTGTAAATTCCAGCCCGTGCTGCTGGCAGTATTCCTGCCCGAGCGTATCGCGCAGTCTTTGCCGCAGCATCACGCGGGGAAGCTGCTCCGCGACCGTGTCAAAATACTGTTCGGTGGTGATCCCCATTTTTGTGCACCACTCCTCGATATAGCTTCGCACTTCCTCGTATTCTTCGTAATTTTTCCGCTGGCCGGCCAGCTCCGCGTCCACCTCTTCCTGCGTAACGGACAGGCCGCGCTGCTCCGCCTCATCGAGCATGATGAGGTTCAGCAGGATCTGATCCAGCGCATCCGCGTCGCTGACGGTTTTGTCTCCTGTGACATTGATCTGGTTCTGCTTTTCATACGCGACTAAGCTCTCGTGGATCTGCGTGTCCTTGTAGGACGCGACGATCGGGTCGTCCGACGTCTGCTTCTGGCAGGCCGTCAGGAAAAGCAGAAGCAGGCACAGCGCAAGCATGATCTTGGATCGCATCGTGTTCTCCTTTCGTTATTCGGTCAGGTCGCAGAGAGTTGCGTTTACATAATCCGTGAGCTGCATGGGGTCGAGCAGGACCTGGCAGCCGCGGCAGCCGGCGGAGACGCCGATCTCGTCGTAGAGCTGGGCGGTCTCGTCGATGAAGGTGGGGAACTGCTTTTTCATGCCGATGGGGCTGCAGCCGCCGCGGATATAGCCGGTCGTGGCCAGCAGGTCCTTGACGTGGATGAGCTCGATCTTTTTGTCGCGCGCGGCCTTCGCCGCCTTTTTGAGATCCAGCTCGCAGCAGACCGGGATGCAGAATACCGCGTATCCGCCACGCTCGCCCTTCGCCACCAGCGTTTTGAAGATCTGCTCGGGCGGCATGCCGATGCCCTCGGCCGCGTGCATGCCGTTGAGGTCATTTTCGTCGACTGCGTACTCTTCCGCCCGGTACGGGATCTTCGCTGCGTCCAGCAGGCGCATCACATTGGTTTTTGTCATTTGAAGCACCTCTTTCCCCGCCATTATACCTGATTTCCAGCCTTCTGGCAAGGAGCAAAACCCACACGCATGATTTGAAAAAAAGCGCTCAAACTATCTACATCTTACAGACAGGAGCACGGAACATGGGCGAAGCGAAAAAAGAAGAACAGGCGCGGCAGGAGCTGGTCGATCTCGGCGCGTCCACCACGAAGACCTCCCGCGGGACGATCTACACGCTGACGATCATCGGCCAGATCGAGGGCCATCAGGCGCTGCCGGAAAACATCAAGACGACCAAGTATGAGCACGTCATTCCCCTGCTCGCGGCCGTGGAGGAAAGCGAGGACATCGACGGTCTGCTGCTGCTTCTGAACACGGTCGGCGGGGACATCGAGGCGGGACTCGCCATTGCGGAGCTGATCGCGGGGATGAAGAAGCCGACGGTCTCGCTCGTGCTCGGCGGCGGGCATTCCATCGGCATCCCGCTGGCCGTATCGGCGCGCAAAAGTTTGATCGTGCCCACGGCCAGCATGACCGTGCATCCGGTGCGGATGACGGGGCTGGTCGTCGGTGCGCCGCAGACGTACCAGTATTTCAACCAGATCCAGGACCAGATCGTGAATTTCGTGACAAAAAATTCGCATATTTCCCGTGAAGATTTTCTGCGCTATATGATGGCGACCGACGAGATCGCGACGGACGTCGGCACGGTCTTATACGGCGAAGAGGCCGTATCCTCAGGGCTGATGGACGCGATCGGCTCGCTCTCCGACGCCCTGAACCTGCTGCACCGGCAAATTGACCGGCAGAAGAAGCGCGGCAGGGGCTGAAAATCAGGACTTTCGCCGCATTGACAGGCGGCCCGGGACGTGCTAAAATGCGGGCGATGCGAGCGGTGGAGTCTGTCATAGGCGCTGGAAAGCGTCCTATTCGCATCGGAGCGCATGCAGCTTTTCGGCAGAACCATGTGGTTCTGCCGTTTTTTATTGTTCTGAATCATGGAAAGAAGGCATTTATCATGAGAAAAACGAAGATCGTCTGTACCATCGGCCCGGCCAGCAGCTCGGAGGAAGTCTTTGCAGAGATGTGCAAGGCAGGACTCAACGTCGCGCGGCTCAATTTTTCGCACAGCACACACGAGGAGCATCAGCAGAAATTTGACATGATCCATAAGGTCCGCAAGGCGCTCGGCCTGCCCATCGCCATCATGCTCGACACCAAGGGGCCGGAATACCGCATCTGTACCTTCAAAAACAAAAAGATCCTGCTCCAGGACGGCGACGCCTTTACCTTCACGACCCGGCAGGTCGAGGGCGACGAGACGATTGTCGGCGTCAGCTATGCGGGGCTGGCGAACGATCTTTCGGTCGGCGATACGGTATTGGTCAACAACGGACTCGTGATCTTCACGGTCGAGCGCATTGAGGGCACGGAGATCCACTGTCGTGTCGTAGTCGGCGGCGAGCTGTCTGACCGCAAGAGCATGTCCTTCCCGCACAAGGTACTCGAGCAGGTCTATCTCAGCGAGCAGGACAAGGACGATCTGCTGTTCGGCATCCGGAACGGGATCGATTTCGTCGCAGCGTCGTTCGTCTCGCGGCGGCAGGATGTGCTGGATGTGCGGAAATTCCTCGACGCGAACGGCGGGCAGGACATCGAGATCATCGCCAAGATCGAGAACCAGACGGGCATCGACAATGTGGAGGAGATCTGCGAGGTCTGTTCCGGCATCATGATCGGCCGCGGAGACTTGGGCGTGGAGGTGCCGTTTGCGGAGCTTCCGGCCATCCAGAAATACCTCATCACCAAGTGCCGCCTGCTCGGCAAGCGGGTCATCACGGCCACGGAAATGCTCGAATCCATGATCCACAACCCGCGCCCGACCCGTGCGGAGATCTCCGACGTGGCCAACGCCGTCTATGACGGCACGAGCGCGGTCATGCTCTTCGGCGAGTCCGCCGCGGGCAAGTACCCGGTCAAGACCGTGCAGACCATGGCCGAGATCGTGGAGGAGACGGAAAAGCACATCGACTACGAGACGCTGTTCCGCAAGGAGGAGTTCCAGATCAAGAACATGGTCGACGCCATCTCGCACGCGACGTGCTGCATGGCCTGCGACATTGGCGCAAAGACGATCGTGGTCAGCTCGCTCTCCGGCGCGACGGTCCGGATGGTCTCGCGCTTCCGCGTGCCGGTCGACATCGTCGGCATGGCGACGAACGAGCGCGTGTGGTACCGGCTCGCGCTCTCCTGGGGCGTCCAGCCGATCTTGTGCGAGGAGACGTTTACCTCGACCGACGTGCTGTTCTACAACGCCCTGCACGCGGCCAAGAAGGCCATGCACCTGCACAAGGGCGACAACATCGTCATGACTGCCGGCAACACCAACGGCGCTTCCGGCAACACGAACCTCATCAAGGTCGAAACGATCTGACAGACAAAGAGTCCCCGCCGGGATCGGGCCGTGTTCCTGAAACAGCGAATCCTCCGTATGCCTGCAATCATACGGAGGATTGTTTTCTGCATATAATTCAAACTCGCTGGCGGAGAATGAAGCTCCGCAGAACGCACTACTCTCGATATAGAGAGTATAGAAGTGCGCCCTTTCGTTCCTAAAGGGATTTTTCGGCTTCTGGAAATAAAAACTTACTCGTCCGTGTGTTCATCATCTTTGTCGTTTGTTTTATCTTTATCCAAACGGTTAAGTATCAAGCCTGTGCAAGTAACAATAACGA
>ERZ773225.2025-NODE-2025-length-21668-cov-19.442882_pt1 | contig 21668 bp, 9 predicted proteins | sample MGYA00580993_ERZ773225 | MGnify/ENA primary metagenome ERZ773225 (study PRJEB29015, sample SAMEA2737748) | human gut metagenome | biome: human gut; feature: human-associated habitat; material: faeces | place: China | collected 2012 ...
AACCAACCAGAAAGGGGCTGGCCGCTATCTACCGACAGGAAATCATTCAGGATGTCACGCTGTTTACATCCCAAAGCGCCGCCATGTTCTACAACAAGCTTTTCAGCAGCTTGGACTTCACGCTGCCCAGAGCGGCAACCGGGCGGCGTGGCTTCCCGAAAGAAGCCATGGTCTGTGCGTTTATCGTTATGAAATGCGAGGGTTTCACGCAGATCACAGATCTGATGGATTACCTGAACAACAACCGCATCATCGCCCATTACTGCGGCTTTAACATCATGGAGCCGCTGCCGTCCTATTGGACGTATGACCGCTGCCTGCGGCAGTTGAACAACGGTGCGTTGAAGTCGATCATGGCCAATCTGGTGCGGAAGCTGTATGAGCTGGGCGTGGTGGATGCGTCTTTCGTTGGTCTGGATTCCACACCCGTCATGGCGAACACGAAGCAGAACAACCCGAAGTCCTTTACGAAAAGCAAGTTCTCCAAGGAAAACCACCCCAAAAGTGACCCGGACTGCGCCCTCGGCGTCCACTCAGCCTCCAACCAGCACAATGAGCGCCGGTATGAGTTCTACTGGGGCTACAAAAGTCATGTGCTGGTGGACTGCATCTCCGGCCTGCCGCTCTACGAGCTGACCACACCGGGCAATGTCGCCGATCCCTCCGTCGCCGCTGAGATCCTCGCGGCCGCGGATCAGACGATCTCTTTGAAGGAATGCGCCTTCCTTGCCGACAAGGGCTACGATGTGAAAAGCATCTACAATACCGTAAAAACGGTCTATGAGGGCGAGGCATTTATCCCTCTCAATCCACGCGGTACGAAAGATTTAAAGGCACTTCCTGCCGGTAATCCAATCTGCGAGGCCGGGTTCGCCATGCACAAGGACGGCAAAACCACCGACAATGGGCGTACCCGCCAGAAATACTGCTGCCCGTTCCGCCAGTCCAAGACCAGCGTTTGCCCCTGCAACCACAAAAACTGGAACAACGGCAAGAAAAACCGGGGCTGCACGAAATATAAAACCGTTCCCGATGACTACAGACTTTCCATTGACCGTAGCTGCCTCTGTTTCAAGAGAACATACGCCTTGCGTACAGAGTGCGAGCGTTACAATTCTCGCTTCAAATCCACAGGTCAGGAACGGCTGTGGGTGCGCAATGGAAACAGCGCGGCAAACCTCAATACGCTGGCCCACATCTCCGCTTTAGCGGTTGCGCTGGCCGCCGTTCTGCACGGCTCTCACTCCTACCGCGCATCCAAATCATTCCGGCGAGGTGCTTAAAGCGCCTCCTCATACGGCTTTTTTCGCTCGGTTTTCCTCCGGGCCTGGTTTTTATGCGCTTTTTCTCTTGGTCGGATAATCCCCGCTTTTTCGCTCTCTTCGCCCTTTTGTTTTAGGACTTGTTTTGCTCATCCCTATATTATACCCGCATATAGGTAAAAATCAACCTATAACTTACACATTGTTTGGCTCTCGTATGTAGGACTACAATACATCTTGGACAATTGAATAAAAAGGGTATGAGGAATAGGGCCTCATGTGTTAAAGTTAAGCTACCACACCAAACTTTCCGAAAGGAGACCATATTCCTCATGAGTAAGAGTATAACACAGGACATGGCCTACAGGCAATCCCTAATGAAGTACGCAGAAAAGTACGGCGTCAGCCGCGCCAGCCGGAAATACAACAAGAGCCGGTCGTACATCTACTTCTGGAAGCAGCGCTGGGACGGGAGTGTGGCGTCTCTGGCCTGCCAGTCCAGACGGCCTCACAGCCACCCCAACCAGCACACAGAGGCCGAGCTGAAGCTCATCCGCGATATGCGCCGCCGCAATCCGTCGCTGGGCATGATCGAGCTGTGGCACCGTCTGCGGAAGCGCGGCTACACCCGCTGTCCAGAGAGTTTGTTCCGTGTCATGCGCAAAATGGGCCTGTTTCCGGCCGAAAAGCCCAAAAATCCGTACAAGCCAAAGCCTTACGAGCAGATGACCTATCCCGGCCAGCGTGTGCAGGTGGATGTCAAGGTCGTCCCTCGCCGCTGTATTGCAGATCCGGAGCTGCGCCTGTTCCAGTACACCGCCATCGACGAGTTCACGCGCCTGCGCTTCCTCGCCGCCTATCCGGAGCAGTCCACCTATTCTTCGGCTGATTTCCTGCGCAGACTGACCGCGTGGTATGCACGCCGCGGGATCAAGGTGGAGTGTGTCCAGACGGACAACGGTTCCGAGTTTACCAACCGCTTCTCCAGCAGGAAGCGCGAGCTGCCGTCTCTGTTTCAGCGGACGGCTGCTGAGCTGGGCATCCGGCATAAGCTGATTCGCCCGTATACTCCGCGGCACAACGGTAAGGTGGAGCGCAGCCACCGTGAGGACCAGAAACGCTTCTATTCCTGCCACGCATTCTATTCTCTGGACGATTTCGCAAAGCAGCTTGCGGTCCACAACCGCCGCTCCAACAGCTTACCTATGAGGCCCCTCCACTGGCTCTCCCAACGGTGCCGTCAAGGTTTATGCGCAAAATTATTTGCAGGCTCCGGCTGAATGAAGTCAGCCGGCAATAGAGGCGTCGTCTAGAGCCGCCTCCAAGTGCTTCATGTTCATGTATTTCTTGCTGCCCCACTGAGTGCCCGCCACGTGGCGAAGCCTCGCGCAGACCAGCATCAGAGCGGAGTTGCCGTCAGGGATCGTCCCCACCACCCGCGTCCTGCGGCGGATCTCACGGTTCAGCCGCTCGATCGCGTTGTTGGTACGGATGCGCGTCCAGTGTTCGCTGGGGAAGTCACAGTAGGTCAGTGTCTCCTCAATGCCGTCCTCGACCTTCTTGGCAGCCTCCTTCAGCTTCATGGCGCGCAACTCGGCAACCACGGCTTTCGCCTTCTCGCGGGACGCCTTTTTGCTCTCCTGGGCGTGGATCGCCTTGAGCATTTTTGCCACAATTTTGACCTTGGATTTGGGCACAACGGAGAAAACGTTGCGGTAGAAATGCACCGTGCAGCGCTAATATTTGGCGTCCAGAAACACCTCGCCCACGGCCTCCAGCATCCCCATGCACTTGTCCCCGACGATGAGCTTTACGCCGTCCAAGCCGCGTCCGCGAAGCCACTGAAAGAAATTGACCCAGCTGGTCTTGTCCTCTTTCATGCCCTCGGCGGCACCTAAAACCTCACGAAAACCGTCCTCATTCACGGCAATAGTCGCCAAAACAGCAACATTTTCATACTCTCCGCCCCAGTTGCGGCGCAGGTAGATACCGTCCACGTAGACGTATGGATAGCGTCCACCCTGCAAGGGGCGGTTCCGCCAGTCCTCGATGTGGACATAGGCTTTCTTGTTCAGCTCGCTGATGGTAGCGGGCGAAACCTTGCTGCCCCACAGTGCCTCGGTGATATCCTCCACACGGCGCACGGAAACGCCTGCCAAGTACATCTCGATGAGGGCCTCCTCCACACTGCTCTCCCGGCGGCGATACCGCTCGATGATGGCAGTCTCGAAGGATATGCCCTTGAGCCGCGGTATATGGAGCGTGACGTCGCCGGAGGTCGTGGTGAAATTCCGGTCGTAGTGGCCGCTGCGGTAGCCCTGACGGGCCTCGCTACGCTCGTAGCGGGCCGCCTGCGTCAACGACTCCGCCTCTTTTTCCAGCAGCTCGTTCGGGGGTTTCTTCTACGCTGCTGCGAACTAATTCTTTGAGCTGCCCCTTGATAATTTCCTCATTCAGCTGTACAATTTTCTCGGACATAGTTTGCTGTCTCCTTTCAGAATGGTGTGTCGTGACTTCATTCTACCAGAGCCTGCAAGCTATGTCTTTCTTCATACTCTTTTCAATTTGCGCAAGTTATTGTACATTATCTTTTCCGTTCCTAGATTTTGACAAATTCTATGTAAGCCTAGCGGATCTCGGCGAATTTGGCGCTTAGCCGAACGCTATCCCCTAAGTTTGCTGAATTTAGTAAACGCAAAAATCTCATTGTTTGCCGAATTGTTCAGAGCAATTGTCTCCAACAAAAGTAGGCTACTTACCAAGTGATTGATGTGCTGTCGGTGGATGCTTTCAACAGAACTCTGGCCTCTCGAACCGAAATGGAACCATCTCCATCCAAATCCGCGCACATAAACTGTTTTTTTGTCAGAAAATCTGAATCCATGGACGCTCTCAAAAGTTGCCTTGCCTCTCTGACCGTCAACTGTCCATCGCTGTTCAAGTCACCCTTCACGGCCACTGTCACTTCTGTGATGTCAACAGGTATTATATACTGGTAGCTCCCATCCTCCCCAGCAGATGCTTTCAATCGCACATAGTCTCCGGTTGCATTCACATAAGCTACTACACAAGCATTTTTGCTGAACAGAGTCAATGTTTTATCACCAGTTTCTGAAATGTTAAAATGAGATACAATCCCTTCTTTCAGCGATGTTTCTACAGTAATACCGTCATTGTAATACAATACTATTTTGTCTCCCTCAACGGTCACATATGAAACCGGCATCTCAACAATTTCAATGTCAAAAGTAATGCTTGCATTGTTCACAGTCACTGTCAAGGTTTGCTTTCCCAATATAGTATTGTCAAATCCAGAAATCATATCTGCTGTCAAATCTGTTTCCTCTGTGGTCCCTCCGTTATAGCGAAGCATTATCCTACCACCACTTACATCCAACATGTCTCTATCTACCACATAGGAAGTTTTGGTAGGTAACGTCGATAGTATAATTTCCGCAACAGAATCTTCAGCACCACACAGGGTGCAGATATGTTTTTCATTATATGCGTGCTTTAGAGCAAAATTGATTGCCGTAACCCGTCTCAGCACGCCCGTTTTGTCAGATAGATACACATAACACATGTCGTTATCGTCATTGGGGCATATCACAAAGTCTATCTGATCTTTCTCTGCCGTTTTTCTGGCAATATACGCAATATTATCTTCGCTCGGAACACCACTGTCATCTGTCAGCGCATACAAGGTATACGTTTCCCCATCGATTACATCTTCACAGGTAACAGTATCCTTTTGGCAGTCCTGTAACTCTGCGGCAGCGGATTCCGTTGACGTATAAACCGCATAGGCACCGTTGACAAGAATCAGTTCCTGCGTTGCTGTGTCATGACCAATCGGATAGAAAACCAAAGAATAAGTCTTTTCCGGCACAAATTCAGGGAGTTCGATTTTCTCTCTTACACTACTATTTGCAGGCAGGTGAATAGACAATGTACTCAAGCCGATTTGCTGGCCGCTTTCATAAATGGCAATATAGGCCATATCCTCAATTCTGTCTGCGGCAGAATGGTTATATATCTCCAAGCTGACCGCATTTCCGCCGAGATCGAGCTGATACATTTTCGCTTCCAGGGCGGCCGCATAAACCGTTACAAGCACTTCCGCCTGCAGTCCGTCGATCTGTGCAGTAACAGTTGCCTGTCCCGGTGCCCTGGCAGTCAGTCCTCCGTCTTCCGTTACTGTTACAATGTTCATATCGCTGGTGCTCCATTGGACCTTATGCGTAGCATTACCAGATACCGAAGCCGATACTGCATAGGTTTCTTCCACAACCATCGACAGCGATTCCGTATTCAACTCCAAGCCAGTAGCCGGCGTATAAATCGTTATAGTATGATTTTCTGTAATGCCGTCTTCTGAACTTGCGGAAAGAATCACCGTTCCCTCTGCCACACCAGTCACAACGCCATTTTCATCCACGGTTGCCACTGCTTCATTGGAGGACTTCCATGTGAGGCGTTGATTAGTTGCAATGATAGGATAAACTTTCGCAGATAGTTTTTCTGCGGCCCCAATTGCAAGTTCGCCTGCTCCCCAAATGTCAATACCTGTCACCGGTATGTACCCATCCTTTTCAATGGTAGCACCTGTGTCTGTTTTTAGGCCCTCCTCCATGTCATCAAGATTCAGTTCAAACCCTACGCCGCTGGTCAACTGAACATCCCGGAATGCCTTACCGCTAACTGTGCCATTTTCATCTGTTGTGACCACAGAAATGCTCATCGTGCCATCGCCATATGGAATAATCTTGGCATAATATGCATCTGAGTTGAGAACAAAGCACTTGGTTTCGTTGTTTTCGCCCAGTAAGTACATCGTCCCGTACTCGCTGGAGGGCAGCGCAGTGTCCTCACTGGACAAAGATGCTACCAGAGAGTTGGTGGCTGCATTATAAACCTCTACCATCACAGGGCATGATGTATTGAACTGGGTCGTTTTTTTGCTGCTGCACTCCGCACTGACATATCGGACCAGAGCGTTCTTCGCGGTATCTGCATCAAACTCCTGCGCATATTGCAAAAGCATGATGTAGTTTACAAGGTCGAACCGCAGTTGCCTGCATTTGTCTCGATACGTGTCCTCTCCCGATGTCAGAAAATATTTAAACCAGTTGCTGAGGACGGGGTCATCCTTCGAAATTCCACTATACAGCAAAGAAAACATGCTTTTCTTCGTTTGGTCAGGAAATCCCGTGTCATCAAACATTTGGTTATAAAAGTCCGGGTATTTATCTTGAATATAATAATCAGAGATAAAATAGAACGCAGCATTCATGTGTTTCGCACGCGTCTCCAGCTTGTTATACAGCTCAATAATCATCGGGAATGCGCCAATGCTGTTTCCAAGAAATGCACAAAGCTTCCCTGCCGTCATAGATGTGTCGATGTTGTCCCATGCGGTGCTTACCTCCTTCAAAATTTTGTTGTCACTATCCTTGAAGGTATCCCGCAGCAGGTCCACACCTAAGCGAACGATGACCTTGGCACTTGACAGACCGGTGTCTGTTTTTGCGAGATACACCGCTTTGCCTTCGGCCTTCAAGGTCTTTACCAGTGTGCTAAGATTTTTTGTAGCGTTCTTAAAATCAATATAATCTGCATATTGGGTCAGGCCCGCATAGGACTCTTGCGCTATGCTTGTATCAAGTGTTGCCTTCAGCAAAGGCTTTGCATAGGAATACACCGTTCCTCCGGCTGCATCGGCTGCGGTCAGCAGTGTTTGATAGGCCAAGGCCGCCGCGCTGGAGTAAAACGGGCTGCATTCGCTTCTCTTCTTCAGATATTTGTTGATTTGCGGATACCAACTGATGATCTTCTCATACAGATCTGTCTCCTGACGAATTATATTTTGATTGATACTACCCTTGTACTCTGTAACCTCGCCCAGTGCATCGTCGATCCCTGTGGCAAACGGCTTCAGACTGTCAAAAAACAGAATATCCTCCAGAGCCTGCCGCACCGTTGTCTGCTTATCGTTCAGCAGCACTGTTGCCCCGTTCATATCTGTCACCGGCAGGTACATCGGCTGATCCAGAATGGCAAGCGCCTTCTCCTTGGTCAGATTACTGATTCCATTTTCTTTTGCCCAACGGAGCAAGATTTCGGCATACTGATCGTCGGTGCCGTCGGGGATGCCGGGCTTAGTGGGGTCATCTCGCCTCCAAAACAGGATCCCCTTTTTGGAATAATCCAAAACATCATCTTCATCTGCGTAGCTGCAAACATCAAACTCCCATTCCGTCTTATCGTTCAGGCCGAAAAAGTAAATTCCATCCTTTGTCTTAAAGGCCCGTGGAGTGATGGTCGCCGTATAGGCACCGTCCTTCAGGTTCCACTCAGAAATGTCAATGGTAACCTTTTTCCCATCAATAGAAATATTGCTCGCACTGGCAGTCGTTAGGTATTGCGCAACAATGTTGTCATCCCCATCCCGCAGGTTGATAGTTCCCAGGCCGAATTCGACTTCCTTATTGAACAGTATTTCAATCTTAGTATTGGGGCGGATCGTGGCGTGGTTGGGTGTGATCTTGACGATCCGGAGAAGATTATCCCGAGCCTCCATTCCCGGATCCCACGGACACTGGTCAAGGGTCTTGAAGGTGTAGCCATACTTTTCCGCATAATCCTGCGCCGTGGAGTCGATGTAGCCATAAATCGTGGTCTGTGTGGGAGAACCAAGGGTGTTTTTATCTTCATATATTTCGCACTCTGGATTCAGCATCGCAAGAGCTGTTAGATTATCACAACCATAGAATACTTTGGACCCCATACTAGTCACGCTATTTGGAATCGTTATGCTCGTTAAGCTCTTGCAGCCATCAAATGCACCATTCTCAATGCTCGTTACACTATTCGGAATCGTCACGCTTGTCAAGCCGCTGCAGTCAGCGAATACCCCGATTCCAATGCTCGTCACGCTACTCGGTATCATCACACTCGTCATGCTGCTGCAGCCACAGAATGCATTGGGCCCAATGCTCGTCACACTATTCGGAATCGTCACGTTCGTCAAGCCCGTGCAGTGATAGAAAGCATTGCGCCCAATACTGGTCACACTATTCGGAATCGTCACGCTCGTCAAGCCGCTGCAGCCATCGAATGCATATTTCCCAATGCTCGTCACGCTATTCGGTATCATCACACTCGAACCTGTGTAGCCACAGAATGCATTGGGCCCAATGCTCGTCACACCATCTGGAATCGCCAAATCTGTTACAAGTATGCCATTCACATACAGATTATGAGCACAATACAATGGATTTGCTGAACCATACAATCCAAAATTAATTTTACACCATGCCGCAATATCTGTTATATGCACCTCCTTTAGATTGTTGCAGTCCTCAAAAGCATAGCTCTCAATGCTTGTCACGCTATTCGGAACTGTCACGCTCGTCAAGCTGCTGCAGCCACAGAATGCATTGGTCCCAATGCTCGTCACACCATCCGGAATCACCAAATCCGTTAGAAGTGTGCCATTTACATACAGATTATGGGCGTAATACAATGGGTTTGATGAATTAAACAATCCGAAATTAATTTTACACCATGTCGCAATATCTGTGATGTGCACCTCCTTTAGATTGTTGCAGTCCTCAAAAGCACTGTTCCCAATGCTCGTCACGCTATTCGGAATTGTCACACTTGTCAAGTTGCTACAGTGAATGAATGCACCGTTTCCAATGCTCGCTACGCCATCCGGGATCACCAAATCCGTTACAAGTGTGCCGTTCACATACAGATTATGAGCATAATACAATGGATTTGATGGATACACCTCAAAAACGATTTTACACCATGCCGCAATATCTGTTATATGCACCTCCCTAAGATTGTTGCAGTCGCCGAAAGCTTCGTCCTCAATGCTCGTCACGCTATTCGGAATCGTCACGCTTGTCAAGCTGCTGCAGTTATAGAATACTCTGTACATAATACTGGTCACACTATTCGGAATCGTCACGCTCGTTAAGCTGCTGCAGTCAGAGAACGCATAGGGACGAATGCTGGTCACGCTATTCGGAATGGTCACACTCGTCAAGCTACTGCAACCACGGAATGCATAATTCCCGATGTGGGTCACACTATTCGGAATCGTCACGTTCGTCAAGCCCGTGCAGTGATAGAATGCACCGGTCTCAATGCTCGTTACACTATTCGGAATAATTACGCTCGTCAAGCTACTGCAACTACTGAATGCACCATGCTCAATGCTCGTCACGCCATTTGGTATCGTTACGCTTGTCAAGCTACTGCAGCCAGAGAATGCATATTCCCCAATGCTGGTCACGCTATTTGGTATCGTTACGCTTGTCAAGCTACTGCAGTCAGAGAATGCATATTCCCCAATGCTGGTCACGCTATTTTTTAGAATTACTTCTTTTATACTCGAGTAACTTGACGCCCATGGTGTTTTTTCTTGCCAGGTGTAATCCCACATATCCCCCGTCCCAGAAATCGTCAGTGTACCCTCCGCATCCAATTCCCAAGTCAGATTGTCGCCGCAGCTGCCACTGGAGACATTTTCCGCAGCCATTGCGCTCACGGGCAGCAGTGTCAGCAGTATGCATAGGCACAGCAGTGCACTAACAAGTCTTTTCATTTGCGTTCCTCCAAGATTATATATGTTTCTCAAGTGATCAGCGTCTGAGTGGAGCCAAAGAAGGCTATTCCACTTTTTCAGACCTTGCCGCACACGCCGCCGGACAGCAGCATGCGCGCGTCAAGGTTTCTATATTTCTAACCCCTCCTCAGCTTTTCCAGAATATCCAGGTATTCCTCCGGTAAGGTCAGCTGCGGTTGATTGGCGATTTTCCAGCCCAGCGGATCCGTGCTGCGGCGCACCTCCTCCAGCATATCCGGTATAGCCAGCAGCTTTTCCCGGCAAACCTGCGCGCTGACGTCATCTCCCGACTGCCAATAAAACAGCATGGCCGTATACAGCTTTTGAAAATAGTCGCCGTATTCGGCAAGCGTATAACGGCTGCAGGCAATGGCCGACTCCTTCTCCTGCATCATGGCTCGTATATTCCCCGACGCATACGCTGCGTTGGCCTTGGCGTCATGGCCCAGCGCTGAGTATGGGCTGCACGCCAGCAGCTGGTCCGCCACCGCGTTCAGCTGCTCCGCGTCATCCAGGGTGGTAAGCTGTTTTTCCAGCGCCCGCGTGTAAAACGGCGTAACCCGTAAAGCGGCCTGTGCGTTGCCCGTCAAAAACAGGAGGTCCCCTATGCTGAGCCAGAAGCTCACAGCAAGAAAGCAGTAGGCCAGAAGTGTGACAGACATGGCTCCCGTTCTTCGAAGCCGGCAGCACTTCCCACCGTCTATTTGCAGCGCAGGCAGCAGAAGAAGCCAAATCGCCAGAAATTGCAGGTCAAAGTCAACCAGCGCATGTCCCAGCAACACGACCAACAGCATACGCTGGCGCATGGATGCCGATCGGCTGAAAATCCCGTGTATACCCGCGGCAGCGCAAAGGCCAGCTGGGAGCCATCCCACGTCGATCAGCAGCTGCAACAATTCATTGTGCACATAGGCCACGCTGTAAACACCGTGCTGGAAGCTTCCCTGTAAGGCATAATAGCCCATATAGCCTACGCCAAAGGGATGCTTCAAAATGACAGGAAGCAGGTCCTTTGCATACAGTATGCGTCCCAGCAAGGTACTGGAACCAGCCGCGGCCGGGTCGTAATGCTCACCCCCACTGAGGAAATATGTCAGCACGGCATACAGCCCTGCGGCTGCCGCCAGGCAGCAGAATAAAAGAAGAGCACACTTCCCGCTGCGACCCATTATGCCAACTGCCGCCAGCACTGCCAGCAGGAGCAGCATAGCCCCGCGGCTGCCGCTTTCCAATACACCGAAAATCAGTAACGCGCAGAGGGCGTATTCGCACCAGGAGCGATTCTGCTGTGTGCAGACCAGCACCAGTGCGGCAATCAGAAACACCGCGAAGGTATTCGGATATTCAAAAAAACCGGCCAGACGCTGATTCACCAGAACCATATCCTGCAGGCCGGGGATCTTTCCCATCAGAAAACTCAGCAATACCATTTCCCCCGCTCCCCAGGGAAGCAGTGCGTAAACGGAATCGCGTTCTCCCGGAGCAACTTGTAACAGGGCCAATACATACAAAAGCAACGGAAATGTGTGTACAAAGCCAAACGGAGCCATTCCCTTGTCTGCGGCCCAGGCCACGCTGCACGCATAGGCCAGCGGCAGCAGCAAAATCGCCACAGTTGATAAATTCCAGCGGAACGTGAGCTGACCGTTTCTTTTGAATGCAGACGCGATGTACCAAACCAGGTAAATACCTACCGGAACAGCGGCAAATGAATAAAAACCGCCGGAGGCAAAGGGAAGTACGAATCCCAGCCATGCCAGCGATTTTGCATCGCCCGGCACGGCGGCCTTCCGCCTATGCAGAATAAGCCACCCCAGAACACCGTTTACCAGGCAGATCGCCCCATACAGCAGGAGCTTGCGGGCAAGGGGGCCGAGCAATGTCTGAAACAGCATAATTTCCTCCGAAATCTGAAAATACAGAAAGGGAACACCCAGATCAGGGCTTTTGCACTGGGTGTTCCCTTTTCCGCTATCTTGGAAACCCAACGATTTCCTTACTGCGTTATGTTATACGGTGTGCTTTTTCTTGTTCAGCACCACTGCCCCGCCCATCGTTGCCAGGACGGCCATGGCGGCATAGAGGACTACGCCGGCATCTCCGGTTTTCGGAGTCGTGGGTTGATCGGGCTTGGCGGGTTGATCGGGCTCGCCGGTCGCGGGAATGGTCTCTGTGCGGGTCACACCGCAGATGGTGCAAGTGAAGGTTTTTTCGCCCGTCTCTGCTGCAGTGGCCTCCTTGGTGATCTTCCCCTCATCCCAATGGTGACCGGTGGCGGGGATCGTCACATCAGCAGCCTCTTTTTCACCGACCTCATCAGTGAAGTTCTTCTGGCAGCGAGCACAGCTCCAGTATTCCGTGTTGCCATCTTCGGTGCAGGTGGCAGCCTTGGCGGCATGGTGGGTCATGTCGTGGCCCAGAGCCTTGATAACCTGACCGTCAGCGATCTTTTTACCGCAGTCCAGGCACCAGGTATCGCCGCTGTAGCCGTCCTCGGTGCAGGTGGCATCCCTCTGACCCCGCACTTCGGTGTTTCCAGCATGGTTGTCGGGGTCCACCGGCAGCGTCACATTCTGCACCTCACGGGTACCGGCCTCGTCAACGAAGCTCTTCTGGCAGCGAGCACAGGTCCAGTATTCGATGTTGCCCTCTGCAACGCAGGTGGCAGCCTTGGCGGCATGGTGGGTCATGTCGTGGCCCAGGGCTTCGATAACCTGACCGTCAGCGATCTTTTTACTGCAGTCCAGGCACCAGGTATCGCCGCTGTAGCCGTCCTCGGTGCAGGTGGCATCCCTCTGACCCCGCACTTCGGTGTTTCCAGCATGGTTGTCGGGGTCCACCGGCAGCGTCACATTCTGCACCTCACGGGTACCGGCCTCGTCAACGAAGCTCTTCTGGCAGCGAGCACAGGTCCAGTATTCGATGTTGCCCTCTGCAACGCAGGTGGCAGCCTTGGCGGCATGGTGGGTCATGTCATGACCCAGAGCCTCAAGGACTTCCTCCTCCGTGGTCTGGCAGCGCAGGCAGGTATGATGTCTCAGGCCCTTTTCCGTGCAGGTGGCAGCCGTGTCCTCGATCCACTGATCCCAATCGTGGCCCAGAGCAGGAGCCACCAGAGACGTCAGCTCCAGTGCACCGGCAGCATCGCTGTAATCCTTGCCGCACTTGGTGCAGTGCCAATACTCTACGGTACCATCGTTCGTGCAGGTGGCGGGCACAGCGTCATGATGGATCATGTTGTGGGTGTGATCCAGCTTGGGAATCTCCACGCCCTCCTTGGCATACTGGCAGACGGTGCACTCCTCATGCTTCATGCCGGTGCTTTCCTCGGTGGGCTCTCTGTCGATTACCCACTGGAAGTCATGAGCGGCCACATCCGTCTTGCTGCCGCAGTCGCAGGCGTGCCAATGATTTTCCGCGTCACTGGACCAATTCTTGCTGTAGTTGTGGCCCTGGGCGGGCAGAATGGTGTCCGCCTCTGTGATCTCCTTGGTGCAGGCCTGATCGCTGAAGAACTTGCCGCAGCGGGCGCAGGTCCAATACTCGATGTTGCCGTTTTCCTCGTGGGTAGGCTCCACGCGATCATGGTGCCGGCTGTCGTGGCCCAGGGCATCGACAACGGGGATCGCATCAATGGCGTTGCCATCCTTATCCAGCATCTGGCCGCAGGCATCGCAGGTGTAGTACACCTCGCTGCCCGGCTCAGTGCAGGTAGCGGCAACTGCCGGATGCTCCGTTTTCGCGGTGTGGGGGCATGTAATGGTCAGCGTGGCAGTGGCTACCGCCGTATCCTCCCAGTACTCGTCGCTGCCCTGGAAAATATCCGCTGTGATCAGAAGGGTCTTCAGGCCAAGCGTATACGTTCCCGCAGGCGTGTTTGCCGGGATGGTGAAGGTAATGTCGCAGATGTGGTCTGTCTCGTAGTTGTCCGGGGTAAAGGACATCCACGCGACCTTACCGCTGCCGATCTGGAAACCGGGCAGGTCCTGCGACGAGACAGCGGTTCCCTTGATGCCGCCTTCCTCGACGACGTTGGCCTCAAAGGAGTCCAGGGTGATCTTCTGATTGACCTTGATGGAGACGATGACGGTCTGTTCCTGATCGGACACATAGACAGTCGGCTTGTCCAACTCAGCCGAGAAGACGGCCCCTCGGTTGTTGCTTTCGTTGGCCGCCAGTGCCGGCACGCAGAGCGAAACGCTCAGCAGTACCACCAGCAGCAATGCCAACAATCGCTTGCTCAGGTGTTTCATGCTGTGATCTTCCTTTCTGTTATTTTCCAACACGCTTTCCGCGTGTGTTGGACAGTTTTACATGGGTGGAAGCTGCCGCTCACCACTTCACAGCGGCACTGTTGGTGACGGCGGAGAGGATCTGCCGGGCTTCCATGGCGCTGATCTTCCCGTCGCCATTGAGGTCGGCGCAGAGCATTTGCAGAGCGTCCAGGCCGTCGGTGCGGGTAACGGCTGTCATGACCTGCCGGGCCTCCTTGGCCGTAAGCTTGCCGTCGCCGTCCAGGTCGCCGCGCACTGCCACAGTGACCTCCGACACGCCCTCAGGCAGGGTATAGCTGTAGCTGCCGTCGGCGTTGGCGGTGGGGGTCAGGCGAACGTAGTTCCCATCCGCGTCCTTATACGCCGCCACGCAGGCCCGGTCACAGGTCACCATCAGCGTCTGCCCGTCCACCCGACATGCCGGCGCGTTCTCCCCACCGATAACATTCAATTCCACAGGACCTGTCCGGCCGAAATGAATGGTGGCATTCAGCAGCGGCTCGTTGTAGTTACTGATTTCTATTTTCTGCCACTGCTCCTCTGTTCCGGGGTAATAGACATCCTGAAGACTGGTGCAGCCGTCAAACGCACTGTATCCAATATTCGCTACACTGCTTGGAATATTCAAACCGGTCAGGGAACTGCAGCCGTAAAAGGCGTAGTCTAATATGTTGGTTACACCATCCGGAATGTCCACGCTTTTTAGGGAACTGCAGTTATAAAAGGTGCTCCCTCCAATGCTGGTCACACTGTCCGGAATATTTATGGTGATCAGGGAACAGCAGTCGCTAAAGGCACTGTTCCCAATGCTGGTTACACCCTCTGGAATATTTACGCTGCTCAGGGAACTGCAGCCGCTAAAAGCACCGCTCCCAATACTAGTCACACTGTCCGGAATCCTTATATTAACCAGGGATTCGCAGCTGTAAAAAGCCCAGACTCCGATTCCTGTAATACTTTCCGGCAACTCGATTTCCTTCAGCGATGTACAATTAGCAAAGGATAGGTATGTTATATCCGTTACACTGTCCGGAATATTGATTTTTCCCAGTGATGTACAGCCTTGAAATGTTCCGGCTGGAATAGCAGCCAGTCCCTGGGGCAGAGTTATGTCTGTCATGGTTTTTAAGCCAGAAAATGCTTCGTTTGCCATTATGCGAGTTCCAGCTCGGACCGTATAGCTTGCGGCAGAATCTTCGCCTGCCACTGAGATTAGATACGGCCCTGCATACAGGATGTTTTCCACCCAGTTATCAGCGTTATTGTAGTAGGCCGATCCATCAACGACCCCTGCTCCAATTGCTGTGAGTTGTCCCGGCCAAGCAATATTCGTCAGAGCTTTGCAATTCGCAAAAGCACAGTCTCCGATTATAGTCACATCCTCTGGAATGTTCACACTGGTCAGAAAACTGCAGCCTCTAAAGGCATAGTCTCCGATACTGGTCACACTGTTTGGGATTGTCACACTGGCCAGAGAACTGCAGCCCTCAAAGGCACAGTTCCCAATACTAGTCACACCGTTTGGAATGTTCACACTGGTCAGAGAGCTGCAGTCTCTAAAGGTATCCCTCTCAATGCTGGTCACACCGTCCGGAATATTCACACTGGTCAGGGAACTGCAGCCGCTAAAGGCATCGCCACCAATGCTGGTCACACCATTTGGGATGCTCACGCTGGTCAAAGAACTACAACCGTAAAAGGCTCCCCACCCAATGCTGGTCACACTGTCTGGAATGCTCACACTGGTCAGGGCGCTGCAGTCGCAAAAGGTATAGTTTTCAATGCTGGTCACACCGCTCGGGATTGTCACACTGGTCAGGGAACTACAGCCGTAAAAGACCCGCTGCCCAATGTCTGTTACGCTGTTAGGGATTGTCACACCGGTCAAGGAACTGCAGCCGCTAAAGGTACCGTACCCAATGTAAGTCACGCCATTTGGAATATTTACGTTGGTCAGAGAGCCGCAGTTCTCGAAGGCACCGCTCCCAATGCTGGTCACACTGTCCGGAATTGTCACACTGGTCAGGGAACTGCAGCCGTAAAAGGCATAGTACCCAATGCTGGTCACGCTGTCCGGAATACTCACACTGGTCAGGGAACTGCAATCGGAAAAAGCATAGCTCCCAATGCCAATCACGCCATTGCCTATTATGACCGTCTGGATACGATCGGCATATTCATGCCAGGGTGCGAATTCCGGGTAGCTATAGTAGTCCGTCATATCCCCTGTGCCGGAGATAGTCAGGACTCCGTCGTCGGACAGTGTCCAGGTCAGATTTTCGCCGCAGGTGCCGGACGCAGTGTCGTCCGCCCAGCCAGCGGTGGGCAGCATGGTCAGCAGCATCAGTGCCGCCAGCAGCCAGGATAACAATCGTTTCATTTTCTTTCCTCCTTATATTTTTTTCCGCCGCATCGGCAAGACGGTTCTCTCCGGTGCGGCGGAGATGCTCACCACTTCACGGAGGCGCTATTGGTGACGGCAGAGAGGACCTGCCGGGCTTCCATGGCACTGATCTTCCCGTCGCCGTTGAGGTCGGCGCAGAGCATTTGCAGAGCGTCCAGACTGTCGGCGCGGGTAACGGCTGTCATGACCCGCCGTGCCTCCTTGGCCGTAAGCTTGCCGTCCCCATCCAGGTCGCCCCGCACCGCCACAGTGACCTCCGCCACACCCTCAGGTAGGGTATAGCTGTAGCTGCCGTTGGCGTTGGCGGTGGGGATCAGGCGGACGTAGTTCCCATCCGCATCCTTATACGCCGCCACGCAGGCTCGGTCGCAGGTCACCGTCAGCGTCTGCCCGTCTACCTGGCACGCCGGCGCATTGTCCCCACCGATGGGGTTCACAACTACCGCGGAGGCCTCTGCCCGGATGCCCGTAACCTTGAATCCCCACTCGCTGCCGGAACCGTCGCTGTTTATCTGAATCTTCACCATATCACCGGGGACCGTGACGGTGGTTCCGGCCAGATCTGTGCCGGTGTATTTGCCGATCTGCTGCCCGTTTCCATCATAAATGTACAAATAGTCGAAGCCGTCCTCCATGCGGGTCCGCTCATCGAAGGTCACATACAGCTTCTGTGCCCCGGGGCTGGTGTACAGCCAGACATCCGTGCAGCTGTCCGGATAATCGTGGGGACTCTCCATCTGCTCCGGCTGGGTGCAGATGTAAGCAGTGTTGCTGACAGTAACCTGGCAGGTCCTCGTCACGCCGCTGCCGTCCAGCGCAGCGGCTGTAACGGTAGTCGTGCCTTTTTTCAGCGCTGTCACCAAACCGTTTTCATCCACGGATGCCACGGCAGGATCGGAGCTGGTCCACTGGACCCGCTGATCGGCGGCATTGGAGGGATACACGCTGGCCTGAAGCTGGAAGGTATCCGTTGCCTCCATCGTCAGCGAGGACCGGTTCAGGGAAATGCTGGTCACAGGCTGCAGCACCGTTACCTTGCAGCTGGCGCTGGCCTTGCCCACGCTGACCTTGATGGTAGCGGTGCCCACGCCCACGGCCTTTACCAGGCCGGTATCGCTGACCGTCACCACAGCGGTGTCGCTGCTTTTCCAAACCACCTCGTCGGTGAAATCCTCCGGCGTTACCGTCAGCGTCAGCTGGCCGGAAGCACCTTTGTTCAGGGTCAGGGCCGTCTGGTCCAGGCTGGCAGAGGTGGCGGAGACCTGCCGGTCCACGAATTTGATGCTGTTGGTATTGGCGAAGGTCTCGGCATACGTTCCGGCCACGCCGTAAATCGTCAGCTTGTCCAGGTAGCTGAAAGCGTTGGCGGAAATGCTGGTGACGCTGCGGGGGATGGTAATGGAGCTGAACTTGACAGAATCCTTGAAGGCGTTGTCCTTGATGGCTGTCACGCGCCGGGGCACCGTCAGCTGCTCCAGTGCGTCGCAGTGCCGGAAAGCGGAGGCGGGGATGGTCGTGATGCCGGCGCCCAGCTTCACATCCGTCAGAGCGTCGCAGTCATAGAACACGGAATCGCCCAGCGACGTCACGCTGTCGGGGATGGTGATTTTTGTCAGCCCATCGCAGTCGTAAAACGCCTGATAACCCACAGAGGTAACCGTGGCCGGGATGTCCATTTCCGTGATGGCGTCGCAATTGTAGAACGCATTAGAATCGATGAGCTCCGGAGCCTTGCTCCATACGATCTCCTTCAAGGCGATGCAGTTGCTGAATGCACCGCTCCGGATATACTGCACAGTTTCCGGCAGCACAATCTTTTTCAGTGATGTGCAGTTCTTAAAGGTATCGGCCATGATGTTCATTCGTGTGCCGGGAAGCGTCACGTCTGTGAGATTGCTGCAGCCCTCAAACACGGCCGTGCCCATAGCGGTTACAGAGTCTGGCAGCTTTATGGATATCAAATTTGCACAACTATTAAATGCTTTACTCTCAATACTCGTCACACTACCCGGGATATCTATAGAAGTAAGAGTGGAATTTTTAAATGCATTTTCTCCAATCAATGCCACGCCATCTGGAATTTTGATTTCCCTTATTCCATTACAGTTTTCAAATAAGTGCGAAAGAATTGAAGTTATTCCTTCTGCGAAAGATACAGAATTCAGACTGCTGCAGCCATTAAACGGGCCATTCCAATCATCACTTATCGTGCCATATGTTGTAGTCGTTAATGTTGCAGGAATAGAAACATGCTGCAGATTGGTACAATTTGCAAATGCTTTTCGATCCAATCTCGTTAACCTGTTCGGAAGCGATAGTGTACTTATGGCAGTTGATTCGAATGCCGATTCGTATATGCTGTCCAAATTATTGCCCAATGACACAGACGCCAAGTTACGGCAGTTCTTGAACGCCTTTTCCCCGATCTCAGTCACGCTGTCTGGAATCGAAATCTCCCGCAATCCATTACAGTTTTCAAATAAGTGCGAAAGAATTGAAGTTATTCCTTCTGCGAAAGATACAGAATTCAGACTGCTGCAGCCATTAAACGGGCCATTCCAATCATCACTTATCGTGCCATATGTTGTAGTCGTTAATGTTGCAGGAATAGAAACATGCTGCAGATTGGTGCAATTTGCAAATGCTTTTCGATCCAATCTCGTTAATTTGCTTGGAAGCGATAGCGTACTTATGGCAGTTGATTCGAATGCCGACTCATATATGCTGTCCAAATTATTGCTCAATGACACGGACGTCAAGTTACGGCAGCCACTGAACGCATCCTGCCCAATCTCCGTTACCGTGTCCGGAATCGTTACTGCAGCCAGCCGTAAGTTGCCCTTGAAAGCTCTATTACCAATTGCCGTCACGGTGTGTCCGTCAATGGTTTCGGGGATGAACAGCGCCGCCACGCCGCCGCTGTAGCCGGTAATCGTGGCGTTTCCATTCCCATCGACGGTGTATGTATATGTGGGCATATTCACCACATCGCGGCGGCCGTCGTTGTAATACCGTGAGTTGATGGGAGTGAAATAGCGCCCAAACACACCAGTGGTGTCACAGGTGCAAGAGGGAACCCAAACATTGTCCTCAAGGTGGGAGACAGTGCGGATGGGACTATTGCTCCGGCTCCAGATGTCTATCTGTTTGCTGTAAGACTCTTTGATTTTCCAGCAGGAAACACCCACATTAAGTCCAACGTTTGCATACATCCAGGCGTCTGTCCCCACACACAGGTCCGGATATTCCGGTTCGCTGTGGGGAACTACCATGTAATTGCACTGAGCTCCGATCCTGGCGTAAATGGTGCCGTAAATGAACTCAAGGTTGGTAATATTGGCGGCAACCTTTAACCCCGCATGCACATTGAAATTCGCAGCCAGGGAAAAACTCTCTCTGGTGAAATCCGCAATGGCCCGGAAGCCACCTGCGCTGGAATAGGAAACGCCCATGCTGAAGTCGCAGCCATAGCTCAAGGTGATGGTTCCGTCCACACCGATATCGGCCGTAATGGTAATACTGCCCAGAAGGCCCACGGGGATATATCCCAACTCAATAGAGGCCGGGGCCGAGAAAGGAATGGTGCTGGAAATTGCTGCCTCACCGTTGAGAATAGCCAGGGCAGATACAGATCGCCCCGCCCCGCCGGAAAGCGCATAGTCCAGGGACAGCTTGGAAAGGGTCACCGATACAGTAACGCCGCTGATGGTTTTGTTCAAAACAATATCCTGGATGGACTTCGTTGCCCGGGCGGCCTGCGCGCGGTCCGTCGTCTCCGACCCATCCGAGAAGATATAAGCAATATCCACGCCATCTGCGGCCTCGAAATCCGCCAGGTCGCTCCGCACGCGGCCCTCTGCGTCGGCACTGCTCAAAATGCTGTCAAGTGCGACCTTTTCCACGGTAAGCACCGATGTATGCCCGTTTTGGCGGATACTGACCGCTTTATAGCCATTCGGGAACCCGTCCCGATAGATTACAAATGTTGTTCCCACCGTCACAGCAGCGGGAAGGTTCACAACTGTGATAGTACCGTCCTCGTTGATTTCCACAGGCGTGGACTCAGGGATTTCCACAACGCCGCTTTCGTACGTAAAGGAATTGTCATGATTAACATCGATCTTATCTCCGGCAATCACTGCTGCGGCATCCTTAAGCATAGCGGCGGCCTCCGTAGAGGTCACGGTTTGCTGGGGCAGGACCTTGCCGTCCTGCAGGGCGAACCAACCGCGGTTTACGGCCACCTGCAGGTCATCCGGATAGCTGACCTCGGCGGATTCGGCGTAGGTATATTCCGCTCCCTGGTCCAACTGGAAGCCCAGGCAGAAATTCAGCGTGTGGGCCGCAAATTCGCGGGTAGCAGGCTGGTCAGGCTCAAATGCCAGACCGGCCTCCAAATCGATAACGCCAAACTCCACCGCAACCAGCAGATCGCGGTAGCCCGTGGACGTCTCCTCCATGTCGCTGTAATAGTTGTCGGGATAGTTATCCTCCTCCACGGTCATGCCAAAGGTCTTGACCAGCTGCTGCACCCATTCGATGCGGCTCACCGGCTTTTCCTCAGCCATAACCTGCGGCACCAACAGCGCTCCTACGCTGCACAGTACCAGTATGAGTGCGATGAGTTTTTGTTTCATGCGATATCTCTCCTTTTTTATGGTGTAGTGCTATGTATTTCGAAATGCTACGTATTATTGCTATTCATATACAAATCATCATTTTCAGAATGTGCAAACGCGGAGAGCAATGTACAGAATTTTATCCGGCCGCCAAGTATAAAGGCGTTTGTCATAAAGCCTACTCTAGTTTATATAATTATACCATTGGAAACTGCCAGTTTCAAGCATATACCAAAATTTTTGCTAAAAAAGGCGGTGGGCACTAATCTTTACTTTATTTACCGTCATTCGCTAAATTTCGCCCAACTCTGAAATGTCTGATGGGTAATACCGAGGCATTTTGCCGCTGCTCTTGCGGATAATTCGCCGCTTTGCCACGCTTTCAAAACCGCCGGATATTCCGGCGGTTTTTCTTTCGGCCTCCGCCCGAACTTCACGCCCCGGGCCTTGGCTGCTGCAATTCCCTCTGCC
>ERZ773225.2029-NODE-2029-length-21654-cov-6.002732_pt1 | contig 21654 bp, 18 predicted proteins | sample MGYA00580993_ERZ773225 | MGnify/ENA primary metagenome ERZ773225 (study PRJEB29015, sample SAMEA2737748) | human gut metagenome | biome: human gut; feature: human-associated habitat; material: faeces | place: China | collected 2012 ...
CGCACAGAGATGGTCAGCACGGGCTCCTCCCGCCGGTTCTCATAGCGGGCACCGGCGTGGTATTCCCCGGTGCGGCGGCGGGGCGGCTCCTGCCTCTGGACGGAGAGCTTCTCCAGGGCCTCCCGCCGCAGGGCGTTGAGGGCGGCCAGGGGGAGGGACAGGTTCTCCTCCACCAGGGCGCGCACCTGCCCGCAGCGGTAGGGGGTGCCGCCGGTGCGGGAGAGCTGGGTGGTGACCGCCTCCGCTGTCAGGGGGCGGGTGCGGGCGGCGGACAGGACGGCGCGGACGGGCAGGTATTCTGCGATTGCCCGCAGTTGCAGCCGCCGGTGGTTGTGTAGTTGCAGTTTGGATTCATATCATCACTCCTCAAAACGAATGGTTTTCTTTCGGCTACAACTACGATATGCCGCCCTGCCGGAAATTGTGCGCGGTGCGGCGCTCTTGCTTTTTCGGCCAAATTCGACTATCATGGAGAAAACAAAGCTGTTGGAAGTGTGGTTGCCATGGTACGAAAATTCATTTGCGCGCTGATTGCCGTCTTGCTGGCGCTCCCCCTTGCGTCTTTCATTGCCGCCGAGGATATCCCGGAGGTTGTGGAGATGCCTGCCGTTGTCACGCCGATGCAGACCGCGCAGGAAGAAACAGAGGCTAACGCGTCCGAAGAAGCGTCCGCTTCCGAAGAGCCATCCGAGGACGCAGACGAGCCGAGCCTTGCTGAGCTGTTCGACGAATTTCGCGCCGCGCGCAACCTGACGGAGGATAATTTTGCCATCAGCTATTACGACACCGTCACGGGCGAGAGCTACGACTGGAACGAGACACACATGATGATCGCGGGCAGTACCTTCAAGCTCCCGCTGAACCTCTATTATTACGAGCTCGAAAACGCGGGCGAGATTGCCCCGGATGCGCTCATCACACAGGGCGGTGCGACGCTCGATTGGTGCCACTACTTAAGCATCGTCGAGTCGAACAACGAAATTTCCCACGCGCTTCTCTACCGCATCGGCAATTTCCGCGACTACAAAAACGCCATGTGCACGTATTTTACGATGACGGACGAGGAGATCGATCCCAAGTATTATCAGGACAACTACTACTGCACGCGCATGATGATGGACACGCTTAAGTATATCTATGCGCATCAGGGGGAGCTGACGGAGCTTGTCGACTACATGAAGCAGTCGAACCCGCAGAACGGATATTTCCGGGCGAAGGTCACCGAGATGGAGGTCGCGCACAAATACGGAAGCTTCGAGGGCGCGGAAAATGACGTCGGCATCTTCTACGCCGAACGCCCGTTCCTGCTCGCGGTCTATACGCAGAATGTCGGAGAGCTTGTCGTGCAGGACGCGGCAAGGCTCGCCGCCGACTACAATGCAAGGCAGACGGAGCTCGCCAAAAAGCAGGCCCTGCAGGAGCAGCTGGACGCGTTTGAGGCCGAGAAGGAAGCGCGGATGCAGGAGGCGGAATTGCGCGCGGAGGAGGCCATGCAGGCGCTCACCGCGCAATATGAGGCCGAACAGGCAGCAAAAAAAGCCGCGCAGGAGGCGGCTTTGCTGGAGGCTGAGGAAGCTTCGATGGCGCAGGCGGATACGCAGGAAGCGGAAACCGCCCCGGAGCAGACGAAGGCTTCGTCTGTATTTCAGTTTAACCCCGACAATTTCGAGTGGTGGATGCTCGCCGTGGCAGCGGCCGTGCTGGTGCTCGGAAGCGGCGGCGTGCTGCTCATCTGGAGAACCGGCAAAATGAAAGAACTCTCCCGCGACGCAGCGCAGGAGGACGACGCGGAGGACGAGCTGCCTGAAAAATGACTTCCGCTGCGGAATTCCTACGCACTTCAAGAAGGTTCGTAGGGGGCGATGCCCACATCGCCCCATGGGGTATCATCGAATTCGCATTGGATTTTCGTAAAATCGGTTTATACCGCCGGGTCGATGTGCTCAATCGACCCCTACGCAAATTCGGGACATTTCACCCATACGAACATCCGGAAAATTCCCGAAGATTTCGTCCGTACGCGCGTCCCGGGAAATTTACCGGGCAAAGAACCGATGGAGCATGGCGGCGGCTTCGGCTCTGGTCGCTCCGCTTTGCGGGTGGAGATAGAAGTTATCGCCGCGCAAAATCGCCTCGGAGACAGCCCACTGCACGGCAGGCAATGCTGCATCGCTTACCGCGCTTGCGTCCGTGAAGCTCGAGAGGTCGTTTCCGGACAGCATGGAACTGCCGCGGTACTGCGCGTACCGGTAAAGCGTCAGGGCGAACTCCTCGCGGGAGACGGCCTCTTCGGGGTTTTTCCCGTCGGAAATACCGTTCCGCGCCGCCCAGTCACAGCCTGCCTGATACCACGGGGTTCCCTTGGTGCTCACGCCGTCGTGCCGCGCGAGAATTGTAAGGAGCATGCCGCGCGTGAAGCTGTCCTTCGGAGAGAATTTGTTATACGCCGTGCCGCGGATGAGGCCCCGGTCGTAGGCATACATCACGTCGTCGTAGTACCAGTCGATGGCGCGCACGTCGCTGAACGGGTTCCGGTCCCCGCCCGCGAGCAGAACCGAGCCGCCGATCAGAATGGGCTCGATGGAGGGCTTTTCCGGCTCCTTGGGGTCTTTGGGCTCGTCCGGCTCCTCGGGTTCTACGATCTCCGGCGGAAGCTCCTCACCGTCCGCGATCAGATGCAGCTTCTTCGCGTGTACTGCGTTTATCGCAAGAAAATCCCAATCCTCTGGGTCTTCCAGCGGCGTTTTCTTCGAGAAGACTGTCACTCCGTCTTCATTTACCAGCCGCAGCTCTGTGCCGTCGGCAATTTTTCCCGCTTTGAGGCAGCGATCGATGTTTACAAATGTCTCTGTATCCGCGCCGAGCAGGGTAAGCGTGCCGCCGGAGAAAGAGAACCTCTCGAACCGATTCAAGGCGCTCTCCGGCATCGTCACATGGTCGCTCTCTTGCTTGTAGGTGCGGCTTGTGTCCAGCGGCTTGTATGCCTGGCCGTCCTTCGCTGAAATGGACAAGCGTCCGTCGCCAGTAGCAGTGGTACTAATGCACAGGCTGCCTGCATGAATGGCGTCTTCGTCGCCCTTCGCGGCAATGCTGCTGCTTCCAAAGAGCCTCAAAGTGAGATCCATATCACATTCAATGCTCCGAAGCTTGGCGTCCGTCAGCGTAAGTATGAATTCTGAGCCAGTGGCATAATAGATATCTCCGCAGTCGCCAAGATTGAGTATGTAAGTCCCTTGCCTTAAGAGGTGCTCTACACCTTTTTCGTCCGTGATCTTGATGCCATAGCGGCCTTTTACTGCCTCCAGTGTGATATCATCTGTAACCGGGATCTGCTCGTCCGAACGGTAGTACTTGCCATTTTCCGCATCGTGCCAGTAGTAGCCGTCTTTCAGCTCGTCCCCGTCCTTGAGCAGGCCGTCGATCGAGGCCGGGGAAACGGTGTCACCCGCGACGACATTGTAGCGATTCTCGCCCACTACGAGCGTCACCACATGCAGCGTCTGCCCGTTCAGATTCGTCGGCTGAAGCACCGGGCGGTAGTAGATATATGACTTATCGGTAAACTCTGTCCTGATGGGATCGCTTAGAAGCGCTGCCAGACCAGCAGTTTCCCCGGTGCCAAAGAACTCCTGCGCCCATGAATAGCCACTGTTTAAATTTTTCGTGTAGTCCTTGATGCAACTCCACTCGGTGGTGTATTGATAGTCAGGGTCGTGGCTGGAGGGCGCGCGCATGGTATAAGTCACACCGCCACTCTGATACGATTTTCCGTAAATCAAACCTTCCGCATGCAGATCGTTCCACGAAACCTGCGAAATGTTGTAGTCCGCAACAAACAGCGGCCAGCTGCCGAATGCCCTTGCGTAGCTATCCCTATACTTCCAATGAAAAACGTTGTTCAGCGTACCGGTATACGTAAAGGGCACATAGTGAAGCGACGCGTCCGGCAGCGCTTCGTTTCTGGTCGTAAAGTGCCGGATTTCACTTCCGGAGAGATCAAAGTAATACGTCTCTTTTTCTTTGAGCTCGGCAAGGGAAGCCTCATCCAGCGCAGCCGGAGCAGTCAGCGTCATCTTTGCCGCAGTAGAAAGCAGACCCGACCAGTTTGTGCTGTCCGTCGGCAGCGTCCACGACCCGAGGTCTTTCCCGTCTTCATAGAACAGCGCCAGCTTCGTGCCGTCCGCCGCGTCCAGAAGCTTGTCCATCTGAGGCATTCCACCGATCAAGGTCAGCTTTCCGCCGATAAGCTTTACCGAGCCGGAACCGCCATTCAGCACCCCAATGCCCTCCAGCGTCACCTCGCCGCCGGACTGCTGATAGAAGATGCCCACGGAGAAGTTTGCTGCATACATCTGCGCCTTGACATGCAGGCGACCGTTTCCCTCGATCGAAAGACTGTCCATGGTCAGTGCGTTTGAGTAGATACCTTGCGGCGTTGTAATGGTGTTGTCTCCCACCAGACGCAGCGTCAATGGTTTCTGAATCTGGGACGCTCTAATGCATCCAAGGTTCGCGTCGTTCAGCGTAAGCACCTTTGTTTCCGGGTCATAGCTGACGGTTCCGTCGAGCATCACATCTTTGTAATTTTTGGACGTAACATCGATCTGCGTTGTGGCGTCTGGCGATACAATCGTAATACCGTAGTCTGTCTCCGCCTCGTCCGCCAGCACTGCGGTTGGCAGCAGCGAGAGCGTCATGACCAGAATCAGAAGCAAGCTCAAGATCCGTTTTTTCATCCGGGTTCCTCCTTTTTTATGGCTCCGGCAGCGGCGGCCGGACATGTTTGGCATATGTGCCAACAGTATACCAGACGCCGGGCAAAAAAGCAAGCCAAACGGAAAATTTAAGAATTGCAGAAAACGCTTCTTGGCAGCGCGTTCATTTGCGTGTATACTGGTACTGTTTGAAAGAAAGAGAGGATTCTATATGAAACAGTCGAAAGCGGCAATTCTGGTGCTCCTCGCGGGCGCGCTCTGGGGCAGCATGGGACTTTTTGTGCGCAGGCTGAACGCCGCGGGGCTTTATGCGATGGACGTTGTGCTGGCGCGCATGCTCTCGGCGCTCTTGTTCATGGGAATTTTCATGCTGCTCTTTTCCCGCAAGAGCTTCCGCATCCGGCTGAAGGACCTCTGGTGCTTTCTGGGCTCGGGCATTGTGAGTTTGCTTCTTTTTTCGCTGTGCTATTTTTCCGGCATGCAGGTTACGAGCCTGAACGTCATGGCGGTTCTTCTTTATACCTCGCCCGCGATCATCATGATTTTGAGCATCGTTTTGTTCCATGAGAAGCTCACGAAGCGAAAGCTTCTTGCGCTCGTCATGACCTTCGCCGGCTGCTGCCTCGTCTCCGGAATCGGGAGCGAGAGTGCGGTATCCATGCAGGGCCTGCTGCTCGGCCTCGGCGCGGGATTTTTCTACGCGCTCTACTCGATTTTCAGCCGCTTCGCCATCGATCGAGGCTACGGCGCGTGGACAATCACGTTCTACACGTTCCTGTTCTGCATGCTTGCCGACATGCCGCTTGCCAACTGGGGCGCGATGGCAGGCGCGATTGCCGCCGACCGGACGCTTCTTTTCTGGATGCTCGGTATGGGCTTTGTGACGGCGTTCCTCGCCTTCGGGTTCTACACGAAGGGCTTAGAGGGCATGGAGTCGAGCAGAGCTGGCATTCTTGCGTCCACAGAGCCCGTCGTCGCCACGCTCTTCGGCGTTTTCGTCTTCCAGGAACACCTGACGCTCCCCGCCATCGTCGGTATTCTGCTTGTTTTGGGCGGAATCGTTGTTTTGAGCGGCAAAAAAGCCGCCAAAGCGTAAACTTTCTTTAAACTTTCCGGCAGTTTTCTTGTAAATGCGGCAGCGAATCAGTATAATAAAGCCAAACAAGAAAACAGGGGGCTGTCACATGTTTCAGAAGCTTGGCGACGCGCTGCGGCGGTTCATGTACGGACGCTACGGAGCAGATTCCCTTAACAAATGGTTGCTCATTTTTGCGGTTGTGCTGATGCTCGTGGGCGGACTTGGGAGCCGCTACCTTGCGCCGTGGATGGCCGCATTCGGTACGCTGGCGTACGTGCCGCTGATCTGGTCGATGTTCCGGATCTACTCGCGCAACATTGAAGCGCGCCGCCGGGAAAACGCTGCCTTCCAGCGCTTTTTCACAAGGCTCCGCGACCGGCAGAACCGGTATTTCACCTGTCCGCGCTGTCGGCAGGTCGTCCGTGTCCCGCGCGGAAAAGGGCGCATCAATATCCGCTGCCCCAAATGCGGCGAGCAGTTCATTAAGAAAACCTGAGAAAACCGAGACGGCTGAATCAGCCGCCTCGGTTTTTCGATTTTGTATGAACGGGAAAATCGTCCGCATAGCATGTGAAGGACTGCTGTGATCTGGTAATACGGGCGTTTTTTCCGCTTCGTAGTGTCAGCGCTGTGACGAACGTTTTCGGAAAGGAAGAATGTGTGCACAACGGTGCTCGCTGGCGGAGTGGGTGGGATTTACTGCTTCGCAGTATAAACTTCGACCCCCACCCATAATAAGAAATTCCCCTGCCGGATGATCGAGAGAATCCTGTAATCTGGTAGTGTGGGTGGGATTCCTTTTCTGCGGAAAAGCCACGGCGGTTGCGGCATGCCACCGGCATACCGCTAAGAGCCGCCTTTCGAATCCCACCCACAACAAAAAACAGCAAAAGAGCCCATCCTACCGGATGGGCTCTTTTGCTGGCGGAGTGGGTGGGATTCGAACCCACGGTACCGTTGCCGGTACACCTGATTTCGAGTCAGGGCCGTTATAACCACTTCGATACCGCTCCGTATGTTTGCTGCAGCCTGAGTATTATAGCAGGCACCGGCAGCAAAATCAAGGAAATTTTCCGCCGATTTACGTGCGTTTGATAAACTGGCGGCTGCACTTCGGGCAGCGGATGTTGATCTTGCCCTTACCGCGCGGCACACGGACGACCTGGCGGCAGCCGGGGCAACGGAAATAGCGGTACTGCTTATCCGTCAGGCGGCTGAAAAACCGCAGGAAGGCGGTGTTTTCGCGGCGGCGGGCCTCAATATTGCGCGAATACATCCGGTAGATCGACCAGATGAGCGGGATGTACGCCAGCAGGCTCAATACCGACATCCACTGCACCCACCGGCCGCCGATGGCGCTGATGAGGATCAGCACGAGCGCCGCACCGAGCAGACACTGGTTCAGCCGGTCCGAGCCATAGCGCCCGGCCATAAATCTGCGAAGCCCATCTCCGATTTTCCGAAACATTTCCGTCACTCCGTCCATATGGTTTCATTCAATAAGCCCCATTATAGAAACCTGCGGATAAAATACAAGCGGGCGGGGCGATTGTTTATAAAAAGTTTAAATCTGGCCGGTCTTTTCCCGCTTTTTCCCCGGCAGACGCACGCTCAGTACCGCGATCCCGCCCAAAACCAGAACGATCCCGCAGACCGCCGCCAGGCTGAGCGGCTCATGGAAGACGATCGTGCCGATGACGGCCGACGTGACCGGCTCGACCGAGGCGAGGATAGAAGCCCGGCTCGACGGCATGCCCTCGAGGCCCTTCGTGTAGAGGATATAGGCCAGAAAGCCTGTCAGCAGCGCCATGGCCAGCGCCCACGCGATCAGCCGCGGCTGCGCGGCGAGCGTCCCGGCGATCAGGCGCCAGCCGGTCAGCGGCGCGCAGCCGAGCGAGCAGAAGACGAAGGTGTAGAACGTGATCGTCCATGAGCTGTAGCCGCGGTCGATCGCACAGCGGCCGAAGATCGAATACAGCGCGTACCCGAAGCCCGCGCCGAGGCCGAGCAGCAGCCCCCGCAGCCCGAGCCGCTCCGACGAGCCCACGCCCGACACCAGCACGCAGCCCGCCAGGCACAAAACCAGCGCCGTCAGCTTCGCCCCCGTCAGCTTTTCCCGGAAGAACACGATGCTCATCAGCATGACGAACACCGGCGCGGTATAGAGAAGCACAGCCATGACCGCGAGGCTCGCAGCCTGCATCCCCGTAAAATAGCACCAGGAAAACAGCATCAGGCTGCAGATCCCACTGCCCGCGAAGCACCAGATATCGCGCGGGCGGAGCCGCAGCTTCTGCCGGTCGAACAGCAGCAGATACAGCCCGACGAAGATCGCGCTCGCCAGCACCCGCAGCTGCATCACATCGATGGCGTAGAGCCCGGCGGCGTTCAGCTGCCGGACAAACAGGCCCATGCTGCCCCAGAAGATCCCCGCCAGCAGCACACATCCAGTCGCTTTCCAGGTTTTCATATCGTTCTCTCTTTCTCTTTTTGATGCGCTCAGTTCTCTGTCTGCAAAACGACGGTCACGACCTCCGGGCGGTTGCCGATGCGCAGGGGCAGCTTGCGGCTGCCGCCGAGCCCGCGGCTGACGACCATGGCCGTCCCGTCCTTCTCGTACAGGCCCGCGGTATAGTCCGGGAACAGGTCCATATGCGTGCCGAAGACCGCGCCGATGCCGGGCAGGCGCACGATGCCGCCGTGGCCGTGGCCGCACAGGACCGTCTGCACGCCCATGTGCGCCCAGAGCGGCAGCTCGTCGTTGCGGTGCGAGAGCATGAGGATATACGTGTCCTTGCCGTACTGCTGCCGGATCTCGCGCACGAGCTGCGCCGGGCGCTTCTGGTCATACGGGCCGTTCGGGTCGTCCACGCCCGCGAGGACGATGGACGCGCCGCCCTTCTCCAGCAGCCGGCATTCATTCGGCAGGCGGATAACGCCCGCCGCGTCCAGCAGGTCAAACAGCGCCTGCCGCTTTTCGCGGGAGAGCACCCACTCATGGTTGCCCGTCACGTAAAATGTCGGCGCGAGCGCCGTTAAGCCCTCGAGCAGGGGCGGGAGCATGGAAACGTCGGTGAATTCGTCGGCCAGATCGCCGGTCAGGGCGATGATGTCCGGGCTTTGCAGCCGCACGAGCGCGAGCAGATACCGGCTGCCCGCGTCAAAGCGTCTGCCGTGCAGGTCGGAGATCTGCACCACGCGCAGCCCGGAAAACGCCGCGGGCAGCGCCGCGCTGCGGACCTCGACCGTGCTCGAAGACAGTGTGAAATTTTCAAACCACGCCGCGCCGGCCAGCACCAGCGCCGCCGGCAGCAGCCAGCGGCGGCAGCTTTTTTGTCCGTTTTTCCCCATGCCTGCGCCTCCTTTTTCCATAGTCTATCATACCCGTCCCGCAAAGAAAAGCAGAACTGTGGCGCCGGCGGGGCATTTTTGCGCCGTCATGGGCGAAAAAACCGCCTCCGGCGGGGCTGTATCCCACATTTTGTATTGTGATATTCCATCCATGATGCTATAATATGCGAAAAAGAAAATAATAATGGATGTGCATTGGAATTGAAGTACGGAACCTGGACGGTATCGTCCTATGAGCCTGCCGACGCAAGGGCCCTGTGCGCGGCGGGCTTCTCGCCGATCACCGCGGCGCTGCTGTGCAGCCGCGGCTACCGGGACGCAGACGCGGCCCGCGAATTTTTATCCTGCAGCTACCCCCTCTCCTCCCCGTTCGACCTGCTCGACATGGACAGGGCCGCCGCGCGCGTACGGCTTGCCCTGCAGCGCCGCGAGCATATCGCCGTCTTCGGCGATTATGACGTTGACGGCATCACGGCCACCTGCCTGCTGACGGAATATCTGCGCAGCAGGGGCGGCCACGTGACCAGCTATATCCCCGCGCGGCTCGAGGAGGGCTACGGGCTCAACCCGCTCGCCATCGACACGCTCAAAAAGCAGGGCGTGGAGCTGATCGTGACGGTCGACTGCGGCATCACGGCCAATCAGGAGGCGCAGCTGTGCAAAGAGCTCGGCATCGATCTTGTCATCACTGACCACCATGAGTGCAAATCCGAGCTGCCGCAGGCCGCGGCGCTCGTCGACCCGCACCGCAAGGACCAGCCCCAGCCCGTCACGGAGATGGCGGGCGTCGGCGTCGCGTTCAAGCTGGCCGCCGCCATCGAGGGCGACCAGGAGAAGCTGCTGGACCAATACTGTGATTTTCTGTGCCTCGGCACCGTCGCGGACGTCATGCCGCTGACGGGCGAGAACCGCACGATGGTCGCCCGCGGCCTGCGGGCGCTGGCCAACCCGAAGCGCGTCGGCATCGCCGCGCTGATGGCCGAATGCGCCGTGCAGAAGGGCCCCGTCACCGCGGGGACGATCGGCTATACGCTCGCGCCGCGCATCAACGCCGCCGGGCGCATGGGCGAGGTGCACGTGGCGACCGAGCTGTTTCTGACCCACGACGCCGCCCGCGCCGTGGAGCTGGCCGGGACGCTCTGCCGCCTCAACCGCAAGCGGCAGGAGATCGAGGGCAGCATCTACCAGAGCGCCGTCGCCATGCTGCCGCCCGGCGGGCCGCCGCAGGCCATCGTGCTGGCCGACGAGAGCTGGCACCAGGGCGTGGTCGGGATCGTCGCGTCGCGCATGGCGGAGGAATACAGCTGCCCGACCTTCCTCATCTGCCTCGACGGCGACAAGGGCAAGGCCTCCTCGCGCTCGTACGGCGGATTCAACCTCTTCCGCTCGCTCGAGCAGCTGTCCGGGCTGCTCGAGAGCTACGGCGGGCATGAGCTTGCCGCCGGGTTCACCATCCGGCGCGCGTGCATTGAGCCCTTCCGCGAGAAAATGCTGCAGCTTTGCAGCAGCTTCCGGCAGTCGGACGCCTGCAGCACGGCGCTCGCGATCGACTGCGAGATCCCGCCGGAGCTGCTGACCATCGAAAATATCCAGGCGCTCGACGAGCTCGAGCCCTGCGGCGCGGGCTGCCCGCGGCCGATCCTGTGCATGCGCGGGCTGCAGGTCACGGAGCTGACCGAGGTCGGCGGCGGCAAGCATCTGCGGCTGCGGCTGAGCAAGGGCCCGTTCACCTGGGGCGCGATCTTCTTTTCCACCAACGCGCAGCGGGCCGCCGTGGCCCAGGGCGACGTGGTCGATATCGCCTTTACCCCGCAGATCAACGAATACCGCTCCATGCGCTCGGTGCAGCTCAATCTGGTCGATATCCGGCCGGACAAGGCCTTCCGCGAGGCGCAGGGGCATGACCGCGCGGTCTACCGCAAGCATCTTTCCGGCGGCGAGCTCAGCTGCGACGAGGCAGACTCCCTGCTGCCGGCGCGGCAGGACTTCGTCGCGGTCTGGCGGTATCTGGCCGCATTCTCGCAGGACGGGATGCTCTGTGAGGAGCTCGGCTGCCTGAGCCGCAAGATCTCGCGCTGCGCAAAGTTCCCGCTGAGCGCCGGAAAAACGCGCATCTGCCTGGACGTTCTGGCAGAGCAGGGGCTCGTGCAGCTCGAGCAGCGGCCGAAGACGCTCTTGATCCGCCTGTGCGCCGACGGGCGCAAGGTCGATCTGGAAAAGAGCCCGATCCTCATCCACCTCAAAAAGCAGAAGGCAGGAACCTGAATGGAAACCAGAGAAGAACATTACGCCTCCATGATGCAGGCGATCACCCGCTACGCGCCCTCCGCCGATCTGGAGGTCATCCAGCGGGCCTACGAATACGCCGACGAAAAGCACAAGAACCAGCTGCGCAAATCCGGCGAGCCCTATATCATCCACCCGCTGGCCGTGGCGGAGATCGTGGCGGAGATCGGTCTGGACACCGACGCGATCACAGCCGCGCTGCTGCACGACTGTCTGGAAGACACCGACGCGAGCTTCGAGGAGATCTCCCGCATGTTCGGCGAGACCGTAGCAAACCTCGTCGAGGGCGTCACGAAGCTCACGCGCGTGCAGTATTCCACGATGGAAGAGCAGCAGATGGAAAATCTGCGCAAGATGTTCATGGCCATGTCGAAGGACATCCGGGTCATCCTCATCAAGATCGCCGACCGGCTGCACAACACCCGCACCCTGCAGTACCAGACGCCCGCCAAGCAGATCTCCAAGTCCATGGAGACGATGGAGGTCTATGCGCCGCTGGCCCACCGGCTCGGCATGCAGAAGATCAAGTGGGAGCTGGAGGATACGTCGCTGCAGTACCTCGATCCTGAGGGCTATCAGGAGATCATCGACTATCTCAAAAAGAACGAGGACAGCGCCAACAGCTTCATGAACGCCATCCAGTCGAAGATCACCAACCGCCTGGCCTCCGTGGGCATCCACGGGTCGATCTACGGGCGGATCAAGCATACCTACTCCATCTACCGCAAGATGCGCGCGCAGAACAAGACGATCGACGAGCTGTACGACCTCTACGCGTTCCGCGTGATCGTCGACAACATCGCCGACTGCTATAACGTCCTCGGCCATATCCACGACCTCTTCAATCCCATCCCCGGCCGCTTCAAGGACTATATCTCCACACCGAAGCCCAACATGTACCAGTCGCTGCACACGACGGTCATCGGCTCGCAGGGCATCCCCTTCGAGGTGCAGATCCGCACGTGGGAGATGCACCAGACCGCGGAATACGGCGTCGCGGCGCACTGGAAATACAAGCAGCACGCGGGCGAGGGCTCGGAAAAGGAATTCGAGTGGGTCCGGCGTCTGCTCGAGAACCAGCAGGACGTCGAGGCCGACGACTATATCCACTCGCTCAAGGTCGACATGTTCGACGACGAGGTCTTCGTCTTCACGCCCAAGGGCAAGGTCATCTCCCTGCCCGCCGGCTCCACGCCCATCGACTTTGCCTACGCCATCCATTCCGCCGTCGGCAACTCCATGATCGGCGCGAAGGTCAATAACCGCATCGCCAGTTACGACGCGCCGCTGCACAACGGCGATATCGTCGAGATCCTGACGTCCAAATCGGCCAAGGGCCCGAGCCGCGACTGGCTGAACATCTGCCAGTCGAACCAGGCCCGCATCAAGATCAAGCAGTGGTTCAAGCGCGAGAAGCGCGACGAGAACATCGTCCGCGGCAAGACGAGCTTCGACGCGGAGCTGCGCCACATCGGCGTCGACCCCGACCTCATCCAGAACGACGACGTTCTGCCGCTCGTGCTCAAGAAGGTCAGCTTCGAATGCCTCGACGACATGTACGCCGCCATCGGCTACGGCGGACTCACCGCGGCGAAAGCCGTCGGCCGCATCCGCGACGATCTGACCAAGGCCAGCCGCTCGCTCGCGCCCAAGCCCCTCATGCGGCAGGAGACGCCCGCCGTCAATGCCTCCGGCGTCATCGTGGAGGATATCGGCTCGTGCATGATCAAATTCAGCCGCTGCTGCACGCCGGTCCCCGGCGACGAGATCATCGGCTTCATCACCAAGGGCTACGGCGTGTCCATCCACCGCAAGGACTGCCCGAACGCCAAAAGCGCGCAGGACCCGGCGCAGAAGGGCCGCTGGGTCAAGGTCACCTGGGCCGAAACGCCGGACGCGCTCTTCTCCACCTCGCTGGAGATCGAGGCCGACGACCGCGACGGGCTGATGCTCGACGTGGCGACGATCCTCACCTCCCTGCGCCTGCGCACGAGCGAGATGAGCGCCCGCTCCGTCGGCGGCGGCACCGCCATCGTCTGCCTGCGCTTTGGTGTGCACAACCTCACCGAACTCGAAAACGTCCGCACCCGCCTGCGCGGCATCTCCGGGGTGCACAACGTCGAGAGAGGGACGGAGTAAACCGCCTTGCCGCAGCTATAAAGAATGAACGCCCCTACAACCTGCCCCGCAAAAAGGTAACATCCATCCGGATTTCCACCGTTCCTTCTATTGATGGCAGATATTCTACGGAAACTAGCTGCAAATTTGGAGCCCCCGTATCAGGCGGCGCGTACCAAGACGTCCGTAGGGTGACCACCGAGTGGAACGCCGAACTGAATTTGCGGTTTGGGTTTTATAGCAAATTTGCGACAACCTCTCAGTCAGCTTTGCTGACAGCATCCCTACCCCTTTTGTCCCTTCGGGACATTTCCCCCTGATAGGGGGAATCGGCCCCTGGGAGGGGAGCCAAGGGGGTGCGCCTGAAACGATAGATTAAGAAAGGATCCCATTATGAAAGCAGTCGTTACCCGCGTGAATTCCGCCAGCGTTTGTATTGACGGCGCGCTGCACGGGCAGATCGGACGGGGATTTCTCATCCTGCTCGGCATCGGGCCGGACGATACGCCCGCGCTCTGCCGCAAGCTGGCCGAAAAAATCCTCGGTCTGCGCGTATTCCGCGATGAAAATGATAAAATGAACCGGTCGCTCGCGGATGTGGGCGGAAGCGTGCTGGTCGTGAGCCAGTTCACGCTCTACGGCGACGTGAGCCACGGCCGCCGGCCGAGCTTCATCGGCGCTGCAAAGCCGGACCTCGCCATCCCGCTCTACGAGCAGTTCCTCGCCGAGTGCGAACGCCTCGGCTTCCCGCCGCAGCACGGCGAATTCGGCGCGTATATGCAGGTCTCGTCGGAAAACGACGGGCCGGTCACCCTGATCGTCGACACGGACGATCTCAAATAAGGAGACGCTATGAACATTCAGACGCTCACGCTGGGCCCGCTGGCCACCAACTGCTATCTCGTCCGGCAGGACGGCTGCTCCCGCGTTGTCATCATCGACCCCGCGGCAAACTCCAAAAAGCTTCTCGCCGCCCTGCAGGAGCAGGGACTGACGCTCGAAGCCATTTTCCTGACGCACGCGCATTTTGACCACATCGGCGCGCTCAAAAACCTGCACGCGGCGACACAGGCGCCCGTCTTTGTCGGCGAGGCCGACAAGGACGACCCGAGCCATATGTGCCACGATCTGCTGCTCTACACCGACACCTATCGGGAGGGTGACGAGCTTACGGCCGCCGGGCTGCGCTTCCGGGTGCTCTCGACGCCCGGACATACGCCGGGGTCGGTGTGCCTGCTGTGCGAAAACACGCTGTTTTCGGGCGATACGCTCTTCGCCGGTTCCTACGGGCGGACGGATTTCCCCGGCGGCAGCGACGCGGCCATGTCCGCGTCCTTAAAGCGGCTGTCCGTGCTCCTGCCCGAGACGCGCGTGCTGCCTGGGCACGGACCGGCCAGCACCATCGCGGACGAGCTGCGCACGAATCCCTACCTGCGCGGAGGCTTTGCCGGATGAAGCTGTATCTGAAAAACCACACCGAGCGCTACCCCGTCGAGCAGCTGCAGCTGCAGCTGTTCGCGCAGGAGCCGAGCGAATTCTGCACGGAGCCGTTCACCGGCGACGGGACCGTCTCGTCCCTCTTGCGCGGAAAGCGGTTCCTCACGGCGACCGCCAAGGTCACCTATCGCGGCAGGACCGGCTTCGCCTCCAACCGCGTGCGGCTGGAGGATGCCGACGTGCGCGCGACAAGGCGCATCCTGCAGCGCAGCTACTATCTCGCGGCCATGCAGGTGCTGGACGCCGCGCCCCCGTGGGGCGCGCTCTCCGGCGTGCGGCCGACGAAGCTTTCGACCCGCTGCCTTTCCGGCGGCGGCAGCGAAAAAGACGCCGAGCGCCTGCTGCGCGAGACCTATTTTGTCTCTCCGGCGCGGGCAAAGCTCTGCGTCGACGCCTCGCGGCATACCATCGAGGCCGCCAAGCTGCTTGACCCGGACGATCTTTCGGTATATATCGGGATCCCGTTCTGCCCGACGCGCTGCGCGTACTGCTCGTTTGTGAGCCAGTCCATCGAGCGCTTCGGGGAGTTTTTGCCTGCGTATCTGGACGCGCTGCTGCGCGAGATCGCGCATACCGGTAAGCTGCTGCGGGATTCCGGTTTCCACATCCGCACGCTCTACATCGGCGGCGGCACGCCGACGACGCTCTCGAGCGCGCAGATGGCGCAGCTGCTGGAGGCCATCCACACGAGCTTCGATCTTTCCCGCTGTCTGGAATTCACGGTCGAGGGCGGCCGCCCCGACACGCTGGACGAGGAAAAGCTGCGCGTGATCAAAGCCGGCGGCGCCACGCGTATCTCCATCAACCCCCAGACCATGTCCGACAAGGTCCTCGCGGCCGTCGGCCGCCGCCATACGGCCCGGCAGACCATCGAGGCCTTCTATCAGGCGGTCCGCGCCGGATTCGATGATATCAACATGGACCTCATCGCGGGTCTGCCCGACGACGACGAGGAAGGCTTTGCCGATTCCATCCGGCAGGTGCTCGCGCTTGGCCCGAGCAACATCACGGTCCACACGCTGGCGCTCAAGAAGGGCGCGGCGCTGTTTTCCTCCCGGGCTCCGCTCCCGCCGCAGGAGGCGGTGGCCGCCATGCTCGCGGGCGCGGAAGATGCACTGCGCGACAACGGCTACGAGCCCTACTATCTCTACCGGCAGAAGTACATGTCCGGCAGCTTTGAAAACACCGGCTGGTGCAGGCCGGGCTGCACCGGACTTTACAACATATACATGATGGAGGAGCTGCACACCATCCTCTCTCTCGGCGGCGGCGGGATGAACAAGATCAATCTCCCGGCGGAGAAGCTCGCCCGCTACCACAACCCCAAGATCCCGCAGGATTATATTTCCCGCATCGACACGATCCTGCAGCAGAAGGACGAGATCTTCTCCCTGCTGCGTCAGATCCGCGAACAGAACCCGTAAGGAGGGCTTCCATGGATACACTGTTTTCCCATGTCAATATCGTCACGATGAACGAGCAGATGACGCTCTGGCAGGACGCGTTCGTCGGCGTCACGGACGGAAAGATCGCCTATATGGCCAAAAAACCGCCCGAGGAGCAGCCGAAGAAGATCATTGACGCCACCGGCATGGTCCTGATGCCGGGCCTCATCAACTGCCATACGCACCTGCCGATGTACCTGCTGCGCGGCTACGCGGACGACCTCAATCTGCAGGACTGGCTCGAGCACTATATCTTCCCGCGCGAAGACCGGCTCGACGGCCGTGCGGTCAAGGCCGCTTCGACGCTCGCCATCGCCGAGGCGCTGCGCTTCGGCACGACCAGCGTGTCGGATATGTACTATTTCTGCGACGAGATCTGCCAGGCCGTGGCCGAGTCCGGCATCAAGGCGAATATCTCCCGCGGCACGTCCATGTTCCTGGGCGACGATTTCTGCTTCGATACCTTCCCCGCCTGCCGTGAGCTCGTGGAGCTGAAGGACAAGTGGCACAACTACGACAACGGCCGCATTAAGATCGAGGCCTCCATCCACGCCGAATATACCTCGACCTATCAGCTCTGGGACGCGCTGGCGGAATACGCCATCAACAACGGCCTGCAGCTGCAGGTCCATCTGTCCGAGACGAAGAAGGAGCACGACGAGTGCGTGGAGAAGTACGGCCTCACGCCCGCGCAGGTGCTCGACTGCCACCATGTGTTCGACGTGCCGACCGTCGCGGCCCACTGCGTTCATGTGACGCAGGAGGATATGCAGCTGCTGGCAAAGCGGCATGTGTCCGCGGCGCACTGCCCGGTGAGCAACCTGAAGCTCGCCTCCGGCTGCGCGGACGTGCTCGGCATGGTCAAGGCCGGGATGAACGTGTGCCTCGGCACGGACTCGGTCGCGTCCAACAACAATCTGGATCTTTTTGAGGAGATCAAGGCCGCCGCGCTCATGGCCAAGGGCAAAACCGGCGACCCGAAGGCGCTTCCGGCAGAGGCCGCGCTCATGATGGCGACGGTCTGCGGCGCGAGAGCGCAGGGGCGGAGCGCCGAATGCGGCGTCATCGAGCTCGGCATGGACGCCGACCTCATCCTGCTGGACTTCAACCAGCCGCACCTCATCCCGTGTCACAACGTGCTCTCGCAGCTGGTCTACGCGGCCTCCGGCCACGACGTGGCGCTGACGATGGTGCGCGGAAAGATCCTCTACGCCGACGGCAAATATCCCACGCTGGATATTGCAGGCGCACTGAAGGAGCTGCACGACTACGCCATCCCCAGAGTCTTTTCTGATGAACCGGAGGCGCAGGCATGAGCGGCGGACAGGCACAAAAGAAGCAGAGCTTCCTGCAGGGCGTGGCGGTTCTGACCGCGGCGACCATCATCGTCAAGCTCCTCGGCTTCATCTATAAGGTCCCGCTGCAGAACATCCTGCAGGAACGGGGCTTCGGCTACTTCAACACCGCCTACGACGTGTACAACGTCCTGCTGATGATCTCCACGACGGGCCTGCCCGTCGCCGTCAGCCGGATGATCTCACAGGCGCAGGCGCTCGACAATTACGCGCAGATCCGCAAGATCCACTCGGTGTCCATGAAGGTCTTTCTGACCATCGGCGTCGTCGGCACGCTCATCATGCTCGTGTTCTGCCGCCAGCTGTCGGTCATGGTCACGACGAATGAAAACTCCTGGGCGGCCATCGCAGCGCTGTCGCCGTGCGTGCTGCTCATCTGCATCGTCTCGGCCCACCGCGGCTTCTTCCAGGGGCAGAGCAACATGACCCCGACGTCCGTCAGCCAGGTCTATGAGGCCATGATCCGCGTGGTCTTCGGCCTCGGCGGCGCGTACCTGATGCTCAAAAAGACCGGCAGTCTCGTCTACGCGGCGGCCGGCGGCATCTTCGGCGTGACGGCGGGATGCATCGTGGCGGTCATCTATCTGCGCATCCAGTTCGGCAAGTCCAATCAGATCCTGCAGCAGGGCGGCGGCGAGGCCAAATCCGGCCGCCAGACAATGAAGGAGCTGCTCGTCATCGCCGTCCCCATCACGCTGGGCTCGGCAGGTCTGCAGATCATCAACCTGTTCGACACGATGATCTATATGCGCAGGCTCACCGGCGCGCTCGCGTGGTCGTCCGACGCGGCGGATACCGCCAAGGGCATCTATAACTTCTGCCAGACGATCTTCAATCTCCCCTGCTCGCTCATCACGCCCATCACCATCTCCATCATCCCGACCGTGACCGCCGCCCTGACCCGCGGCAATGCCGACGGCGCGCGCCATACGGAGGAATCCGCCGTGCGGACCATGGGCCTCATCAGCCTGCCGTGCGCGGTGGGACTGGCCGTGCTGGCCGAGCCCATCATCCGCCTGCTCGCGGGCAACTACGGCCCAGAGAGCGTCGCCACAGCCACGCCGATCCTCGCGTATCTGGGCATCGCCGTCGTCTTCAACAGCACGGTCCTGCTCTTCAACGCCATCATGCAGGCGCACGGCGATGTGACGACGCCGGTGGTCAACATGCTCATCGGCGGCATCGTGAAGGTCGTCGTCAACTATATCCTGGTCGCCATCCCGTCGCTCAACATCATCGGCGCGGCCATCGGCACCATCGTCTGCTATGTGACGATCACGGTGCTCGACCTCATCGCCATGCGCAGGACCGTCACGACGCATCCGGCCGTTGCACGTAATCTCATCCGCCCGGCCGCGGCCGCGGCGATCATGGGCGCGGCGACGTTCTTTGCCGAAGCGGTGCTGCGCCGCGTGACGAACTCCAACACGATCATCTGCCTGGGTGCGCTCGTGATCGCGGTGATCGTGTACGCGATTTTTGTCCTTGCGCTGCAGTGCATCACCTATGAGGACTGCCTGCTGCTGCCGAAGGGCGAAAAAATCGCAAAAATCCTGCATATCAAACACAAAACATGAATTTCCTACTTGCGAAAGAAACAAAAGTATGATAAATTTTACTAGCAAACCGCGTTATGACCTGTCCGACCTGATCCGGCTCGTGCATGTGCTGCGCGCGCCGGGCGGCTGCCCGTGGGACGCGGCGCAGACGCACCTGTCCATCCGCCGCAATTTCCTTGAGGAAGCCTACGAGGCCTGCGAGGCGCTCGACTGTGACGACGCGGCCATGCTCCGCGAGGAGCTGGGCGACGTGCTGCTGCAGGTGCTGTTCCACGCGGATATCGAAACCGGCCGCGGCCGCATGACGATCGACGACATCGCCGATGCCGAGTGCAAAAAGCTCATCTTCCGCCACCCGTTTCTCTTCGGCGGCGAGGCGGAGAGCTGGGACGAGCTCAAGCAGAAGGAAAAGGGCCAGAAGACCACCGGCGAGGCCATGGCGGGCGTCGCCCGCTCGCTGCCGGCGACGTGGCGCGCGGAAAAGATCCAGAAAAAAGCCGCCAAAACCGGCTTCCGCTGGGAATCCGCCGATGAAGCGCTGGACAAACTAGCAGAAGAGACCGGCGAGCTGCGCGAGGCCGTGCGGGATCACACCAACATCGACGAGGAGCTGGGCGACGTGCTGTTCGCCGCGGTCCGCGTCGCCTCCACGCTGGAACGGGACCCGGAGCAGGCGCTGCACGCGGCCTGCGAAAAATTCATCAGACGCTTTACCGCTATGGAGCAGACGGCTCTTGCCGAAGGCAGGCCCCTGGAAACGCTTTCGAAAGACGAGCTGCTTGCCGGATGGAACGCGCAGAAACGTGTCGTGCCCGGCGGTGAACAATAACTCATATACTTTATGAAAAGAGGAACTACACATGAATAAGACCGAACTGATCGCGGAAGTCGCCAAGAAATGCGGCATTTCCAAGAAGGACGCCGAGAAGGCCGTCACCACCACCTTTGACACCATCGCTGACGCACTGAGCCAGGGCGACAAGGTCCAGCTGGTCGGCTTCGGCGGTTTTGAGACGAAGAAGCGCGAAGCCCGCATGGGCCGCAACCCCAAGACCAAGGAAGCCATCGAGATCCCCGCTACCACCATCCCCGTCTTCAAGGCCGGCAAGGCGCTGAAGGAAAAGACCGCAAAGTAAGTACGATCCCCGCAGGGCAGCCGGACGGCTGCCCTGTTTTTTTGCATTTGGACCGTGATTTGCGAACTTTTTCCGGATTTCCGGTTGACTTTTCTCCCATTTGCCGCTATAATACTCTGGTCTGCGAGCGCAGACGATCCTTGCCGCAGGCGGGACCTGCGGCCATAAGTCCAGAAGGAGGTGCAACATCATGGCAAAACTTTCCGCAAAGTATGAGGTCCTCTATATCATCGATCCCGCACAGGGTGAAGAGGGTATCGCGGCTCTCGTGGAAAAATTCAAGGGCCTTGCAGAAGGCTACGGCGAAGTGACCAGCGTTGATGAGTGGGGCAAGCGTCGTCTTGCGTACCCGATCAACGACCTGGTGGAAGGCTACTACGTCTACATGACCTGTGACGCCAAGCCCGAGATGCCGGCAGAGCTTGACCGTGTCTTCAAGATCACGGAAGGCATTCTGCGTTCCATCATCGTCGCCGTCGAAGAGTAAGGAGGCTTTTTCATGCTGAACCACATCGTTCTCATGGGCCGTCTGACTCGCGATCCGGAGCTGCGCCGTACCGGCAGCGGCATCGCGGTCGCCTCGTTCACGCTCGCCGTCGACCGCGATTTCGCATCGCAGGGCGGCGAAAAGGAAACGGATTTCGTCGACATCGTCGCATGGCGTTCCACCGCAGAGTTCGTCAGCAAATACTTCACGAAGGGCCGCATGGCTGTCGTCTCCGGCCGGCTGCAAATTCGCAACTGGCAGGACAAAGAGGGCAACAAGCGCCGCAGCGCTGAAGTCGTGGCTGACAACGTCTACTTCGGAGAGTCCAAGCGCGACAGCATGGTTTCGTCCGGTTTCGACCAGACGCCGCCGCCCGTCTCGTATCAGGCCCCGGCCAATCCGGCCGCCTCGTCTGATTTCTCAACGCTGATGGACGACGATCCCGACCTTCCGTTCTGAGCTCGCTTTTCCACAAGACCAAGATAGGAGGATTCATTATGGCAATGGCTAATGATCGTGTCCATCCTCGCAAGCGCAAGAAGGTCTGCTCCTTCTGCGTCGATAAGGTTGCGCACATCGATTTCAAAGACACTGCGAAACTCCGCCGTTACCTGTCTGAGCGCGGCA
>ERZ773225.2035-NODE-2035-length-21596-cov-5.017502_pt1 | contig 21596 bp, 28 predicted proteins | sample MGYA00580993_ERZ773225 | MGnify/ENA primary metagenome ERZ773225 (study PRJEB29015, sample SAMEA2737748) | human gut metagenome | biome: human gut; feature: human-associated habitat; material: faeces | place: China | collected 2012 ...
CTATCGCTTCTGATTTTCAGATCGCACCACAGAACATAGCCCGCCGCCTCTAGCATTCTACGTACCTTTAGCATCGCCGTAAAAGCGGCCTCTTTTTCTTGTTTCCGGATATTTCCCAAAGCCTGCTCATATGTCGGATCCTTATGATTGCTCACATAACGCTTCATTCCCGCCTTAGCCATCAGCCCAAACCTCCACAGATACTTCCGGTCACTAAAATACCAAGGACTCCAATGAAGGCAACCCCCCCAGAATAATAGCTGCCGCCTCCAGTTCGTCTTTCTGCGCTTCCAGTTCTTCGATATATTGATCGATTTCTTTATTTTCCACTACTCTCTCCTCCTCGTACCAATTCACCGACAGCTGCCATCATAGCATCCTGCCCTTTCTTCTTGGACCGAAGCGCCAGAAGCACTTTTTCATCAATCGTCCCTTTGGCCACGATGTGGTGGATGATGACGGGCTTATCCTGCCCCTGCCGGTACAGCCTGGCATTTGCCTGCTGGTACTGTTCCAGGCTCCACGTCAGCCCGTACCACACGACGATGTGGCCGCCGGCCTGCATATTGAGGCCATAGCCGGCACTGGCCGGATGGGCCAGGAGGACCTTGATCCTTCCCTTATTCCAGGCATCCAGCGTTTCTTTGCCATCCAGCTCCACCGCGTCAGGGATTTCCTCTTTGATGGCCTGTACATCATGACGGAAGCCATAGAACACAAGGACAGGCTGCCCGCCGGATTCATCTATGATTTCTTCCAGAGCATGCACCTTTTCCTTGTGGACGATTCTCACACCGCCATCATCGGTATAGACAGAGCCATTGGAAATCTGCAGCAGCTTATTGGTAACCGTCGCCGCCTGCAGTGCCGTTATCTGCTCCGAATCACCAAGGCCCACTACCTGATCCTTTACCATCTGCCTGTACATCTGCTTTGCCTCATCCGGAAGGATGACGGGAACCACGTTCACCACCTTCTTGGGAAGCGTCAGATAGTCGGACGCCTTCATGGACATGCAGATATCCCCGATCCGGTCAGTAATCAGCTTCTCCGCATCCCGATTGGGCTTGTAGCTGTACACTACATACTGGTTCCGCTTATCCGGAGTGAAATATTTCCGGCGGCAAGAAGTGATGGTCCTCTCCAGCCGCTCACCCATGTCAAGGATGTACATCTGGCTCCAGAGGTCCATCAAAGTGTTGCTGGTTGGCGTGCCGGTCAGGATGATCCGCCGAAGGAAATGGGGAAGCATCCGTTTCAGCACCTTGAACCGGACGGAAGCCGGATTCTTGAAGCTGCTGGACTCATCCACCACAAGCATGTCCCACTTACAGGGAAACGTCCTGAAAAGCCATGCCACATTCTCCCGGTTGATGACGTAGATGTCCGCATCCGCATAGTAGGCCTTACGGCGCTCCCCGGCATCGCCCAGGATAGTGGAAAAGCGAAGAGAAGAAAGGTGTCTCCACTTCTTCGCCTCATCTTGCCAGGTGGATTCTGCTACACGCTTCGGAGCTATGATCAGTACCTTGCTTACTTCAAACTGTTCATAGATGAGGCTTTCAATGGCCGTCAGCGTGATGACCGTCTTGCCAAGCCCCATATCCAGGAAGAGGCCGTAGCAGGGATTTGATTCAATCACATCAATCGCTCGCTGCTGGTAGGCATAGGGTTTGAAATCCAACTTTTCCGCCTCCCGTCATTGAGAAACATCATACATATTAATCAGTGAATCTACTGCAGAAATACTATCCAGCCACATTACCCCGCACTTACATCCGACAGAAGAAATTTTCTTCATTACTGCTTCCTGCAGCGGTCTGGGCTTCTGTCCCGGAGCTTTCAACTCGATGAACAATGGGACATAGTTAGGAAGGAGAACAATGCGGTCAGGCACTCCGCTATTCCCCGGTGATATGAGTTTAAAGCATAATCCTCTGCGCTCTTTGACGCATCGAATTAAATGCCTTTCAATTCGATTTTCTTCACGGTACATTCCTGTCTCTTTTCTCGTAATACGCCAGTTACACAATCCAGTTACACATCCAGTTACACTGTGAATCTTTCGATATTACCTAGCAAAATCTCATGTTTAACCTCGAAAATGTAACTGACTTTCTATATAATATTTAAAATTGGTGTTTCAGAGATATAAGCATTAATACATATTCTACATTCACACTGATTTTAAATACTTTATAGAATTTTCAGTTACACAGTTACACTTTTCTGATTTTTTTAGATTTTATCGGATAAAAACCATGTAACTGGAAATGTAACTAATATGTAACTGGAATAAGTCAGTTACATTTCAATCCAGTAGTGATAATTCCTCAAAGTCATCTTTCAAATAGCACCTCTGTGGTCCATAGAGCTTTAACCGGAAAAGCTTATCTCGCTCCCAGCGCCAATGCGGGATTTGGTTCATCAGGTTTTGGACGTTCTTTTTTTCATAAGGAGATAAGGCACTTCTTTCCTTCCCTAGTAACTCGCATATGATTTCAATAATGCTGACCTTATCCCGGCTTACCAGATGTATCGGATGCGGGATGCCGTCAATATTTTCAATAAAAGTACTGTCCGGCTGCAGGTTGTCTCCGAGGTGTTCGCTTATCCATTCCCGTCTTGCCGTAATATCGTAATTTTTCCAGTTTTCTGGGACAGGTAAGTTCAAGAACGCCTCTATCTGGTCTTTTATTTCCAGTCCTTCCATATGGGATTCTTGCATCTCCAGCGCTTTCTGTTCCATATCACTTGGCAGGCAGAGATCTCTTTCTGACTTATAGTTCTCATTGAAATCAGCATAAGCCTCAGCCCAGATTTGACTGACGTCTTCTTCCGTCATATCAAATACACTTTTGTTTGTAGGGAACATATTGTTCGGTGCTACGTCTACGGGCAGGAACCTTCTGTTTCCGGTAAGGTCTTTCAGGAATGACTTATCGTTAGAAGTCCCCACCATGATGCACTGCCGTGGGTATTCTGTGCTTCTGCGCTCATAGGGAAGGCGTACCTTGTCGGTCTGACGGGAAATAAATGCTTTCATAGCCGCCGCATCTGCTTTGCTGGCTGCCTGCATCTCACCTACTTCGATGATCGTTTTCCCCTGAAGCTGTTCAATGGCATCTTTGCCATCAAATGTAGTCAGAGAATCAGAGAACCATTCGCCGCCCAGCTTGCGCAGGAGTGTAGATTTACCTACTCCCTGCCCGCCGGAAATAACAATGACATAATCCCACTTGCATCCGGGATGGAAGATTCGTGCTACCACAGCACGGCACATAAGCCTTGCCAGCGTTTTTGAATATTCAGAATCCTCGGCGCCCAGGTAGTCAATAAAGAGTCTTTCTACCCTTTCCACTCCGTCCCATTCCGGAAGGCTTTTGAACCAGTCCCGTACAGGATGGAATTCATGGCTGTGGGCTTCCTGCCGGAGAACATCGTCGAGAATGGCTCTGACCTGCAGGTCATACTTATTATCAAGATAGTTTCTCATGCAGGCATCGTCTGTATCTGTCCATGCATCATTCTCCGGTTCTGTTTTGTCCCATACCATCTTCCTGGTCTTTACCAGTCTGTTGGCAAAAGTGTCATAAGCAATACAGTTCTTCACATTACTGTCATTTTCAAAAATAATCTGGAGGTTTCTGACATTCTTGATAATCTTCCCGTTTTTCGTCATGGCCAGCTTGCCGATCCAAGCATCGTCTTCCGGCTTCTGCGCCTTATCCGGCTCCTCATCAATGAGCGAATCATCAAAATCGGAGTCCTTCACCGCTTCCGGCAGCTTCGTTGTGCGGGTCCTGTTCAATTCAAACTTGACCATACTGTCCTGCAGGCAGACCTGTTCCAACATGGCCTTGTAGGAGAGGGCCTGGGAACCGTGGCGGCTCTTTGGGTCCGCATCAAGGCTCCCGAAAAGGTGGATCCTTACCAGGTCGAAGGCATTGCAGCATATCTGCGAACAGGGGTCCGTCGCATGGAACGAATAGGCCAGCTTGCCGTTGTTGAAGACGTGGAGCCCGCCGGCGGATGAACCTGCCGTATAGGTGTACCGGTCAGTCCGGTTCCTGAACTGCGCATAGGTACCGGACAGGAACACCTCTATGGCCCTGGGGATGCTGTAGCACCGGCAGAAGGCGCCCACCCATCCGCGCTTGTCCGCGGGATCCCTGCCGCCCATGGCTTTCTGGTAAATCCTTGGGACCTCCAGCTCCTTCTCCCCTGTCGGCCACTGGGTAGAGTCGTGCCAGTCGTCATACTTTGCCAGGACCGCATCCGGATTGATGATAGGCGCGTCATTCAGGTAGAAATCCGGCTGGACGTCTCTTGGGTGTGATGGCCAGAACATCAGCCGTTCCGGAGCGAAGGTTGTCATGTCGAAAAATTCCATGCCGATTTCATCGGCCACCTTCCTCGCCATGGCCATGTACTCATCCGGAGAGACCGTACGGCTGATGGGAACTACGATACGGACTCTCGGATTGTTCGGTGTATGGCTGTGGGTCGTGTGGATGCAGAATGCATGGTCCCGAAGGACTTTCATGGCGGCTTCGATGTAATTCTTCGGGGCATTATCCATATCCAGTGTCAGAAGCGTCTTCGCCTTGACGTGGGCCTTTTGGCGGATGCCTTCCGTAAGAATGGCGCCGACGTAGCCGCCGATATCCTTCAGGCTGCCCTTTCTTGCTTTCGGAAACTGGGCATACTGTTCAGCGGTCTCGCCGGTGTCAACGGAGTGGGAAAGTTTTTCAAGAAAGTCAGACCATGTAGTTTCTTTGTTATGCCAGACCTTATCAAGCCTGGACCTGCCTACAGCTACACTGAAGTGGCAGTCATTTTTTACCTCCATGGCAGTTCCTTTCTATTAAAAATCAGTCAAACATGTCATCATCATCAATGAAGTCATCAGAGAAATCAGAATCACTGACTTCGGATTTTGTGAAGGGTTTATCGTCTTTCAGCTTTCTGATTCCCCGGAGTCCTACACCGATGCCTTTATTGCCGTGGGAATTGTAAGCATAGAAATCAAGCACTCCCTGAACCCAGCAGCCGGAGTACACCTCGGATGGGTCAGCCACCGGCACCCGGTCAAGGGTTACAACTTTAGGCGGATAATCGGGATTAGCAGAAGCATTCAAGAACAGCATCCCCTTATAGTTCGGATCATCCAGTCTTTCTGCATCTCCGTCACGGAGCGGCATTTTCAGAGCTGCAGCATTGGAAGTACCCCACTTCTGTATGTTATCCGGATCTGCCAGCATGCTCTGGAGGAGTTTATTTAGTCTGTCAATGTTCTTCTTGTCTGTCTTCGGGAAGAGCAGAGAGCAGGAATACTTTGGAGAATTGCCTTCGTTTGCGTATGCCTTAAAAATGTGTGCATAAGAGAGTCTTGCTTTACCAGTTGTGAATTTCATAATGTGTTACCTCCTGTGAATTAAAGTACAGAATCATCAAAATCGTCTGAAATATAATCCGGCCGTTTATCAGAAGCCGGTACTAATGTTGGTTTCCCCTTTGGTTTTGTGATGATGTCTTTCATCATTTCGCCAAAGTGTTTCTTGCCGCAGAGCTTTTCCAGTTCGGTAATGGTCTTCAGTGTCTGCGGTTTATAGATGTCGTTGTAGCTGTTCAGCTTCAGCACATCCGCCGCCTTCCCTTCATCAGAAATCTTCCTGACGCTGCGTCCTTCCACCACCTTGAGGCCTGGCCATATCTTGCCTGTGTCCACTGCTTTGGCCAGGGCGTAATCTGTTACATCGGTGAGGTACTTTTTGATATCCCCTGCCTTCAGCACGATATCAGCTACCTGTTCATCGGTCAGCGTTTCCGCCGCCTTCCCCGTGACAGGGTCAAGCAGGTAATGTTTCAGCGTTCCGCATGTCTCACGGCACCGGCAGAACTTGCAGTGCGGTCCTGCACTTCTTTTCCCGTCGCCATTCCAGGCCAATTCTGCTTTTTCTTTTACCATATGGCCCCACAAGCGGAGCTCCGGTACAGTGAGGGTATCTTTATCCAGGTTGTTCAGCCGCGGCTGTACGATGGCCATACGCACGTTTTCAAAGGGGAAAATGTCCTTGAACGTCCACCATGCACCCAGGGCGTAAAGGCGGAGCTGCGGATTATCCTTTGCCAGTACCAGGACGCCCTTACCATATTTCAGGTCCATGATTTCAATGGTCCCGTCCGATACAATGACTGCATCGCCGGTACCGAAGCCATGCGGCACCCAGGGAGAGAAATCAAGACGCTGCTCCACGCTGATGAAGGGATGGTTTCCCTTGGCTTTTTCAGTTTCAAAAGCCTCACTGACCGCATCCACATAGAAACGGACTGCTTCGGCCATCTCACCATCCATTTCCTCTTTTGGCTCTACGCCGGTACCGGGAAGGTACTTCTGCCGCAGAAAATATTCGCCCCATGCGTGGGCAAGGGTACCTTCCGCCGCAAAGACGGAAGGCTTGTCCGGCACTTTGGCCTCTTCTCTGACAGACGGAGGACAGGCCATCCACCGTGCGGCAGACGATGCGGACAGCAGTGCATGTTTACCCGGCATCTTTATTCGCCTCCAGCCATTTTTTGAATTCTTCATAAAGGCTTTCCGGCAGTTCAGACAGCCGTTTTACCTTATGGTCCGTGAGCCATGTGCGGAGCTTATTGCGATTTTTCGGATTAGCTGCAACGAATTTACTACAGATTCCTTTCAGTTCGTTGTGCTGGTCTTCAGTGACACACTGGGTAACCTCTGCGGCGTATTTCATGAACGGGCTCTCCTGAGTATCTTTCTGTTCTTCTTTTGGTTTCGGTGCTCCTTCTGCTTTTGGCTGTGGAGCGGAAACCTGTGGAGCGGTTTCAGGTTCTTTCTCCATGGCCAGCCCTGCGGCTTCTACTTCTCCCGCAGTCGGCGGAGTCTGATAATTGGCAAAAACACCACTGCAGAGGTCAAACATTTCCTGCATGACTGCCTTTGCATTGTCCCCAGTGATTTCTATTTTAATAGGCATATCTATTCCTCCTTAATTGTCTTTCGACGGGTTCATAAGCTTTTCGTAGTAAACCTTTATTTGAATGAGCGCCGTTGTATAACCTTCCCAGAAATCGGCTCCATCCGGATATTTCTTAATGGTCCTCTGCAGAGTGGTTTCCCATTCCTTCGCTCCGATTCCTTTAGAAAGGAATTTCAGAAAACGATGGTTGAAATCTTCCCGGCCATGGCTCTTCTCCAGATGAATCATATAATCCATAATGTCCTTATAATCTGTAAATTCCTGCAGAAACATTGCTTTGGTAGCAGAATATGGCTTTGCTGTTTCAAAGGACATTTTTGCCTGTTCTGTTTTGTTTTGTACCTGGCCTTTCAGCCTTTCCCACTTATCCATTGGTTTCTGCCTTTCCGACCATGCTCTTCATGAACGCTTCTGCTTCATCCAGGGTCTTGAACATGGTTCTTTCGCTTTCTTTTTGCCAGTTGGGCTCACCAGCATGCTTGCCTCGGGAATAGAATGGAACAAAACTTACTGCATACTGCAGTGCTTCGACTAAGTCCCAGAGCTTCGGATCTATCGTCCCATCCTTCTTCTTTTTAACAGCCCAGTCGGGAATGGGAAAATTCAGAAGACATGCAAGTCCTCCCTTCATGGGCTCTTTCTTAACCCCGTGTGCTTTGAAAAATTTTTCAGTCATTATTAAGCCTCCCTTTTCTTGCTATCAGTGATTTACGCATCGTCATCGGCTCCTTTCTTTTCGGCGAGCGATCCCTTGTTAAGAAGGGACCGGACGTCTTCATGGCTTAAAATCTTAAGGGCTTCGATAACCTTTCCCGCTAAAAGGGCGTCATTTTGGATAACTACCATATATCGGGATTTAGCCTTCAAGTCATCAGCGGAAGCCATATCAGCCATGTTCAATGTGAGCCCAAGACGGTTCACCCAGAATTTTCCCGGGACTTTATGAGTGCTTTGCTGGAGGGCCTTCATCCTCAGGTAGTAGTTAAGAAGAATTTTTTCGGCCGTACCCCTCATTGATTCATTCGTTTTCATCCGGGTCGCCTCCTTTCATTACAATTCCCGGGCTGCCTTCACACGAATCACCAGCTCAGTACCAGGCTGAAGGTTTCCCGGATCCGTGATTTTGTTGTCATGCATGACCTGCCAGGTTAGCTTACTCATGTCCTCTTTGTCCGTGGCCAAGGTGGCCACGATGCCCCAGAGCGTGTCGCCTTCTTCTACGGTGGCCCGGTACTCCACCAGTTCTGTGTCCAGGCTGTCTCTGTAGCAGCTATAGCCTACGGCGCCGGCGGCCAGGAGCCCGCATAGGATGCAGCCGATGCGCATCCATCGGATTCTTCTGATTAGTGACTTCATGGTTCTCACTCCTTTTTAGTTCTTCGTAACTCCCCTGCTATAATGTTCATAGAAGGGAGGTGATACTTATGAACAAGAAACTTGTTTTGACGGGGCTCGCTACTATGCTGAAAGAGCCTGACTCTCCATTTTTCGGAAATCAAATCCAACTGTTGACCCCAGTGGGATTACTTTCCGGGGACTTCGTGTGGAGTGACGATAAGAAGCCTGCGGCTGTTGCGTCAATGCGTTTGGCTTTGAAATTGATTAGTCAGGCTATCCCTGATAACAATCGCCCAAATTCCGGCTCGCCCGATAAAACTGACAAGCCCCACTTGCTTGGTGATGAACAGTCCGTTCTCCTGAAAAATGTAACTTTGTATTCTGGAGCTCAGACAGCTCACATCGCCGTCCTTATGGTCTATGTGTCAGACATAATCGGTATTTCCATTGGAAATGCTGAGTACACTCCGTAACCGGCTTTCCATTTCATCTTGATTCTGTTTTGAATTGTTATCTGATACTTTGATAGAAAGAGCGCAGCCTCTGCTGTGCTCTTTCTTTTCGTCTGGGCTGTATGGCATGGTATTCCTCTCAATCAATTCCATAGCTTCTTTAAATACCGACTGTGCCAGCACAATCGGTATTTTGTTTTCGTGGAGCACCCGGACTACTTCTATGGCCGCCTTCCGGATATCTGTTCCTTCCATGGCAGTCACCTCCTTTACTGTGAAATCTTTCTTGCCCTCTCCCGCATCCTCCAGCGGAGATTATGGCCCCGGGGCTTGCGGTAGAAGCAGGTGAAGAGGATGGCTTTGAATTTCGATGCCGCCTTATCCACGTCCTCCGCCTCCTTGACGTCTTTGATTCCGAAGAAGGGGCCCATGAGGAGCCCGTATTTTTTCTTCCTCCTCAGCGCGATGACTGACTTATGCTTCATCTAGGCCTCCCTCTTTTTTCAGCAAGCCCTTTCTTCCGGTTGCACCGTATTCCGGAGCAGCCATTCTTTAATCTGCCATCCGCTCATGGCTATGCTTCCTGTTAGCCTTGATTCTTTTGGCTATTGGAGATACTGGCGTGGGCATGTCTACTCTGAGACGGCCTCGCTCATTGATCCATGCCCGGAAGCTGTCTACAGGAATAAGAGTGACAGACCCTACTGCGAAAGCGGGGAAGGTCTTGTCATTCCTTGCCCATTCTCTGAGCCGCCCTTTCCCGATGTGGGCAAGGCCGGCCGCTTCATCGATGGTAATTGCAAAAGGTTCCATTGTGGCCTCCTTCTAAAAGTGATTATTTATCACTTTTCTTGTCAAAAAAAATAGCATCTCTTTCAGCAGAGCTAAGGTTAAGCAGTTGCTGGAGCGCTAAAATTTCACCAGCTTTAAATTCAACCATATTGTTGATTTTCTTCCACAGAGTCTCTCTTGCCAGTCCCAGCTTGCTTGCAAGGTCATTCTTGGATTTGCCGGATCTTGCAATCGCCGATTCAAGTTCGCTTGTGTTAGTCATATGACTGCTACCTCCTTTCCGTGATTATTTATCACGTCTTAACTATACCATCATTGTTACTAAAAATCAACATATGATTATAAAAATTATTTTTTGTTGTTTTTTCGTAACATTGCTTATATAATGAAGATACCAAATACCATTTAAAGGAGAGATCAATATGTCAGTCGGTCAGAACATAAGAAGAGCAAGAGAAGCAAAACAAATGACGCAAGATGAACTTGCCAGCCGCATGGGCTATAAATCGCGCTCAACCATTGCCCGAATCGAAAATGGGGATAATGATGTTTCTCAATCTAAACTGAAGAAGTTTTCTGAAATTCTTGACGTAAGTATAGGTTTTTTATTGGATGGGACAGATTCAGGTGATTCTACTAGTGAAATAAACAACAATCCTCCCACCCTCAGCGAACGGGATGAACGGGACATCCAGGTGAGGCTGCAGAATATTCTTGACGACATGACAAAAGGTGACAATGCTGCCTTGTATAATGGGGGTGAGCCTATGGACCCCGAAACCCGTGAGCTCATGAAAGCGTCTCTTGAAAATGCGCTCCGCATTTCCAAGCTCACTGCGAAAAAGAAGTTTACTCCTAAGAAGTACAAAGACAAGAAATAAGATGATCCTATGAACCATGCACAAATCAAAAAGACGGTGAATGACCTGGTAATCCGTTACCAGACACGGGACCCCTATCGCATCGCCTGCGCCCTGCAGTACCAGATTCTCTTTGAACACCTGGGCCGCGTATACGGCTATTTCTCCTGCTTCAACCGCACCTCGCTCATTCACATTAACCGCGACATCAACGAATCTCTTTGGCCATTTGTTTGCGCCCATGAACTAGGGCACTCCCTCCTCCACGCTCACACCGCAGGCACCCACGCCTTCAGCGCCAACTCCTTCCTCATGAATGCCGGCATAGAACGGGAAGCCAACCAGTTTGCCGTAGAGCTCCTCCTTCCTGATGAATTCCTGGAAGACCACCCCGATATGGGCATCTATAACCTCTGCCACCTGGTAGGCATCCCCAAAGAACTTGCCTGGATGAAGTAACCTGCCCGCCGGAAGAATCCAACCTGTCGGAATTTCCAAACAGTTCAATGGCAACTATTTCCAAAATTGCAACAGTTGCCCCTTCAGTTGTTGCAAAAAATGCAATAATTGATTTAAGAACGAAAATTGCAGAATTTCTGCACTAAAGCCCCTCTAAGTTTCAGAAAATGCCCTTTTCAGGACTTAATCATTTGCCTACTTGAAACGATTTTGCGAAGGTTCGCAAAATGGCAAAATAAAAAGCCTCACCCATATTGCAGTATGGATGAGGCTGGTGGCCGTAGAACCTACCAAGTTTACCGGCCGTTGTAATCTATCCCGCGTGAGGCTGATTACTCTATCATTATACCAAATCAGCCTCCATTTTACCTAAGGAGGCTGATTTATTATGCCTAAACGTAAAAATTCAAATCTTTATGAAGTCACTGCCCAAATCGATGGCAAGCGCCGTCATTTCTACGGCCGTACCAAAAACGAAGCGCTGGCGAAGAAAAAGGCTTATACCGACGCCATGGAGAAGGCGCCTCTCTCCCTTGAAGGTTTCACACTGGGAGAATGGTGCATGGCGTGGGTAGAGGAAATCAAGCGGGATGTTTCCCCGCAGACATACACTTCCTACAAGCTCACCCTCCGGAAGCACATTGCCAGGGCGCAGATTGGGCAGATCGTCCTGTCCGGTTTAACTCCTTCCATTTTCCGGACGTACTGGCAGCAGTTACTTGATACCGGACTTTCTGCCAGGACGGTGGTGTATGTGCATACATTGACGAAAGAAGCGCTTAAACAGGCCGTGGAAGATGGGGCCATGATAAATAACCCTCTGGACCATGTGAAGCGTCCCAGAATCGAACGTCGGCCTGTTTCTGCATTAAATAAAGATCAGATACACAAGCTTTTAGATACTATAGACGATGAAATGTATAGCCGCCTTGTCCGTGTGGCCCTGGGAACCGGAATGAGGCGTGGTGAACTTCAGGGGCTCCGATGGATTGACGTGGACTTTAAAAAGAAAACTGTTTCCGTCAATCAGTCGGTCATCCGGCAAGACGGCCATGAAGTTATATCTCCCAATCTGAAGACTGCCAGTTCCAGGCGGACCATCACCCTGGACGATAAAACCATGGACGTCCTCCGCCAGCAGAAAATCTACTGTGAAGAAATGAGGCTGAAAAACGGATGGCGCACTTCTTCCCTCGTCTTCCCCCGTAGCGGAAAATTGGAAAGGCCTCTTACTCAGAATTACGTATCTAAAAAATTTACAATTTACTGCCAGCGGGCAGGCCTCTCCGGATTCACTTTCCATTCCCTACGCCATACCCACGCCACGATTCTTGTGGCCGCCGGTGTGCATTTCAAAATCATTCAGCACCGCCTTGGCCATTCCTCCTTCGCCGTCACCATGGATACCTACAGCCATGTGACGCCTGAAATGGATCAGGAAGCGGCCGACGCCATCTCCATTATTATCTAGTGAAAAAACAAAGTGTCGTAAAAGTGTCGTAAAAAAGGCACGAATCAATCCCTATTACCATTGAAAAAGTGCAACAAAAAAGAGCCCATCACATTCGATGGGCTCTAGCTTTTCTGGCGGAGAGAGGGGGATTCGAACCCCCGTGACGGTATTCGCCGTCAACATGATTTCCAATCATGCACCTTAAACCGCTCGGACACCTCTCCATGCTGCTTTTCCCTGACCTTTCGGCCAGCCTGTATGAGCCGTGGTTCTCGGCTTTTTGGGCTCGTCAGTAACAACTGACTTAATCATTATACACATCAAAGCAGCATGTGTCAACGGAAAATTTACATTTTTTCAAAAATTTCCTGAAGTCTTTCGTTTTCGTTTGTTTCACCAAGGGCAAGGACGAGGAGAAGGCGGGCTTTCCAGCCGGAGAGGTCTCCGCCCAGGATGATGCCGCTTTCTTTCATGGAGAGGGCGCTTCCTTCGTAGCTGTATTCCTGCATGACGCTTCCAGAGGGGACGCGGGTGGTGAGGACTACGGGGATGCCCTGCTTGCGGAGGGCAAGGATTTCTTTTCTGCAGAGGGGCGGTACGTTGCCGCAGCCCAGGCCGTCTATGACGACACCTTTGACGCCTGCTTTTCCTGCGCATTTGACGATTTCTCCATCCATACCGGACCATGCGGAGATGAGCCAGACGTTTGGTTCGATGGTTTCCGGATGAAGTCTTGCATGGGGCATAGGTCTTCTTCCATAAATGATTTCCTTGCCATAGACAGCACCAAGGGGTCCGTAGTTCAGATCGCGGAAGGTGTCCGGATTGGTCGTATGGGATTTTGTGACGTCTTTGGCTGCGTAAATGCGGTCCTGCAGGCAGACGAGGACGCCCATGCCTTTGGACATGTCGTCAGCAGCAGTGCGGACGGCGGAGAGGATATTTTCCGGGCCGTCAGCAGAGAGTTCGGAAGCTCCTCTCATGGCGCCTGTGACGCAGACTGGTTTTTCTGTTTTCAGGGACATGTCGAGGAAGAATGCGGTTTCTTCCAGGGTATCGGTCCCATGGGTGACGACGAAGCCGTCTGCTTTCCCCTCTTCAGATAGTTTGTCGATCAGATGAGAGAGGTCGAACATTTTCTCTGCGCTCATCCAGCCGCTCGGCACGTTGGAGAATTCGACGACGGAAACGTCTGCCCAGTCAGAAAGTCCGGGAACGGCAGCTGCCAGATCTTCTCCAGATACAGCAGGAACGAGGCCGCCGGTTTCCGGGTCTTTTTTCATGGCAATGGTGCCGCCGGTTGTAATGACGATGATATGTTTTTTCATGATTTCATCCTTTCAATCGTTATCGGTTTTTATTATTGTATCACCGCCATACAGAGTCATCGCATGAGAAAAGGAGCGGATTTCTCCGCTCCCTTCCTCTGGATCGTGTTGCAACCTGTGAGGGTTGATATATGGCTACTGTTTTTTCTTTCCGCCCAGATAGGCCGCCATGACATCCGGGTTGCTGGCCACTTCCTGCGCAGGCCCCTCCATGACGATTTTGCCCGTCTCCATGACGTAAGCGTAATCGGCAATCTGGAGCGCTTTGCGGGCGTTCTGCTCAACCAAAAGAACAGTAGTACCCATTTTGTTAATGTCTTTGATTACATCAAAGATCTGCTGTACGACCAAAGGCGCAAGACCCATGGAGGGTTCATCAAGAAGCATGACTTCCGGTCTGGCCATCATGGCGCGGCCGATGGCGAGCATCTGCTGTTCGCCGCCGGAGAGTGTGCCTCCGAACTGGTTTTGTCTTTCAAAAAGTCTGGGGAAGCGTTCGAATACCTTAGAGAGGTCTTCGCTGATTCCCGCTTTGTCTTTTCTCTGGAAAGCGCCGAGCTCCAGATTTTCACGGACGGACATGTTCTGGAGGATCTGGCGTCCTTCCGGTACGAGCACGACGCCGCCTCTGACGATTTCGAAGGGCTTCTTGCCGACGATGGATTCGCCTTTGAAGAGGACGTCGCCTGCGACTGGCTTCATGACGCCCATGATCGTTTTCATGGTCGTGGACTTGCCGGCGCCGTTGGCACCGATGAGTGTGACGATTTTTCCTTCCGGTACGGAGAGGTTGACGCCTTTCAGCGCTTTAATGTTCCCGTAGGAAGATTCAATGTTTTTCAGTTCAAGCAGCATCAGTTGTCATCCTCCTTCCCGAGGTATGCTTCAATAACCTGCGGATTGTTCTGCACTTCATCCGGCACGCCTTCAGCGAGTTTCTTGCCGAAGTTGACGACCATGACGCGGTCGCACAGGCTCATGACGAGCTGCATGTCGTGTTCGATCAGGACGATCGTGATGCCGAACTTTTCGCGGATATTTCTGATCAGTTCTGTCAGGGCAGCTGTTTCGCTGTCGTTCATGCCGGCTGCCGGTTCATCGAGGAGGATGAGTTTCGGCTTTGTTGCCATGGCGCGGGCGATTTCCAGCTTTCTCTGCTTGCCGTATGGAAGCTCGGTAGCCAGGCGGTCCGCATCTTTATCCAGGCCGACAAAAGCAAGGAGTTTCATTGCTTCTTCGCGGGCCTCTTTTTCTTCCTTCTGCTGGGAAGCGGTATGGATGATGCTGGCCAGGAGGCCGGATTTCATGCGGTCATGGACACCGACCAGGATATTTTCCAGTACGGTCATACCGGTGAAAAGGCGGATGTTCTGGAATGTACGGGCAATGCCCAGGTTGATGATCTGGTAAGGCTTCTTCCCTTCAATGGACTGGCCGTTGAAGGTGACGTCGCCTTCGGTGACCTGGTAGACGCCTGTGATCAGGTTGAAAATGGTGGTCTTGCCGGCGCCGTTTGGTCCGATGACGCCATAGATTTCTCCTTCATCGACATGGAAGGACATATTGGAAACGGCTGTCAGGCCGCCGAACTGTTTAACGACATCTTTCATTTCGAGCAGCATTAGTCATCTCCTCCTTCCACTTTGACTGGTTTTGCTTTTCTGGAAAATTTAGAGGAAATCCATTTCATAGCATCATAGGACAGGATGCCGTCCGGGCGGAAGCCCATCAGGACGACGAGCATGATGCCGTAGATCATGTCTCTGTATTCAGAAAGAGCACGGAGGGATTCCGGAACGATGGTAAGGATGGCAGCGCCCAGGACAGAGCCCCAGAGAACGTTGCTGCCGCCGAATACGGTGTAAAGAAGGATGTCGACGACTTTGTGCCAGTCGAAATCGGTCGGTGTGATGAAGAATGTGGCATGTGCATAGAGTGCGCCGGCTACGCCTGCGAAGAATGCACTGAAGAGGAATGCCATCATTTTGTAGTAAACGACATTGATGCCTGTCAGGGATGCTGCGTATTCATCCGCTTTGACAGCTGCCATCGCGCGGCCCACGCGGGAGTTTTCCAGTCTGTACCAGAAGGTGACGATGGCGATGACGATGAGGAGAAGGACGATGCACATCAGGAACTGGCCGCCTGTCTGGGAGTCCATTTCCAGAGCATCGAGAAGGCCCCAGTCGCTGGCATAGTCAGAAAGCGTGGATGCCATGGACGGAATGCCGGAGAAACCAAGCGCGCCGTGCGTGATGGTCAGGTTTAATGCGATAACGCGGACGACTTCGCCAAAGCCCAGTGTCGCGATGGCCAGGTACAAGCCGCGCAGGCGGATGGTCGGAAGGCCGATGATCATGGCTACGAAAGCTGCCATGAGGCCGCCGCAGAAGATGCCAAGAGGCATCGGGAAACCGTAATCAGCCGTCAGGATGGCTGAAGTGTAAGCGCCGAAGCTCATGAGACCTGCATTGCCCAGGGAAAGAATGCCTGTGCAGAGGGTCATGTAAATCGTCAATGCAAGTATAATGTTGATGCAGACGAAAGTGAAGACCTGCAGGAAATACCCGTTCAATAACTCTTCCATTACGGTCTGCCTCCTTTCCCCGCTTTGGAGAATAACCCTTCAGGACGAAGGAACAGAATCAGGATGATCATGCCGAATGCGACAGCGTCCCTGTAGGAGGATGCGCCGTATGCGACGGTGAATACTTCTGCAATGCCCAGAATGAAACCGCCGGCCATTGCGCCTTCTACGTTGCCGAGACCGCCCATGATGAGGACTGCCAGGCCCTTGAGGCCCATAGCCGTGCCCATTGTCGGTTCGATGGCGTTGAAGGAAAGTCCGATCAGCACGCCAGCGGCTGCGCCCAGTGCGGATGCCAGCATGACGGTGAAGGTGATGATGCGGCCTGTGTTGATGCCAAGCAGGCCTGCTGTTTCAGCGTTTTCAGAAGTCGCTCTGACTGCTTTGCCGACTTTTGTACGGTCAAGTAGCAGTGTCAGGAGAACCATCAGGACAACGGCCGTGCCGAGGCTGATGATCTGGATGCCTGAAATCTTGAAGAGGCCCATATCCATCAGGCTGTTGTCGAATGTGGCCGGGAAAGACCGCGTCTGCGGACCCCAGACCATGAGCGCCACGCTTTCAAGGAACGTGGATACGCCGATTGTACTGATTAAAGGCGCAAGATGGGTGACCTTGCGGCGGCGGAGAGGACGGAGAGCAAAGATTTCCAGTCCGTAGCCCAGTACGGCTCCGCCGATCATAGCACCGATAAGTGCAGGAAAAATTCCAAATCCTGCTTCTGTGACAAGAAGCAGTCCGATGTAAGCGCCCATCATGAAGATGCCGCCATGTGCCATGTTGACGATATTGAGTACGCCGAATACCAGCGTATAGCCGATGGCAATGACCGCATAGGCGCTTCCCAGCGTTAACCCGTTGACAAGCTGTTGAAAGAACACGATCTCTATCCCCTTTCTCAAATAGAAGGCAAGCCTTCTTCTCTTAACAGAACGAATGGTACAAAAAAGCCCCTGCTGCAATCTGGCGTCATTGCAACAGGGGCGAAAGGATTCGCGGTACCACCCTACATTATACTCAAGTGTTTTCATCCGTAACGTGGACAGACGCCTTCATCTACTTATTTCGACAAAGGAGCTCACGGGTGATATTAAATCCTGGAATGCACCGGTTTGCACCATACACCGGCTCTCTGAGGCATGGACCACAATTTACTTTGTCCCATTCATCGCTTTTCATATGCCTGTAACGCCGGCCGCGTCGAAAGCTAATCTGTTCACTTTCGAGAACTCCCGGGTGAGCTCGCATTGTGATGTCTGCACCGGCTTTCACCATCCGCCGGTTCTCTGGAGCATATTATCAGAATGCTTATCCCGATCCTTGCCATTCGTTCTGTCGTTATTGTTGATATTATACCCTTGCCAAATGAAATGTCAATAGATTTCTTTCGAATTCTGAAAAATCATTTCAACAGAGCTGCCTTATCAATAAATCGTATCTTTTCGTACCGCTTTTCCTTTTCTATGATACAATACAATTATCAATCAGGAGGCAATCCGCATTCCGCCGTACTTTTTTCAAAAAAGGAACCGACGGGCTCTTTCAAAGGGGGAATTTCTATGCTTCAGCAGATCTCCATCTTCACTGCCAACCAGAAAGGCGCGCTGAGCAAGATCACAGCCATTCTGGAAAAGAACAATATCAACATTTACACGATGTTGGCAACCGACAGCGCCGAATTCGGTATCGTACGCCTCATCACGGACGACGCTGAAAAATCAGAGAAAGCGCTGAAGGACGCAGGATACCAGTGCCGCCTCGACCGCATCATTGCCGTCGACATGGCATCGGACAAGCCTGGCACATTGAATCACATCCTCGCCGATCTCAATGATGCCAATGTCATGATCCGCTATCTCTACATTTCCTTTGACCGCCAGACCGGCACGCCGATCGCTGTCTTCAATACGAATGATTCCGAAACGGAGACATTCCTTCGCGGCAAGGGCTACAAACTGCTCGACACGCTGTAAGACATGCATTCAAAAGTCCGGCCGCTTTCGCAGTGCCGGATTTTTTTCAGGGCCCATGGTATATAGAAGCATACCATGTATCATATTTTTGCGTACTTGGAATCCATTTTCACTCTGACTATAATGAAAACAGGAAATGGAAATGAAAGGAGTCATGATGACAAAGGATATCGATGAGAACACGCTCGGCCTTTCGGAAAAGGAAAAAGCATTCCTGAAGGCCGAGGAAGAACGGATGGGCATGAAGCTCAAGGAGCTCGTGAGCCCTCCTGTTTACAATATGTGCTTCGCCTGCGGATCGGCGAATCCGATCGGGCTGCACCTTCATTTCTTTGCCATCCCTGACGGATGCATTTCCTTTTTCACGCCCAGAAGAGAACACCAGAGCTACAATGACCGCATGCACGGCGGGCTCATCATGACGCTGATGGATGAAGTCATGGGCAATTACTTATTTCTGACCGGCGGCGTCCCCGCTTATACCGGCAAGATGGAATCCCGTTTCCGCTCCCCCATCCTCATCGGAGAGACGGTCGAGATCCGCTGCCATGAAGAAAAGCGCAGGGGACAGCTCGTCATTATGACGGCCAAGATCATCAAGGAAGACGGCACGGAAGCTGCCGAGGCTGTATCCCACTTGATGCTTGAACCGCCTTCGAAAGGATGATGCATAATGGCAAAGGAAGAAATTATTCAGAAGGTCAAGGAAACAATGGAAGCACCGAGCTGCTTTGCAGGATTAAAAGCAGTCTGCCAGGAATACCTGGAGGCTCAGGGAACTGGCAAGGAAAAGGAAGCTGCTGAAAAGCTCTCCGCTGCTTTGAAGGACTGCGTCCAGTCCATCGACACTATCATTCCCTTCTTCAAATCCGAAGCTGGCGTGAAGTACTTCGGCAAGGAAACTGCCGCAGCTCTTGCAAAGGCTGCTGATGAAGCCAAGGAAAAGGGCTCGAAGTACTGCATCTGCCCGGCGTGCACTGCCGGAGGATACCTGCTCGACCATATCCATGAACTGTAATCCATTGAAAAATGCATTGAAAAGAGGCTGTGAATCCGGTGATCCGGTTCACAGCCTCTTTTTATGCCCTCGCCGCAAGGGCCTTACCTGCTGTTATCCGAAAGGGTTGCGGCGAATACACTTCCATATCTTTCCGTCTCTTCGTAAGCCCTTTCGCTTGGAGTAAACACTTCCCTTTTCTCTTCCTTCAGACTGTACTTCTTCAGGAAATCCTGCATGCTGACGGGCTTTGAATAATAGAAGCCCTGGAAATAATCACAGCCCATCCTTTTCAGACCGTCAACCATCTCCTTCGTCTCGACGCCTTCCGCCACGACCTTGAATCCCATGCGGTGCATGCTCTGGATCAGGTTTGGCAGGTACGAATCCGGATGCGCGAAGTGGCCGCGTACGAGGGATATGTCGATTTTGATTTCTTCAAAAGGAATGTCCTTCATGCGGGACGCGTTCGAAAATCCCGTACCATAATCATCGAGAACAAGATCAAATCCCATATTTTTCAGAAGGCCCACCTGCTTGAATCCGGCGGAATTCAAGGCGCCCTGTTCCGTGAGTTCGAGGCGGACTGTCGATACCGGCACGCCGTAGTTTTCACGGATGTCATTCAGGGGTTCTGCCAGACAACGGCGCAGACACTGCACTGGCCCACATTGACGTGCACCCACTTCATGCCGCATGCTTCGAGGCCGCCGTCACGGATGAATTCGCATACCTTGGCGAAAACCTGCTCGCCCAGGATGCTGACCGCACCCGTTGCGGAAGCCATATCGATGAACTCGGCAGGTCCCACGATGGACCCGTCCTTGTCCTTCATGCGCACAAGTGCTTCAGCGCCTTCCACACGACCGGAGGACGCTTCCACAAGCGGCTGCAGGAACACTTCCAGAGAATTTCCCGCAAGAGATTCTTCAAGAAGTCCGCGTACATGAAACTGGCGTTTCACGCGTTCCTGGCACCCTTTGTCAATGATGACGTCTTCATGCTTCGGAGAATCGGCTGTTTCAAAAGCGATGCCGATGCACTGCTTCAGCTCATCCACGCTGCTGAAGACAAGCGTATCATCCAGAATGCAGCAGTTGATGTCGAAGTAAGCGATCTTGCCATCCCTTCCCCAGGGCTTTCTGAATCGCTCATGCACCTTGCTGACTTCCGCTTCCAGATCCATGGGCAGCGTCGAAATGATGAAGAAACGGCCGCCTCCCATGTAGAAGAGGTACTGCTTTGAAAACTCCTGCCTGAGATACTTCCCGAAATATCCCAGGAAACCGTCTACGAATGCACCGCCGTAGGCCATGCGGCATTCATCATAATCACGAATGACGAAGCCGAATCCTTCGAAGTCGTTCTTCTCCAGAAGCTGCCTCATGATCATGCGGAAAGCTTCTCTCGTCATAAGTTCCGTCTTATGGTCGAGGAAGAGGTCCGGATTTCTGACCGTCAGGTAAATGACTGCGATGCCCATCGTGAAGCTGAAGGACAGAAACAATTCCTGCCAGTAATATCCTTCCAGAAGGATACCGGCCATGATGAATGCGCCTGCAGTGAGGATTCCTTCCACCTGTCCCTCATGTCCTCTGTACGGAAAACAAGCGCCGTAGCAAGGCAGAGCACCAGATAGAAAATAAGGAATCCATAGAAAAGAGGATACAAGCTTCCTTGATGGATACCTGTCTCAGGATCGACACTGATCATCGAGCCGAAGAACTGGGACACAAAGATCTCAAGCGCCATCGGCAGAACAGGGACCGCGGCAAGCCTCATCCACTTCGGATTGATGCGGTCGCCTGCATGAAGTGTTTCCATCACATAGCGGAAACATTATAAGCCGCCAGAAGAACGAAGAGATGGTAACCCACGTTCAAGCCATATATGACCGGAACCGGAGTCGTTTCCCATCCCGCACACGCGGCTGCCGAAAGAATACCTGCAATCATTGCTGCCAGATTGAAGTACATCAGGTTCGTGAAGTACATGGTGTCTTTCAGTGGAAGCTTTCTCTTCCGCATGTAATAAACCGGGAACAAAACCTGGACCGGAATAGCAGCCAGATAGAAGTCCATATCGTAGCTGCCACGAAGGAAATCGATCATAATAAAGTCCCCTTTATATAAATACGAAGAATCATGCGGATCCATCGTCGAGATTTAAAGCGGGATGCCCGTACTTCTAAATATATGCTTGTTTCTATATCTAATTTTACTACTTTCCCCAGTACTTATCCATGATTATTATAATTGTTTGCTTTTATGTGATAAGCTTTACCCATTATATATTCGTAAATTGTAGAATGAAATTGAACACTAAAACTAAATAAAAAGATCCATAGGAT
>ERZ773225.2044-NODE-2044-length-21521-cov-5.478711_pt1 | contig 21521 bp, 15 predicted proteins | sample MGYA00580993_ERZ773225 | MGnify/ENA primary metagenome ERZ773225 (study PRJEB29015, sample SAMEA2737748) | human gut metagenome | biome: human gut; feature: human-associated habitat; material: faeces | place: China | collected 2012 ...
CGAAGGAGTGCTTCGCCCTGCGCCCGATGACCTGCCCGTTCCAGTATCAGGTCTATCTGAACCGCGGCCGCAGCTACCGCGATCTGCCGATGCGCCTGGGCGAAACGTCGACCCTGTTCCGCAATGAGGATTCCGGCGAGATGCACGGCCTCATCCGTGTGCGCCAGTTTACGATCTCCGAGGGCCATCTGGTCCTGCGCCCGGATCAGCTCGAGGACGAATTCCGCGACTGCCTTGATCTTGCCAAGTATTGCCTCGGTACAGTCGGCCTGCTTGACAAGTGTACGTTCCGCTTCTCCCAGTGGGATCCCGCGAACCCCAAGAACAAGTACGAGGGCACCAAAGAGCAGTGGGATCACGCGCAGAGCGTCATGGCGCGCATTCTAAAGGATCTTGACGTTGATTACACGATTGGCATCGACGAGGCTGCATTCTACGGCCCGAAGCTCGATATCCAGTATAAGAATGTCTACGGCAAGGAGGACACCCTCGTCACCATCCAGATCGACATGCTGCTGGCTGAGCGCTTCGGCATGTACTACACCGATGAAAACGGCGAGAAGAAGCTGCCGTATATCATCCACAGAACGAGCCTCGGCTGCTACGAGCGCACGCTGGCCTACCTGATTGAGACATACGCCGGTGCGCTGCCCACATGGATGGCGCCGGAGCAGGTTCGCTTCCTGCCGGTCACGGATCGTGCTGTTGACTACTGCAAGGATCAGGCAGCCAAGCTCACCGCGCAGGGCTACCGTGTGACGGTCGATACCCGCAGCGAAAAAATCGGCAAGAAGATCCGCGATGCGCAGATGGAGAAGATCCCCTATATGCTCGTCGTCGGCGACCGCGACATCGAAGCCGGCACCGTCTCCCCGCGCCACCGCGCGGACGGCGACCTCGGCGCCATGACGCTCGATGCGTTCACCGCTGTTCTCAAGGACGTTGTAGACAACAAACTGAAAAAGTAATCGGATAATAAGCGCCCCTGTCCGGCTGGGCTCCAGCTGGACAGGGGCGCTTATCTTTAAAAGCCAATTTAATTTCTCTGATACTTTCAAATAAAACACTACTGCTTTCTGCGGGCAGACAGATCCGTCTGCCCCTATAACCCAACTGAAAGCATTGCGGCTCGAAGCAGGCAATAAGTTTTTTGGCAGTCTGACGGAACCTCTCGGCAAAAACCGGAGGTTCCGCTTACAGCACCCGTTACATCTGCGGCTCAATGTGCAAAGCGCCTGGATTAATTGCCGGGAGATCTTCTTCGCGGCAGCCGATCCGCTCACCGCCTTCGCGCGTTTTTATCATGCGGCCATACGGCTTTGGCTTGCTGCAGGCCAGATCCGCTTCGTTCAGCTGTGCAGCTGCATCCAGTCCCTTGCAGTCGGAAAGGGATATTACCGTGACTGTTTTTTCTTTCTTGAACGCACCCAAATACGTTCCGGTTGTGCCTATAAGCTGTTTATCCTTTCGGCCGGTCGTGCAGTTTACAAAATAGCAGCCCTCAACTCGGTAGGCATATTCACATTTCTTTCCCGTCATAAAGGTAGCCCCAATTATCCTGTAGGCCTTTGTACGCACTCCGTTGAACGTGCAGTCCGAGATTTTTCCGGAATCATTCTTAGATCTGTCGCTTAACGACAACGTGATCATTGGCCGATTTAAAATGACTTTGCCAGCTAAGGCTATGCCGTCCATTACAGGTTCACAGTCATTGAATTCACATAGGTCAACCTCTGCACCGTCGGAAAGATTAATCAACGAACCGCCGTAACAGGTATTAAATTGACAGTTCCGGACAGCGGGTCTGCCGCTTGAAAGGCATATTGCCGCCATGCAGGAATCAAACCTGCAATCCTCTATCATACTTTCCGATGTTGACCTTGATTCGTCATTGATTACATTAATGCAGTTCGCAAATACAGACCGCCGAACAACGTGCTTACCACGCGCCAGAACCTTTGGGACACCACGGAAAACACAGTTTTCAATCTGAGTACAGGCTTTAATAAAGATCGGAGAATAAAGATTATCCTGCAGTTTTGCTTTCTCTTCGGTTGAAAACGCCAGCGGCCCTCTGACAATGCAACGTTCCATACGAACCAAATGATCATACCTTGCGGATATTATAGCGGGCTCTCCAAAGGTTTTATCATCTTGCATCTGCGTCAGCCGGAACCGGCATGCGCGGAAAGTAACGGTTGCGTTGCCGTAGTAATCAGTATGGACGAAATCTTCCCCCGGATCATCAAATACGCAGGCCTCAAATAGACTTTCGTCCTGCATGCTTGTAGAAAAGAACTCTGCGCATGACTCAAATTTGCAGCCTCGGAAATCTCCAACTCCAACAAGAAACTTCTTGCATCTGATAAACTTACAGTCACGGAACAAACTCGTCGTTTTGGGTTTGTTGCCCATATTAAACAGCGTTTTCTTCTGCTCACCGTGGCAGATAACGGTACATTGCCGCATGCGGAGCGTTGCGGCGGCATTCAGATTGATCTCGTCTGCGTCTGCGGTTTTGCCGTAGTGGATTACGCAGTTTACAAACTCCAAAGAGCCCTCGCACCGGACGATCGGCGACGAGAGGTGGATGATCTTATTTTGGAAGCGCACAGACTCCCCCTCGCCGACAATCCAGGTGTCCGGCAGCGTGACGGGTTCCAGTTCAGCGGGCTCGACCGGCTCTTCTGTTTTCTCGGGTTCTTCTGCGGCTTCCGCTTCTTCCGGCTGTTCGGTATCTGCCTGCGTTTGCGCTGCTTCATCTGCTGTCAGTTCGATCTCATCTGCACCGATTTGATCGGCCGGCACGTCCGGCTGGAAATAGGCAATGAAGAAGTCTGGGCCAAATTCCCCAGCGAGTTCCTGCGCTTTCTTCCAGATTTCCTTTCGCCGTCTGGGACTGACAGGCAGTGTTTCGGCCATGTCCAGTTCATCGACCGGCACTCCGCCCGTGAGCAGCTGATATTCCGCAAGCAGCTGATACAGAAGTTCCGCATCCTCCCTGCTCAGCGTCTCCAGTTCCTCCGGCGCAATGTCATCCTCGGGCGCATGAATGTTCAAAACCGGCAGCAGCCTGCTTAGATACTGCCGCGCAAACTCCGGCTGTTCCGGCATTTGTTTGGAGAGCGTGTAGAGCGTGCCCGCAAACAAATTGCGGTTTTGCTCCGTCAGCGATTGCAGACTGCTTTTCCGTCTGCTTCTGGACTGCGCGTTTATAACCTGCTCCACGATTCGCTTTACGCTGTCGAACAGTACGCCCTGCTGCCGCAGAAGCTGTTCGATGTTCGCTGCGTTCTGCTCGATCTGCGCTGCCATATTCGCGCTGCTCTTGCTCAGCAGATACAACGCCCGCCATGTAATCTCATTCAGCTTAGAGAGACTGGAAATGTCTTTTGCCAGCAGTTTTTTCTGTTCGCTGCTATTGGAAAAGGTCAGTGTCTTTAAAAGACTCTTGTACCACGGACGATCCTTGAGTGCCTGAAAGTCCTGCTCCTGCGACTGGGCGATCTCCCGTGCGGCAGTCATCAGCGTTTCAAATGTTTCCTGTTCATTTTCCGCCGCGCTTTGTGTCAAGCCAAGTTCATATTCGTTCATTTTAATTCCTCCAACAGTTGTTCAAGCATCTTCTGTTTTTCCTCGGCCGCCGTCAACAGCCGCTGTGTCCGTTCGCTTGCGTCAGCGGCGCGCTGCAGCGGCGCGTTCGTTTCTGCCGCCTGCCGCCCCATCTGTTGGGCGGTCACAGCGATTGCGTTTGCATGGACAGCAATCTCTCCGGATACTGCAGCCAGATATTTCAATGCGTTCCTCCGCGTGACCGCCTCCATCTCACCGATAATCTGGTCAGCGCGTTCGACCGCGACCCATGCGCTGTCAAGCTGATAGTAGAGCCGCGTGTCGAGCATCAGAGAAAGCTGCTGCTCGTAGAGTTTCAGCCGGTGCTGGTTCAGCGACGCCCGCCGCGCGGTCATAGACCACGTCCTGCGGCAGCATTTCGTTGGAGAGGAACGAGCGCAGCGACTCCAGATCGCGCTGGATGCTGCGTGCCGTGACGCCGAATTCCTGCGCCAGATCTGTCTTTTTCAGCACCCGGCCGTTTAAGAGCCGTGCGTAGATCGAAAGCAGTCTTGCGGATTTAAGTTCGCTGAATTCTTCCATCCCGAGTCCTTTCTATGCGCTTAAAAGCACAATTTACTATCTGTTAAATAGTATATTATATCTTGTAAATCATGTCAATTCTTGTCTCTGTTGGGTAACATAGTATCGAGGTGAAGCCCATGCGACAGGAATTTGAACAGGAATACTTACAGCTTGGTCTGAAAATCGCATATTACCGGAAGCTGCGCGGTCTGACGCAGGAGGAACTTGCCGAGCGCATCGACCGCTCCCCTGCCTTTGTCGGCCATGTAGAAGCGCCGAATATCAAAAAAGCCGTCTCGCTTGACACGCTGTTTGCTATCGCGCAGGCACTGGACGTTCCTGCATTCCGCTTCCTGAATTTTGATGATTCTGGATTATAAGTCCAGTGTAGCAAATCACATAGACAGCATTTGTCTATGTGCAGCATTTTTCACCATTTTTCTCATACGGTTTCAGAAAACGAACCCCCTCCGATTTGCAGTCGGAGGGGGTTCGCTGTAGATTCAGAAATATGCGCTTATGCCCAGACGAACCAGCAGTAGAGATAGCCGGTCAGGACGGCGAGGAGCGTAAACGGGACGCCGATCTTGAGGAAGTCGGAGGCCTTGACCTCATAGCCCTCCTTCTGCAAAATGCCGATGGCCGCGATATTGGCCGAAGCGCCGATGGGCGTCAGATTGCCGCCGAGCGTCGCGCCGACGAGCAGGCCGAAGTACAGAACATGCGCATCGCAGCCCATCATAGCCGCAATCCCCTGCACGACCGGGAGCATCGTTGCAACATACGGAATGTTGTCAATGAAGGCCGAGATGATAACAGAACCCCAGACGATGATGGAGTACATGCCGAAGAGGCTGTTTCCGCCGAGTTTCACAAACAGGGCGCTGATGTCCTCAATGACGCCCGTTTCGGTCAGCGTGCCGATGACGACGAACAGGCTCATGAGAAGCAGGAGCGTTTCAAAGTCAATTTCGCCCAGCGCATACTTGATGGGGCCGAAGTGCTTTTTCTGGAGGATGGAGCGGACGAGGCCGATGAGGAACAGCGTCATGCAGATCAGGCCATTTGTAACGGCAGGACGGCCGGGGATGAAGGACGCCGCGATCAGCAGCACGACCGTGCCGACCAGCAGATACGTCGGGAACAGATCCTCCACAACGGCCGGCGCGCCGACCGTGACCTTGCCCTTTTCCTTGCGGAAGATGAACATGATGACGGGGACGGTCACGAGCGCGCCCAACTCAACGGCAAAGAAGATGGAGCATTTGCCGTCCATAAAGATGAAGTCCAAAAAGTCCATGTTGGCGTAACCGCCCAGCATGATGGACGTCGTATCGCCGACGAGCGTCGCCGCACCCTGCAGATTGGACGAGACGGCGATGCAGATGAGAAGCGCGACCGGGGACATTTTGAGCTTCTTTGCGATCGACAGCGCGACCGGTGCAATCATCAGGACAGTTGCAACGTTATCGACGAACGCCGACACGACGCCTGCGAACACGGACAGCGCGACCGCGACCCACATGACGTTGGGCGTCTTCTGCAACAGAAGATCGGCCATGCGCTCCGGCATTTTGGACTCAATAAACAGCGCGACCGTGCCCATCGTACCGGCGAGCATCAGAAGAACGTTCCAGTCGATGGCGGTAAAGACAGAGGACAGCGGCATCGCACCGGAGACAACGAAGATGACGGCGGAGATGAGCGCGACATAGGGCCGCTTTTTTGGCAGCGCGATCATCAGAATGTAGGTGATGGCGAAGAGAATGATGGCAAACAGCTTCATGACGGGACTCCTAACATTTTCTTATTTCCTTCTTTTCTCAGTCGGCAAAGAATGTGATTTTGCCGCTGGTGATGACGGTGATGATATCGGCGACCAGGCATACGACGGTAACGATGCGCGAGACAGTGGCAAGCACCGCGGGCAGCTCGACAAAGGACAGAATCGACAGCACATAGGCTGCCGCCATGATCCAGCCGATGACCTTGGCTTCCGTGGTTTTCCCGGCGGCGCGGTACAGTCCGCCCACCAGACCGTCAACAAAAATCACAAGCACGAGCAGCAGCCATTTCGGCAGCTGGTCGATCCCATTGCGCAGCTTTTCCAGAGTTTCCATGATGTTTGATTCTCCCTGTTTGTATATTGGGGCGGAGTCTCCGCCATTTTTTAAGACGAACGGACCCCGGGAAAGGTTCCCTGAGTCGGAAAAATTTTTTATGCCATGCGCTGGCCGTTGATGACGAGCGCGAAATGCAGGCCCAGCTTCTCTGCCGCGCGGCGGCACAGGAGCATGCGGTCCATGAAAATTTCAAAATACTCGATCACCGCGCATACCTCCGTGTCGATGGCGAGCGTCAGACAGATCTCCTTTTCTGTCAGCGTGACCTCGTGCTTTTTGACGGAGTAATTCACGCGGTCGTGAATATCAAACGCCGCGCGGGCCTTTTCACGCACACGGTTCGCGCGCACGTCCATTTTATCCGCCAGAATGAGCGCCGCTGCCACGGGGTTGACCGGGAAAGCTGTCTTTTCGTCGTGGTTGCCGATGGCGGTGATGATGGTGGCCGTCTCCTCGGGACTTGCGCCCATCTTGTCGAGGATACGGAAAGCCATAACTGCGCCGGACTGCGCGTGGTCGATGCGGTTGACGACGTTTCCGATGTCGTGCAGCCAGCCCGCGATCGCAGCCAGTTCGCAGGTGCGGTCGTCATAGCCCAGCGTCTTCAAAATGGCGCTGGCCTGCGCCGAGACAAGCCCCACATGGGCGAAGCTGTGCTCCGTAAAGCCCAGCGCGGACAGCGATTCGTCCGCCTTGCGGATATAGCTTGTGATCTCTTCGCTTTTCTTGACCTGTTCGAGCGTGATAGACATAGGCGCTCCTTTTCTTTCTTTACAGATTTGCCAGCGTTGTGCCGGTCAGCCAGTGCAGCAGCTCCTCGGGCGTGGCGGGCTTCCCGACGGTCAGAAATTCTGTCCGCCCGGGAACCATCTGCGTGTTATCGTCGCTTTCTGCCCAAGTGACGCGCTGTAAAACGCGCGTTTTGCAGGTTTTGAGATCGGTGATCTCCGGCGGCACCTGCCGGTGCTGAATGAGAATGCTTACACTATAATTATCCGAGGTCCAGCGGCCGAAATTCGTCGTCGGCTTGCGCCATTTCCAGCGGCAGCGGGCCCCGCCGTCCTCCATTTTGACCAGCTTCAGATAGCCGCCCTCCACATCCTGCACGCAGCGCATAAGCCAGACGACATGATAGCCCGCCTTTTGGAAAAACTCGCAGACATCGAAAAAATGCGCTTTCATCAGAAGCCCGTCCTGCAGCATGACGACGAACTGGTTAATCTGGATGTAGGCAATGCGCGTCTGCCCGTCTACGGTGACGGGGACGCTCCGGTTCTCCTCCGGCACCAGCGACTGCCAGCGCTCGCGCCAATGCTGCTGATCGTCGGCCTTTTCCTGCCGCTTTTGCTTCAAAAACCCAAATAGCATACGCCTGTCCCTCCGGCTGTGTGCGCACCGTTCGTCTGTGACTGCATAACAAATAAATTCTACCTGTCCGGGAAACCCTTGTCAAGAGAATCCTGCATTGACGAAGCAGCCGGAAGCGATTAAAATAAAAAATCATGGTTCATCGCCTCAGGAGGGCTTTTTCATGGACGCCTATCCGAACTTGAATACTCTGTATCTATCTCCGCGCCTGCAGGCGCGGCTTGCGGACGCCGCCGGCTATCCCGTCACGACCATCGTGGCCCCCACGGGCTACGGCAAGACGACCGCCGCACAGTATTTGCAGCGGCGCATCGCCGCCGAAGCACCGGACGCGCGTGTGTTCCGCCAGTTTCTCTCCGGCGGCGGCCGGCAGGAATTCTGGGCCGGGCTCTGCCGCGCGCTGCACACCGCGCCGCAGCTGTCGGCGCAGCTGCTTGCACTCGGCTATCCGGACAGCCCGCACACACGGCAGCAGCTGCTGGAACTGGTGCAGGACGCACTGCCAGCGCAACGCCCTGTCTGGTTCATTCTAGACGATGTGCATCTGCTGCAGGGCGGCGAGGCAGCGGAACTTGTCTCGTTTCTGGCCGAACGGCTTCCGCTGCAGGTCCATCTGCTCCTGCTCTCGCGCAACCAGATCTTTTCCGAAGCACAGAAGCTGCGCCTCGGCAGCCGTCTGCTTGAACTTAGCGCGGCGGATCTGCGGCTGACGCAGGAGGAACTTGCGCAGTATGCCGGACTTTGCGGTCTGCCGCTTCCAGAGCGGGAGTCGCAGGCGCTTCTGTCCGTCAGCGAGGGCTGGATCGCCATGGTCTATCTGATCTTCCGCGCCTATGCCCAAACCGGCACATGGCGCTTTGACACGAAGGGCATGGACACGCTGATCGAGCAAGTCATGTTCGAGCCGCTTCCCGAGCGGCAGCGTCTGTTTTTGCTGGATAATTGTATGGCAGAGGATTTCAGCGCCGCGCAAGCAGCCTTTGTTTGGCAGGCACCGGATGCGGACGTGCTGCTGCACGATCTGACGCACAACAACGCATTCATCACCGAAAGCACCCCCGGCGTCTACCGATATCACCATATGCTGCGGCAGCTTCTGCGCCGGAAATTCGCTCTTCTGCCGCAAAGCGCGCAGACGGACGCCTGTAGGCGGCTTGGCAGCTGGTACGAGCGCACGGGGAAATATCTGACAGCCGCTGAGTTTTTTCGGCAGGCGGGCGACTGGGACGGACTGCTGCGCACGGCAGCGGCAGACTGCGGCAAGTCCATCGGCGGTGAGCACCGGCAGATGCTGCTTTCCTGGTGCCGCAGCTGCCCGGAGGACGCGCTGCGGCGGCACCCGGACGCGGTGTGTGTGCTGATGCGCAAGCTGTTCTCCTTCCGTGAGATTCCAGAATTGATGCGCCTACGGGCAATTTTACTGGATGCCTTGCAGCCGGGCAGTGCGTTTCCCGAACGGGAACGGGAAAACTATCTCGGTGAATGCGACCTCGTGATGAGTTTCCTGCGCTATAACGACATTGCCGCCATGAGCGTGCTGCACCGCTCGGCCTGCAAACGCATGACGCGCACGACACGCTGCATCGACCTCGGCGGCACATGGACCTTTGGTTCCCCGTCCATTCTTATGATGTTCCACCGCGCGCCCGGGCAACTGGATGAGGAAAACGCGCAGATGCGCGCGTGTATGCCGTATTATTATCAGGTCACGGACGGCCACGGCAGCGGCGCGGAGCATTCCATGCAGTGCGAGACGGACCTGCTGCGCGGCAAACTGACCGAAGCCGAGATTGGCTGCCATCTATCTCGAGATGCTGCGCTTGCGCGCGGCCAGTACAGCATTCTGCTGACGGCGGAATTCACGGCCCTTCGGCTGGCACAGTTCCGCGGCAATGCGCCGGACGCAGGACTTGAACGACTCCGGCAGACACTGAAGGGGAACCGGCAGTTCCTGCTGCTGCGCACGCTTGACCTGTGCGGTGCATGGCTGGACGCGCAGCGCGGGAAGGCAGACGCAGACGAATGGTTTATGTCCCCGGAGGCCGACGCATCGTTTCTGGTCCCCGTGCTGCCCATGCTGCGCACGGTGCAGAATGAGGTCTTGCTGACTGCCGGCGCGTATACGAAGCTGCTTGCGCGCAAAGAGGCCTGTGAAGCGCTGAACGAGAGTCTGCACACGAATCTTGCATCCTTGTACCTGCATATCCAGCTGGCCTGCGCAGAAAACCGCCTTGGCCGTACGGATGCGGCTCGGCGGGAGTTGGAAACGGCGTGTACCCTCGCTGTGCCGGACGGATTATACCTGCCGTTTGCCGAGCATACAGCGGATCTCGGCGCCCTTCTGCCGGAGGTTTTTGCCGGAAATGCGGCAGCGCAGGCCGTTCTGCACTGCACAGCAAAGCCGGATGATCGCGGCCTCAGCCCACGCGAACTGGAAATTGCCCAGCTTGCCGCCGCACGGCGGACAAACGCGGAGATCGCCGCGCAGCTGCATCTGTCGGAGGCGACGGTCAAAAACCACCTCAAGCGCATTTTTGACAAGCTGGGGCTTGACGGCGGCGCGCGCGGCAAGCGAAACCTGCTGGCCGATATGCTTCCCGAAAAGATTAGCCCCTGAGGGGCCTATGAAAGCGAGCCGCTCCACGGTAAACTGGTATCAAACCATGTATCGTGGAGCGGTTTTCTCTTTTTCGGAAAATCAGATCGGGAGGACTATTATGAAAAAAATCAGAGCCCTGCTTCTTGTGCTGCTGGCGGCCATGCTGTGCGCGCTGCTGGCCGGCTGCGGCGAGAAGGACGTGTCGGTGTCCGTCACGCTGGTCAACCGCAGCGGGCGCGACATTTCTTCTATCAGCATCACCCCCTCAACCAGCAGTGACTGGGATACGGAGTTCGTCGATGGAATGTTCCATGACGGCGAGCGCATCGAGTCCGGTTTGGGCACTTACAAGGAATCCGAGGTTCCCGATACCTATAATATTCTTGTCTACAACGACGAGAATACCATTCTGTATGATACCAGCGTCGATGAACTGGATTTTGCAATTCAGGACGGTGATTATATCGTCTTCCTGCCGCCGGAGGGCGAGGTTCCCATCGAGATCACACACGACTATGACCCTTCGGCCTATGAACTGGACTATGAGCCGACTGGCTACACCGAAGAGGAATTGAGCGGCGGCGATCTGAGCGGCTACACCGGCTGCTGGAAGCTGGAAAACGAGCCGTTTTATTTTGTCATCAACGAGGAGTTTGAATGGATTGCCATCAATCTCTACGGCGAACAGGTCGGCCCCGGCTATGTGGTCAATGAGGGCGAGTGCATCACGCTTTACATGGAGGACGACTCTGCGCTTGTCTCTCTCTGGCAGACGGCCTACGGGGACTTAAGCGATGCAAATGGCAATACACTCACGCCTATGGACTACATCATGCTCCTGCCGACGCCAGAGGACGAACTGAACCAGACCGCCTCCTTCCCCGGCGGCTTTACGAACGTCACGATCAATTATCCCATCCAGATGGCGGCACACGAGCATCCGAATGTTTCAAACGCCCTGAGTTTCAACGCGGTCATGGAGGACGGCACGGACGATTATTATTCCAACATCATGATTGCCTTCCAGCCCATTGAGGGTTTCGACCCCTACATGGAAAAGGGCGCAGCCGCCGCGAAGACCTATATGATGAAAATGCTCGAGGACTTCATGAAGAGCATGTACGGCAGCTATCTTATCAAGTCCTTCGGCTCGGATTTCAAGGACAACGGCGACTATTACAGCCTGACCGGCTATATGTGGCTGGACGGAGACATCTTCTCCGACGGCCCCTCTCAGCCCGTGCGCGGCTGCATGGAGGTCCGGTATTACGGGCCGACGGGGTATGCCCTTGTCGCAACGACCATCGCGCTCGAAGGCCGCATCCGCAACTACTTTGATATCTGCAACAACATGCTCACGACGTTGTCCTACACTGCCGGCTGGAGCACCGCCCCCAAGGCCCGGCCCGCCTATTCCGGTGACACCGGCGACTACGGCACGCCGTATTACTGGTACGACGAGGACGGAGATATCTGGTACTGGAACGGCTATGAGAACGAGTTCATCGGCTACGGCAGCGACGGCTACATCGATGAGGACAGCGGCGAATACATGGAGTCTAACGACGCGGGCTGGGACTATGACGACGAGTATTACGACGATTATGATCCATGGTCCGATCCCGGCGACGGCTGGGGCGACTACTCGGACGACGAAGACGGCTGGGGCGATTACTTCTAAACCACACCCGGAGAAAGGAGGGCTTTGCGTATGCGCGCAGATCTGGCGCTGATCTTCTTCCTTCTATCCCTCGGAGGCGGGATTGTACTGCTGGCACTGCGGAAAAAATGCGGCGGCGTGCCGCTGCTCACCGGTGGGATCGTCCTGCTCATCTGCGCGGCTGCGCTGGCGCTGTATCTGGCAGCGGCAGTGCTGCTGGTGCTGGCTGTGCGCTGAAAAAAGAAAAAATATCATAGGATTTCACAGATATTTAAAAACTGCCCCCTAAGATTTTTAATACCATCCTGATATTCTATACTTGCAAGAAGCAAACGTCTTTTTCATTTTTCTCCTTTCTCCATATTTTAAAAGAAACGCGCAGGCAAGCCGGTCACTTGTCTGCGCGTATTCTTTAGCGTCGCTTGACAATCGACGCTATTCTCCCGGAAAACTGTTCACAGTTTCTTTACCGGTTCGTGAAATCCTGTTCAAATTCTTCCTCTATACTAAAAGCACAAAAGGGAAACAAACCGGACTGTTCTCTTTTGTACGGTTTGACCATCCGGCGATGCGCTGTCTGATGCCGCGGAAAAATCTGCGGATAAGCCGACAGACGTGCGCGTGACAATCGCCGTTCTCCTCCTCCAAATTCTTCATTATTTTCACCCCTGTTTTCCTTACGCGCAGTCCAAAGGCGGGCTGCGCGTAAGCCAATTAAAAGCACAAGCCCGGCGGGCCGCAGAAACGCGGCCCGCCGGGCTTTTCTTGTGATTCCGGGATAGCGCACTCAGAACAGGGTCAGCTGGCTGGTGAGCGGGAGATCGCCGAAGGCACCGGCGGATTGCAGCTGGTCGATGAGTGTCTTGGATACCTTCGGGCAGGCGTCTGCGAATTCCTCGACGGACAAAAACTCCCGTCCCTCGCGGGCATTCATAAGGTCCCATGCCGCCGTTTCGCCAAGACCGGCCACGGCCACGAACGGCGGACGCAGCTGCCCGTCCTCGATCTGAAATTTTGTTGCGTGGGAATGATAAATATCGATCGGCGCGAACGTAAATCCGCGCAGATAGAACTCATAGCAGACCTCAAGCGTGGTGAACAGATCGTCGTCCTTGGCGCTGGAATCCTCGTCCTCCTTGATCTCCTGCAGCTTCTTTTTGACAAGTTCAATGCCGTGGCACATCATGCCCTCGTCGAAGCCGCCTTTCTGGCTGCGGCGGTAGAAATAGGCCGCGTAAAACGCAAGCGGCTGGTGCACCTTGAACCACGCGATGCGGAAGGCCATCATGACATACGCTGTTGCGTGGGCCTTCGGGAAGAGATATTTGATCTTTTTGCAAGACCCGATGTACCACTCCGGCACGCCTGCGGCCTTCATTTCCTCCTCCGCGCCGTCGGGCAGACCTCTGCCCTTTCGGACGGCCTCCATGATCTTGAACGAGCGCTTTTCCGGCATGCCGCATTTGATGAGATAGAGCATGATATCGTCGCGGCAGCCGATGGCGTCGTTGACGGAGGCAGTCTTGGACAAAATCAGATCGCGCGCGTTGCCCAGCCACACGTCCGTGCCATGGGAGAAGCCGGACAGCCGGATGAGCGTATCGAATTTCGTCGGCTGCGTCTCCTGCAGCATCCCGCGCGTGAAGCCCGTGCCGAATTCCGGGATAGCGACGGAACCGACCGGCCCCAGAATGGGATCGTTTTCATAGCCCAGCACCTTGCTGGACGTGAAAATGGACATGGTGTCCTGATCATCGAGCGGAATCTTCTGCGCGTCAACGCCGGTCATGTCCTCGAGCATGCGGATCATGGTCGGGTCATCGTGGCCCAGCATATCAAGCTTCAGGAGGTTTTCCTCCATGGAGTGATATTCAAAATGCGTCGTGATCCACTCAGAGTCCTTGTCGTCCGCCGGGTGCTGCACGGGGCAGAAGTCCCAAATCTCGTTCTCCTGCGGAATGACGACGAGGCCGCCGGGGTGCTGGCCGGTCGTGCGCTTGACGTTGACACAGCCGAGCGCCAGCCGGTTCTCCTCCGCCTTGGGGACGGTCTTGTTCCGCTCCGACAGGTACTTTTTTGCGTAACCGTAGGCCGTTTTCTCTGCAACAGTGCCAATCGTGCCCGCGCGGAAGACATGCGTCTTGCCGAACATCTGCACACAGTAGGCGTGCGCCTTGGCCTGATATTCGCCGGAGAAGTTGAGATCGATATCCGGAACTTTATCGCCGCCGAAGCCGAGGAAGGTTTCAAACGGGATATTGAACCCGTCCTTGTCAAGCTTCGCGCCGCACTTCGGACATACGGCATCTGGCAGGTCCGCGCCGCAGGCGCAGTCAGCCGGAACATCGAACGTGGTAAACTTGCACTGCGGGCAGCGGTAGTGCGGCGGATAGGAATTGACCTCCGTAATGCCGGACATGAATGCCACAATGGATGAGCCGACCGAGCCTCGGGAGCCGACAAGATAGCCGTGCTCCAGCGAGTTCTGCACCAGCTTCTGGGCCGACATGTAGATCACGTCGTAGTGGCAGGAGATGATATCGTGCATTTCCGTATCAACGCGCTTCTGCACAAGTTCGGGCGGATTTTCGCCGTAAAGCCGGTGAAGCTTTCCGTAGACAAGGGCTTTCAGGTCTTCAACGGAGTTTTCGATCTTTGGCGCGAACAGATTGTGCGGCACGGGCCGCAGCGTCTCGCACCAGTCAACGATACGGTTCGGGTTTTCAATGACAACCTCATGCGCCTTTTCCGGGCCGAGATAGGAGAATTCCTCCATCATCTCATCTGTCGTGCGCAGATACAGCGGCAGCGGCCGGTCGGCATCGGGCATCTGCTTGGTGGCAAGCAGGATGTGGCGGAAGATTTCGTCCTCCGGGTCAAGGAAGTGCACATCGCCTGTCGCCACGACAGGCTTTCCGAGTTCCTCGCCGAGCCGGACAATCGTCCGGTTGAAGCCGCGCAGTTCTTCCTCGTCCTCGGCAAGCCCCTTGTCGAGCATGAAGCGGTTGTTGCAGATGGGCTGAATCTCCAAAAAGTCATAGAAGCTTGCGATACGCTTGAGTTCTGCCCAGCTTTTGTGGTTCAGGATTGCCTGAAACAATTCGCCCGCCTCGCAGGCCGAGCCGATAATCAGGCCCTCACGCCATTGCAGCAGTTCGGACTTCGGCATAATGGGCACGCGCTTGAAGTATTTGAGATTGCCATAGGAAATCAGCCGGTAGAGATTGCGCAGGCCGATGGAATTTTTGGCAAAGACGATGATATGCCGCGCACGGCGGTCGAGAATTTTGCTGCCGGAGCGCAGCTGCTCCATGCGCGGGTTGATCTTCTGAAGCGAGTCCAATCCCTGCTCCTGCATCATCTTGAAAAAGCGCATGAGCAGATACCCGCAGGTGATCGCGTCGTCGGAGGCGCGGTGATGGTTGAAATCCGGCAGACTCAGTGCATCGGCGACAATATTCAGCTTATACTTGCCGAGTTCCGGCATCAGATTCTGTGCCAGAATGAGCGTATCGACATAGGTCGGATGGAATGGCAAGCCCAGTCTTTCGCACGCCGCCGTCACGAAGCCGATATCAAAGTCCGCGTTGTGCGCGCACAGGGGGCGGCTGCCGACGTATTCCAGGAATTTCGGCAGTGCCTCGGAAATATCCGGCTGCCCGGCGAGCATCTGGTCGTTGATGCCTGTCAGATCGACGATCTTCGGCTGCAAGGGCCGGTGCGGGTCAACGAAGGTCTGGAACGTGCTGAGAACCTCGTTTCCCTTCATGATGGCCGCGCCGATCTCGATGATCGTGTCATGAAGCGAGGACAGGCCGGTCGTTTCCAGGTCGAACGCGACGTATTCCTCGTCAAAGGAAAAGTCCCCGTCCCCGTGGACGGCAATGCGGTCATCGACGTCGTTGACGTAGTAGCCCTCGCAGCCGTAGAGAATTTTGATGTTCTGGTCCGTTCCCGCGACCTTGGCTTTGGAGGCAGCCTTCATCGCGTCCGGGAACGACTGTGCGCCGCCGTGATCGGTGATGGCGATGGCGCGGTGGCCCCAGCTGGCTGCACGCTTGACGGCGGCTCCGGTATCGGTCAGCGCATCCATGGAGGACATAGTCGTATGCAGGTGCAGTTCGACGCGCTTTTCGGGGTAAGTATCGCGGCGCTTGGGCGCCTCGATCTTTTCCATGGCGTTCGGCTGAAGCACCATTTCATTGTCATACCGGTCAAAACTCATCTTGCCCTGTACGCGCAGCCACATGCCGGGCTGAACGTTGTCGATGATGGGCTTGGCCTTTGCGGCCTCCATAAACTGATTGACACGGACGGAACTGGTATAGTCCGTCATATCAAAGCAGACGACCCACGCGCCGCGCTTTTTCAGTTCCCGGTGCTGCACGGCGAAGACCTTGCCCTCGACGATCACGCGGAACATGTCGAGATTCAGTTCCTCCATCCGGACAGGCTTGCCTGCGAACGGGCGGCCGTAGAACAGCGCACCCGTAGGCTCTGCCGGTGCGGCCGAGCCTGCGCCGGAGGACTTTGCGCCGCTCTGCGGTGCGCTGGCCGTAATTGCAGGCGCATTTTTGAGCGCCTCGGCGCGGATACGCGCCGTCTCCTCAAACAGTGCCCGGCCCTCTAAATTGCTGTGCGCTTCGACCTCAATTTTTTTGGAAACACCAAAGCGGTCGCGCAGGAACTGCTCGGCCTTTTTTGCGTTCTGTAAAATATTATCCTTGCCATTGGCCTTGAGTCGGATGATCACAGCTTCGTCCGTGACCTCATAGCCCGCACCGGCCAAAATGGCAGCCGAGGGCGAGAAAGCGCGGATGAATACCTGCGCCAGATCGCGGAAATCCATATTGGGCAATTCCGAGGCCGGATACCGCACGAAAAGTTCCAGCTTCTTCAGTCCGTATTGCTTTTCTACGGCCTGACAGAGCGACTGAAGCTGCTTTTCTGCAAGATAGTGCTCCGCCTGTGCGTCCAGACGGATGGTTCGTGTTTCCCGGTCAAGTTCTGCGTGGACGACGGCAAGGCGCTCCAGCGCCTCCGCCAGATCCTCCGGCAGCGCAAAGCCCGGAAACAGCGCGGGGAAATATACTTCATTCATGGGCTTGTTCCTGTGTAGGGGCCGATGCCCACATCGGCCCCTGCAGAATGCACGGATTTTTACGAAACGCTGCGGCGAATTTGCCGCAGTGGGCCGATGTGGGCATCGGCCCATGCAGAATTACAGCTGCTCTATGTATTCTAGCAGTGCGGGCAGCAGTTCGTCATACGGAAGCTTTTTCAGCTGCTTCCCCCGGACGAACAGAATGCCGCAGCCGTCGCCGCCGGCGATGCCGACGTCGGCCTCCCGCGCTTCGCCCGGGCCGTTGACCACGCAGCCCATGACGGCGACCGTGATGGGCTTTTGGCAGTCGGACAGCGCCTGCTCGACCTCGTTTGCCAGCCGGATGAGGTCGATGCGCGTCCGCCCGCAGGTGGGGCAGGCGATGATGTTCACGCCGTCCCTGCGCAGCCCGGCGGCCTTCAGAATGTCCTTCGCCGTCAGCACCTCCTGCACCGGGTCGGCGGTCAGCGATACGCGCATCGTATCGCCGATGCCCTGACACAGAAGGGCGCCGATGCCCATAGCGGATTTGATGGTGCCCATGCGCTCGGTGCCCGTTTCGGTCACGCCGACGTGCAGCGGATAGTCCGAACGCTCGGAAAACAGCCGGTACGCCTCGATCATCAGCGGGACGGAACTGGATTTCATCGATACGCAGATATCGTGAAAGCCGTATTTCTCCAGCAGCGCAATATGTCCGAACGCGCTTTCCACCAGCGCCTCCGGCGTGGGGTGGCCGTATTTTTCCAGAAGACGCGGTTCCAAACTGCCGCCGTTCACGCCGATGCGAATGGGAATGTTCCGCGCGCCGCAGGCCTCGACCACGGCCCGCACCCGCTCTTCCCCGCCGATGTTGCCGGGGTTGATGCGGATCTTGGCCGCGCCGTTTTCCGCCGCGCGGATGGCAAGACGGTAATCAAAGTGGATATCCGCGACCAACGGCAGCGGGGACGCAGCGCAGATGGCTCCGAACGTCTCTGCCGCCTCCATATCCGGCACAGCCAGCCGCGCAATCTCGCACCCGGCGGCAGCCAGCGCGCGAATCTGTGCAAGGCAGGCTTCCACGTCGGTCGTCCTTGTATTCAGCATCGACTGGATGGACACCGGCGCGCCGTCACCCACCGGCACAGAGCCGACCATGATTCTTCTTGTGAGTTTTCGCTCCATTTTTATCGCACCAGCTTCCAGATATCCTTAAATGTGATAAACGCCATGAAGGCCAGCAGCAGGATCATGCCTGCCGCGTGGATATAGCCTTCAAATTTCGAGGGGATTTTCTTCTTTGTAATTGCCGTAAACACCGTGTTCACCAGAAGCAAAAATGCGCGTCCGCCGTCGAGCGCAGGAAGCGGCAGCATGTTCATGACAGCCAGATTGATTGCGATGAATGCGCCGAGATACAGCACGTTCAGAATGCCGTCCGCCGTCGTCGCGGCGCTCTGCCCCGTCTGCGCAATGGCCGACACGACACCGACCGGCCCGGACATGTCATTGACCGACACAAGGCCCGACACCAGATCGCCGAGACTCATCCACACGAGCCGCGCAAAATCCAGCGCGGTATACCATGTGTTTTTGAGCACCGTTCCGACGGTTTTTTCCTCATAGCCGAAATACAAGCCGTATTTCAGCTGCTGTTCGCCGTCAACTTCATAAAGTTGCTGCTTCATTTCAAAATCGTTCAGCTTGACGAGTTCCCCGTCCCGCTTGACGACAAGATCGAATTTCCCCGTCTTATTCCGGGCCAGAAGCGTGCCGACGTCGGAGTAGATATACACGCGCCGTCCGTCGATCTTGTAAAGTTCATCGCCAACCTGAAGCCCCTGTTCGGACTCCAGCGGGCAGCCGTCAAAGAAACCGGAGATTTTCGCCGTTGAGAAACCCGCGACGCAGGAATAGATCATAGCCAGCACGACAAGGCCTGTCAGGAAGTTCATGAACGAGCCTGCTGCCAGAATGATCAGCCGTTTCCACCAGACCTTGGACGTGAACGCTCTGGGATTGTCGGATTCTTCATCCTCGCCCTCCATTGCGCAGTAGCCGCCCACGGGGATGCAGCGCAGCGCATAGAGCGTCTCGCCCTTTTGCTTTTTGACGATTGCCGGGCCCATGCAGATGGAAAACTCGTTCACCTGCACGTCCAGCGCTTTGGCCGTCAGAAAATGGCCCAGTTCGTGGATGAAGATCAGAAAGCCAAAAATGAGGATTGCAAAGAGAATATACATGAAATCACCTTTATTTCAAAAACCGCTCACGGGTATGGATGCGGGCGAGGCGGTCGGCCTCAAAAATATCGGCAAGCGACGGCTCCTGCACAACCGGCAGGCGCAGCGCGGCCTCGACCGCGTCCGCGATGTCGTAAAATCCGATTTTGTCCTGCAAAAACAGGCCGACAGCCTCTTCGTTGGCCGCGTTCAGGGCTGTGCAGGCCGTGCCGCCAAGCTGCGCCGCCTGCTTTGCAAGCACGAAGCACGGAAACGCCGTCTCATCGATAGCGTCAAACGTCAGCGGTCCGCAGGTCAAAAGATCGAGCGCCGGGGCCGGATTGTGCGCCCGGTTCGGATACGTCATGGCAAGACCGATGGGAATGCGCATATCCGGCACGCCCAACTGCGCCAGCACGGCTCCATCGACAAATTCCACAAGGGAATGTACAACCGACTGTCGGTGAATGACAGCCTCGACCTTCAAAAGCGGCAGATCATACAGCCGCATGGCCTCGATGATCTCCAGCCCCTTGTTCATGAGCGTTGCACAGTCAACCGTGATTTTCGCGCCCATTTTCCAGTTCGGATGGCGCAGCGCGTCTGATTTGGTCATACAGACCAACTCTTCCCGCGTCTTTCCGAAGAACGGCCCGCCGGAGCAGGTTAAAATCAGGCGTTTGACCTCGGCTCTGTCCCGGCAGCCCATGAGGCACTGGAAAATGGCCGAGTGCTCGGAATCGACGGGGATGATCTCCGCACCGGATTCCCGCGCGGCAGCCTGCATGATCTGCCCTGCGCAGACCATCGTCTCTTTATTGGCAAGGGCAATGCGCTTTTTTTCGTGAATCGCCGTCAGCGTGGGCCGCAGCGCGGCAAAGCCGCACACGGCCGCAACGACCGTATCGGCCTCCGGCAGAGCCGCCGCCTCGCACAGCGCCTCCGCGCCCGCGAGCACCCTTATATTCATATCCGCCAGACGGACTTTTAATTCCTCCGCGGCGGCTTTGTCCGTCAGAACGGCCAGTTCCGGCCGGTATTGGCGGCACTGCGCTTCCAATAACTCCACATTGCGCTCCGCCGTCAGCGCAGCGACGCGCAATCCCAATTCATCCGCGACAGACAGCGTCTGCCGCCCGATCGAGCCGGTCGAGCCTAAAATCGTGATCGTCTTTGTCATACCAGCTTCTCCAGCAAAAACAGCATCGCGTACACGACAGGCACGAGGAACAGCGTCGAATCAAACCGGTCGAGCACGCCGCCGTGGGTCAGGAAAATGTGGCTGTAGTCCTTGATCCCGGCCTCGCGCTTAATGAGGCTCATGGACAGATCGCCCAGCTGGCCGAAGAGATTGGCGGCGATGCCGATCACGGCCAGATACCACAGCGGCAGCTCCATCTGCCAGAGCCATTTGGAGACAAGCCCCAGCAGCACCATGCCGAGCGCGCTGCCCACCGGCCCGGCAAGAAAGCCCGCCCACGTCTTATTGGGGCTCACATGCGGGGCGAATTTTTTATGGCCGAAGGCCATGCCGCCGAGCATGGAAAAGCTGTCGCCGATAAACGCGATCACAAACGGCATGAGCACGAACGCAGGGGAAACATTGCGCAGCAGGCCGATGCAGCTGTACATCGCCGGGAACAGGAAGCCCGCCACGACGCAGACCGCGATGTCCGCAAACGGAATGGCGGTTTCCTTCCCATGCGTGCTGACGGCCATGTAAAACAGGAACATCACATAGAAAAACGCGTAGATCAGCGTCGCCGTGATCGCCGTTCCGAATACGATGGCCAGCACGACGAGCGCCGCGCACAAAATCGTCGGCACATAGAGAAGCTTCGGCTGCCTGCACGCCGTATGCAGCAGTTCCCACGCGGCTGCGCCCGCGATGGCCGCCGTCAGGATTACCGTTGCGATAGGCGGCAGGAGCACGAGAACTACAATGAGAAGCGGCACGCCGACGGCGGCAACGAGAAGTCTTTGTTTCATTTGCGGCCTCCAAACCGGCGCTCGCGCTTCTGATATGATGCGATTGCCTTGTCGAGTTCAGTTTCGTCAAAATCGGGCCAGAGCACATCCGTGAAATAATACTCGGCATACGCCGACTGCCAGAGCAGGAAGTTCGACGTGCGGATCTCGCCCGAGGGCCGGATGATCAGTTCCGGGTCGGGGATGCCGTCGGTGTAGAGATAGTGCGCGAAATCCGCCTCGGTCAGTTCCTCCGGCGTTTTCAGGCCCTTCACGCAGTCGGCGGCAAAGCGCCGCGCGGCGTGGACAATCTCGTCCCGGCCGCCGTAATTGATGCAGATATTGGCCTGAAAGCCCT
>ERZ773225.2052-NODE-2052-length-21463-cov-3.269479_pt1 | contig 21463 bp, 15 predicted proteins | sample MGYA00580993_ERZ773225 | MGnify/ENA primary metagenome ERZ773225 (study PRJEB29015, sample SAMEA2737748) | human gut metagenome | biome: human gut; feature: human-associated habitat; material: faeces | place: China | collected 2012 ...
CTGTCTGCATGCTCGCTCTCATAAAACTTATTCCATACATGTTCACAGCATTCGCTGTCTGAAAGATCCGATTCTCCCGAAACGCCACAAACATAAAATTCGTCATCATGAACGGTGCGGTAAGATAGGTTCGTTCCGCCCGTCATACATAAACTCAGTTCCAGCCTGGTAAACATTTTCAAATTGTTTTCGTTTCTTTTTATATTTTCAGGAACAAAACCATGAAATTCTTTAAATGCCCTTGTAAAAGAGGACGGCGAATGATAACCATATTTTAATGCAGCATCGGTTATGCTAACCCCTTCTGCCTGCAATTCCTCGGCAGCCTGGGAAAGCCGCCTTTTTCTGATATATTCCCCAACTGGAACTCCTGCAAGAAAGGAAAAAACTCTCCTGAATTCATAAACCGATAAATTTGCCATCCGTGCAAGCGCAGCGGCATCGATATCCGATAACAGATGTTGTTCAATATATTCTATTATTTCGTGAAACTTATGCAGATTCTGATTCATCATAATTCCTTAAAGCGGCTCAACGCGCTGGGATGTTCCCCACACGGTCATTTCTTCCACAACGGCGCCTTCCGGCTGGTTTGCAGCATAAAATACAGCGTTTGCAATATCCTCTGCGGATAACGATTCCTCTACCGCATCAATTCCTGCACCTTTTTGAAAGCCTGTGCTTGCGGCGGCCGGAATAATACAGGTCGCCCTTACATGATAAGGCTGAAGCTCAACATACAAGCCTTTGGTAAAGTTAAGCACGCCTGCCTTTGCCGCGGCATAAACACTCCATCCGCCCCAGCAATGCCTGGCGCAGACCGAGGAAATATTGATGATCATGCCGCTTCGTTGATGCTTCATTACTGTGCCGAACAATTTAGAGCCATATATAACGCTGTTGAGGTTAAGCTTCAAAATGTGGTCAATTTCTGCCGGTTCAAGCTCCGTTGTTTCCTTAATGGCAACGCCGCCGCCAGCGTTGTTTACAAGAAGGTCTATCTTCCCAAATTTGTCAATTACATAATCCTTTAATTCAAGCCACTGGCTGTAGCTCGTAACATCAATGGAAAACCCGCAGTCAAACAAATACTGGTCAACAGTTTGTTTTACTTTTTCCGCATTTCTCGAAGCAACAATAACCGTATCGCCGTTTTCCTTAAACTTTTTTGCCGCGGCCAAACCATAACCGCTTGTGGCGCCTGTTATAACAACAATTCTGCCCATTACAACCACTCCTTTTATTAATGATGTCATTATATAATCTTCTTTAAGACTTAGCAATACATTTCTTGCATTTTTTAGTTACTCTCTTAAGGTCATTTGCCAAACAAACGCCTCCGGTTTTGCCGTAAGCTCCACCCACGCCGGGTGGAAACCGCATTTTATGGCATTGTTCACCGATTTAATATTCGACCACGCGGCGCAGTAAAACGGCACCTTTCCCAATGCAAAAATTTCTAAGGCCAGCTTCGACGTCAGCGCACTGGCCACTCCTTGCCGTCTGTACTTTGGCAGAACGTCAATGCCGATTTGATACATCTCCTCACAGTCTGCCGAACAGCCCGCAAGACCAATCAGTTCCCCATGATAAAATGCGCCTGCCGCCAGCACGTCTAACTGTTTGCGCTTTTCGCACAGCGCGTTGCTCCACTGGGGCAGATAAAGCCCTTCAAAATCCTTCGGCTTTAACATCCGAACCTCATAGGGGCAGGGAAGCTCGCGCAATACATTTACATCCGGCAGAAAATATTCCGCCATGAAGCAAATTTTCATGCCAAAGGGCGCAAGGCTTTTCTCTAAAACGTGCAGACATGGCGTCTCAAAGCACTGTTCAATGGAATATTTGTTGATATAATCGCCTGCAAGCTCTGCGGCACGCTCATCTACCGCGGCCACAATATTATTCCCGTAGGAAACCAGGCTGCAAAAAAACGGCAGCTCTAAATATTTTCTGGCCCGGGGATTTTTCTTTGAAATTACCACTTTGTTTTCCTGTTTTAAAAAATCTTCCGCGCTGCAGCCAATGTCAATGGCCGACTGTTTTCTGGCAATATCATAAATCTCTTTGTTTGTCATGTTGCCCTCCTTTTTAGATAGCAAAAAAGCGGAAGCCATCTGCTTCCGCCTTATCGTTACATTAGTTTGAAACGTCTTCAACATAAAGAATCCTAGCTCCGGTTTCATCCACCTTTGCCGCCTGCTTTGCGTCGGCCGCTTTCGGCTCTGTTTTGCCTTCCGCCTTCGGCTTGCCGCGTTCAGCAAAAAACTTCTGGGCAACCTGCGGGAACAGGGCGTAACTTAACACGTCCTCCTCGCACTTTGCAATGCCCTTTGTTTCTTCTTTATATTTTTCAAGCTCCGGCGCAATTAAATCCGCCGGGCGAACTGTAATTACCTCGTCATCGCCAATGGCTTTCTTTCTCCCTTCCTCGTTCACAGGAGCAGGAAGCCTGCCATATTCGCCGCGAAGTAAGCCCTTAGACTCTTTCGTAACCATCTTATACCGTTCCCCTGCAAGCACGTTTAAAACGGCCTGAGAACCAACAATCTGGCTGGTAGGAGTAACCAGCGGGGGATAGCCAAAGTCTTTTCTAACACGGGGAACTTCTTCTAACACGTCGTAATATTTATCCTCAGCGTTGGCCTGCTTGAGCTGTGAAATCAGATTGGAAAGCATACCGCCGGGCACCTGATACAGCAGCGTATTGGTGTCTACCCGCAAAACCTTGGGATCTAAAATCCCTTCTGCCTGAAGCTTTGCCGCAACGCCTCTGAAGTGCGCCGCAGCTTTGCTTAACTTGGTTAAGTCAAGGCCTGTATCGCGGTCTGTTCCCTGCAAGGTTGCAACCAGGCTTTCCGTAGCCGGATTTGAAGTGCCGTTGCCCAAAGGCGACAGGGCACAGTCCACAATATCAACACCGGCCTGTGCCGCCATGAGATAGGTCATATCTCCCGTGCCGGTGGTGTTATGCGTGTGCAGATGAATGGGAACGCCCACATTTTCCTTGAGCTTTTTCACCAGGCTGTATGCGTTAAAGGGCAGTAAGAGGTTTGCCATGTCTTTAATGCAGATTACGTCTGCGCCCATTTTTTCAAGCTCAATTGCCAGCTTTACAAAATAGTCCTCATTGTGCACCGGGCTAACGGTGTAGCTAAGCGCCGCCTCAACCATGCCGCCGTTTGCCTTTACAAACTTTATGGCGGCCTGCATGTTTCTGGTGTCGTTCAGCGCATCGAAAATTCGAACAACATCAATGCCGTTTTCAATGGATTTTCTGCAAAACGCCTCTACAACATCGTCCGCATAGTGTTTATATCCTAAAATATTCTGTCCGCGGAACAGCATTTGAAGCTTTGTTTTCGGCATTGCTTTTTTTAACGTTCTCAGCCGCTCCCATGGGTCTTCGTTCAAAAACCGCATGCAGGCGTCGAACGTTGCGCCGCCCCAGCACTCTAAAGACCAATATCCAATATCGTCTAAAATTGAGCAAGCCGGCAGCATATCTTCAATTCTCATTCTGGTTGCCGCCTGGGACTGATGGGCGTCACGAAGAATGGTGTCAGTAATATATAACTTGTTTTTTGTGTTTGCCATAACGAAATCATGCCTTTCTCCCACAAAATTTACCGTTCCTTACCAGTGGGGCGATAAGGTGCGCCTAAGGCTTCGCTTTATCTCATGAACAGTGTTAAAAATGCACCGGCCGCAATTGCAGAGCCGATAACACCGGCAACATTGGGGCCCATGGCATGCATGAGAAGGAAGTTCCTCGGGTTTTCTTTCTGTCCCACAACCTGCGACACACGGGCCGCCATGGGAACAGCCGAAACACCGGCAGAGCCAATAAGCGGATTAATTTTGTTCTTTAAGAACAGGTTCATAATCTTCGCGAGCAGCACACCGCCGGCAGTTCCAAATCCAAATGCGACAACTCCCATGATAATAATCTGAATGGTCTTCATTGTCAGGAAAATGTCAGCCGTAGCAGTTGCGCCAACAGAAATACCCAAGAAAACAGTAACAATGTTCATCAGCTCGTTCTGAACGGTTTTACTCAAACGCTCGGCCACGCCGCATTCCCGCAGAAGGTTGCCAAGCATTAAGCTTCCGATTAATGCTGCAGCAGAGGGAAGAAGCAGCGAAACAAACGCTGTAACCACAATGGGGAATATAATTTTCTCCGTTTTGGAAACCTCGCGAAGCTGTTTCATTTCAATCATACGTTCCTTTTTCGTCGTTAACAGCTTCATAATCGGCGGCTGAATAACCGGAACCAGCGCCATGTAAGAATATGCTGCAACGGCTATCGGACCAAGCAGTTCCGGCGCCAGCTTCGACGTAACAAAAATTGCCGTCGGGCCGTCTGCACCGCCGATGATGCCGGTTGACGCCGCTTCAAAAGGTGTAAATCCAAACAATATTCTTGTGCCAAAAAAGGTTAAGAAAATACCCAGCTGTGCAGCTGCGCCCAAAAGCAGGCTCTTGGGGTTTGCAATTAAAGGACCAAAATCCGTCATTGCGCCGACACCAATGAATATCAGACAGGGATAAATTCCCAGCTTTACGCCTAAGTATAAATAATCCAAAAGCCCCGGCGTAATGTTGCCCTTTCCGCCGAACATCTCCCAATGAACATGCCCGTCTGCAAATAATTCCGCATTATACATTCCTGCGCCGGGCAGGTTGGTAAGCAGCATACCAAATGCAATGGGTAGGAGCAGCAAGGGTTCAAACTTTTTCACGATTGCAAGATACATTAAAACAAAGGAAATTAAAATCATAATCAAAACTTTCCAGTTGTTTGCAATCAGTGCAAAGCCCGTGTCGCCTAAAAATCCCCCAATGGCCTTCATCAGCGACACTCCGCCGGCAGACTCCGTGTCTGCAAAAATGTTCTGCACTGTAACCATTTTAACGCTGGAAGCTGACTCCTGCGACAAATCAATGGTGCCGCCAGTTGCCGTTATGTACTGAAATACAAATCCCATCTGCGGCAAATTGCCGGTAAAATTTGTAACTTCTGCAGAAAGAATAATATCAACAGCGGCGCCTGCGGCAATTTCGCCGGTCATAATGCCGCCCTGATAGTTGTTAATTTTAATTTCAGACTCGTTGTAATCAAACTGCAAAACAGAGTCTGCAATGTCTTCTTTGCCTGTATTTTCGATTGTTAAAGTAATTTTCTTATCCAAATCATTATAGTCTGCGGATTTCACAGCGATAATAGAAGACTCCGAATTATCTGCGCAAAATGCAGTGAGTGAACAGGAAAGAACAACTAAAACCAAAAGACAAGCAGAAAATATTTTTTTGCTCATGTTTTTAGCCCCTTCCCAATTATTCGATTGTGCAAAGCAGTGCGCCGCTTTCAACGGTCGCGCCTTTTGTAACGCCAACAGATGTAATTTTTCCGCTGCACGGTGCCATAATTTCATTTTCCATTTTCATTGCTTCTAAAACCATAAGAACCTGGCCCTCTTTTACGCTGTCGCCCACGTTCACGTTCACAGCTAAAATGTTGCCCGGCATCGGACATGTAACCTTTTCACCAGCGCCGGCTGCAGCAGGTGCAGCAGGTGCCTTTGGCGCTTCAGGTGCTGCTTTGGGAGCAGATTTTAATTCCTCTGCCTTAGCATTGCCGTCCATCAGTTCAATTGCAATTTCATAATCGGTTCCGTTTACATTTACTTTATACTTTTTCATCGTTTCAGTCATTTCCTTTCATTCCATAAATTGTTATTATGATAATTTTTTAATAGAAAGTACCCGAATTCCGGTTACGTCTGTGCCAAGTTCCTCCGCAATCACTGCAGAAACCGCCGCCACAAATTCGCCTTTATCCTGATAGCCGCCGCTTACAGCTGCAGGCGCCAAATTTCCTGCATCCTGCACTGCAGCAGTATCTGCGCCGTTGCCCTTGTCTTTAATCAGGCTTTTACACAGGGCGCCAACAATGCTGCAAATTAAAATGATGCATATAAGACCTACAAAAACAAGACCAAAACCGAAACCAAACACTGTAAAATCTCCAATTTGTTCCGCTGCCTTCAATGAAATTGTCATTACATGCCAACCTCCCTTCATAGATTTCGCCTTTACCGTCTGCATAAAACAAGCAGTTTCCACAACCTCTCCAGAAAAAGCCAATCCTATGCGCTTATATATCATTTTATCAAAATGACAAGAAAATATCAATATGAATTTACAAATTTTTATATTTTTGAATAAAAAAGCGAAAAAGTAAAAAAAAATAGGCCGTTCCTATTGTAATTTTACTAAAAAACCGATATGATATTATGTGAAAAAGGAAAAAGAAAGGCAAATGGCATGGATATTCTTACACAAATTGACAAGGACTTTTCATCAATGAGCAAACGGCACAAGCTAATCGCCGAATACATACGAAAAAATTACGATAAGGCTGCGTTTATGAACGTTGAACAGCTCTCTTTGGCGGCTGGGGTCAGCGAGGCCACGGTGGTGCGGTTTTCTTCAGAGCTTGGCTACGGAAAATATCAGCACTTTCAGCAAGCCCTGAAGGACTATGCAAAGTCCCGGCTGACCAGTGTTCAGCGCATGGACCGGGCCTATGACTTATACCGTGACACAGACATTTTAACGTCTGTTCTAAACGCCGATATTGATAAAATTAAAACCACCCTTGCACAAATCGACCGCAAGGCGTTTCTTGGTGCCATCGACAAAATTTTAAACGCCGAAAACATTTATATTATCGGTCTGCGCAGCGCCTCCTCCCTGGCCGGGTTTTTAGGATACTATTTAAACCATATGTTTTCAAACATTCACCTGGTGAACACTGCCAGCGCAGGAGAAATTTTTGAGCAAATGTTCCGCGTGCAAAGCGGCGATGTAGTTATCGGCATCAGCTTCCCGCGGTATTCCCTTAGAACCGTGCGGGCACTGCGCTACGCAAAAAAAATGGGCGCGGCGGTAGTTGGCGTTACCGATGGGGAAAACTCCCCTATTTTAGAGCTTTCCGACCATACATTGCTTGCCAAAAGCGACATGGAGTCCTTTGTGGACTCTCTGGTTGCGCCGCTTTCTGTTTTAAATGCGCTGGTTGTGGCAATCGGAATGAAACGAAAGGACGAAGCCAGCAAAACATTAAAAAAACTGGAAAGCATTTGGCAGGATAACGAGGTGTATGACAATGGAGAAAAATGAGATGTTGGTAACAGATTTTGATTATGACCTGCCGGAGGAACTAATTGCGCAAACCCCGCTTGCAGACCGGCCTGCCTCACGTCTTTTGGTTTTGGACAAGGTCACAGGAAAAACTGAGCACAAGCATTTTCGCGATATTCTTTCCTATTTAAATCCAGGCGACTGCCTGGTGCTTAACGACACAAAGGTTATTCCGGCCCGTCTGTTTGGTCAGCGGGAGGATACAAATGCCCCGGTTGAGTTCCTTCTGCTGGCGCAAAAGGATAATGATGTGTGGGATGTAATTTTAAAACCCGGAAAAAAATGCAGACCGGGCCATATTATTTCTTTTGGAGACGGACGGCTGAAAGCTGAAATTTTAGAAATTACCGAAGGCGGAAACCGGCTGGTAAAGTTTTATTATAACGGTATTTTTAACGAAATCCTATCAGAACTGGGCGAAACGCCCCTACCGCCTTATATTCACGAAAAACTTGCCGACCGCAACCGTTACCAAACGGTTTATGCCAAGCATGACGGTTCCGCCGCAGCCCCAACCGCCGGCCTGCACTTTAACGAGGAAATGCTGGAGGCGGTTAAGGCAAAGGGCGTAAAGCTGGCGTTTGTTACGCTTCATGTTGGGCTGGGCACCTTTCGGCCTGTAAAGGCAGACAAAGTGACCGACCATTTAATGCATTCTGAATACTACCATGTAACAAATGAAACCGCGGAAATCATTAACAGCACCAAACGCAACGGAGGGAAAGTGATTTGCGTCGGCACAACGTCAACCCGTGTGGTCGAGTCCATAGCGGATGAAAACGGTTTTCTCGCGCCCGCCTCAGGATATACAAACATTTTTATTTATCCCGGTTATCGGTTTAAATGCCTAGACGGGTTAATTACAAATTTTCATCTGCCGAAGTCCACGTTAATCATGCTTGTGTCCGCCCTGGCAGGCAAAGAGCATGTTTTGGCCGCTTACCGCGAAGCAGTCCAGGAACAATACCGCTTCTTTAGCTTTGGCGACGCAATGCTTATTTTATAAATATTCAGAAAAAACGCACCGCGGAATTCGCGGTGCGTTTTGCTTTTTATTTTGAAATATAGCCAAGCTCCAGCAGTTTCTGATAAACCTGTTTTGCCAAAAGCGTATAGCCAACATCGCTTAAATGCGTTGTGTCCTCTGGTGAGCAGTTGAGTGACAAAGGTATTTTTCCTTCCCCTAAAAACTGCAAATCCGTTTCAGTGGGCACAATGCCTGCGTCATTTAGCGCCTGCATCGAAGCCAAATAGGCTTTTGCGTCTAAAAATCGGTTCCCAAACGCCTGGGCCAGCGCGGCGTTCAAACTGTCCCATGCATAAGTTCCACCGTTGGTCAGGCCAATAATTACATACTTATCAGACTTTGTATGGGCAATTTGCTTCTGAATCAGCGCAACCAAAGCCGCAACATCTTCAGGCGAATTGTCGTTTGCGTTGGTGTTTGCAGGCGTCCAACCACCGTTTGTGCCGGTAAAAAAAATATTAATGTCGCCATTGACAGACTGCGCCTGGGGCACCAGTTTTGTGCCAGCAGAAACAGATACTGCCGTACCGGGCGTTGTTCTTGTGAACTTGGCCCAGTTTAACACACGGGGCCACACCTCCGTATTAATACTGATTGACAACGTTCCCTCCACACCGTTAATGGTGCAGGGATTCCAGCCGCCAGCGCTTGCATTTCTAGGAGTTACTACGCCGCCGTCGGAGGACTTAAATGTAATTTCAACCGGGGTTTTGTCTGCCGGAATCGTAAAGGCCTTGTCAATGACAATGTCCAAAGCACCCTGCCTTGCGGCAATTGTTGTGGCCGTTTCACCGCCCACGCCCATGTTATAAACCTCAAGGCCCGTTAGCTCTGCAAGCACTTTCGGATAGGAACAGTCGGTGCCCTGGTTCCGTCCATAAGTCAGGCTATCGCCCCAGCACGCAATTGTTTTCACTTCATCAAGGTCTGATTTTACCGGAGCCGCAAGGGGAATCATTGTTTCAGTTGAATCCCAGACAAACACCTTTAAATACTTTGCTCCATCTGGATATTGCGTTGTAATGCGGTCTGACGATTGAAATGTATTCGATAGATCCTTCACCGGAGTAGACTCCACCAAAAGCAATTTATTGCTTTCATCATAATAGGAAGCAATAACTACATATGTAGAGTTTTCAACTTGTAAATCGTTTGTAAAATTCACTAAAATGTCCGCTGCCGTAACACCGCGCGTTATATCGACCTGCGCAGATATCAGCTTGTTGTTTGTGGTAGCAGAAATTACACTCTTTGTAATGTTTTCACCGGCAAGATACATCACCAGCTTATACCGCTCAATTGCCTTGTTGAGTGTAAACGAAAACTGATAGCCGCCGTCCTCACTCACAATTATTTGGTCAAGAAATCCGACATCATCTGACTGATAATTCTGCGGGTCTGCTTCTTTATCCAACAGTATAACCGTCACCGGCTCTCCTGCTTTTGCACTGTCAACAGCTCCTTTAATTACTACCCGCGCTGTCGGCTCCCAAATGATAACTTCTGGTTCCGCTGTAACCGCTTGAATGCCAAAAATCATGTAAATGCACATAAAAATACATATCGTACATTTTAAACTCCTTGCCATTTTACTCCTCCTGCAATTTTAATACAAAAAAATTATATCACATAAATGATGTAAAGTTCAACTGGAATATACAGATTTTCTTTTGAAATTGCATAAAAAAAGAGGATACCGAAGTATCCTCTTTCTCAGATTATAAAATCTAATTAAACTTATTTGTGCAAAATCTGTACACAGTCTTCATATCGTGTTGTTTCACCAATAAGTGCTACAACGAAGTATTCATTGCTTCCATAAGAAGATTTGATATTTGCAGAGCTACCCAAAGCTTTAACAGCTGCAGATTTGTTTGTGCTGGTCAATCTGCTTTCGTCAACTAAAGCATAGGTGTTACCATCTGTTTCATTCAACGTAAGTTTCAGGCCGCCTTCAACGTCTACATCTACAGCATCAACAGTCATCTTATTGCTTCTGATGTCTGTTACTTCACCGTAAACAATTGCAATATCATTTTCATCATACTTAGCATAAGTAAAATCGCCAGCATCAAAGCTTCTTGTTGAAGCATCATAGATAAAGTTTGTCTTCTTGATTTCACCATCACCATTCTTGGTGTAACGGAAAACGTCACCAGTATCCATTGTTTTAACTGCGTCCATCTCGTCATAATCAACGCCCATTGTAATGGTTTCGCCGCTCTGAACGAATGTGTATTTATCAATGTCTGAACCGTCAGCATCAAGACCTGTAGATCTTGTCTTAACAACAGCTAAGTGAGACTTCTTCAGTGTACCATCAATTTCTTCACTAACAAGTGCCGCACCAAGGTACTCGTCTCTATCAAAGGTGTATAAGAATGCAGAATATCCACCATTCTTATCTTCGTCTAAAGAAGAGAATGAAGCAATTTCAAGATCATCTTCATCTACATTGTAAGCATTGGTAGCAATATCTGATACCGGAGCAACAAAGAGTTTGGAATCATCATTTAAATCCCAGCTACCAAATACCTGTGTGTCCTCATTATATTTATAGCTGTCAGAAGATGCTACATTAAAATTAGCACCCTGCTTTGCAAATCTAAGCTCTGTAATTTCATTGCTGTCATTGGTCCTAAATGTAACAATTCTCTCACCAAGCTTAGCTATTGCAGCTTCTTTCGTTGTTTCATCAGCAACTAAATCTTCAATCGTTTCGAAGAACGCATCCTGAGTTTTCTCATTTCTCTTATAGGTTTTAAATTCATCCCCATCATAAACCTTTAAAGTGGGAGCTACTGTGTAGGTCTCAAGAGCACCGTCAGCAGTAAACAGCTTGAGCATATGTGTTTTAACACTGAAAACTATATCATTACCATATGTAACGATAAAGGAATAATTCTTGTTTACTACAGAAGCAGCGTCAGAATCAAATACAAGGCCGTCAATTGTGATATAGAAGATACCTTCATCACCAACCTTGAGGGTTGCATTTCTATCAATGATATATTCTTCGCCTGCAATCATGTATTTGTAATCTTTCTCTACTTCTTCATCAACTGTTCCTGTTACAGTTTCATTTGTTACATAGATATCCATATAAGGAACATTGTCATCTAACGGCTTTCTCTCACCACCAACTAACGGAGCGACAATATTAAAGATATCATCTTCCTGAACATCTTCTAATGTAATTGTATTGCCATCAGCGTCATAGAGGTTATAAACAAATGTATCATTGCCTCTGTCATCGGGGTCTAAAGATAAACCGCCTGAAGTAAACTTAACAAAGCTTTCATCAACTCTTACTGTATCAACCTGCGCATAAGAATAGTCTGTAACAAAGATTTTGTCATAGTCATCATTCTTCGGACCCATGAAAGTAATAGAATTTGCTTCATCGACTAATAATTTTTCTAAAGAACCAAATTCTTTCTCAATCTCTTTCATACTAATTTTAGAACCATTATAGTATACAGAGAGATCATCGCCTGTCTTCGTATCAATCTTAACGGTTTTTGAATCGTTAAGATCTTCATAGTACTCGAATGTACCTTCTTGCTCATCATATGCTTCAAAGTTAGCAGAAACAGTTTCTGAGTCTGTCGACTTAGAGTCAACAACAACTGCTAAGAGTTCCCATTCTTCATTGTCATTCTCAGCGATATAAGCTTCAACTGTGTAACCCAGGTAGTCGCCAACTTCGGTTTCGCCTGCATACGGTTTAATTGTTGAATTTTTAGAAGAGAACTGATTGTCTAAAATTTCGTCCCAATAATAATCATATGTACCGATTATATCAAGCTCTGCTTTCGGGTTGTCAACATCTTTACGGAGATTTTCGTCCGTTTTAGCAGTGTTTTCTACAACAGCTTTTACCTTATAAATTTCATTTGTGTAGGTAAGAAGTGTTCTTAAGTCTGTGCCGTTTTTACCATCATAAACAACATATTCGTCATCTTTCGGGTTCGGCGCATAGTAAGAAACGTCTACCAAAGGTGTGGTTAATGCATTGTAGATAACCTGAGCAACTACTTCTCTTGTAGCAGCTGTAGCACCATCAAAGTTTGTGCTTGCAAGAACGCCTCTCTGAGAAGCAACTTTCAGATAACCTGTGGGATAACCGCCGTTTTCGCTTCTCTGAGCAATTCTTTCATAACCTAATGCTCTGAGAACCATAACAACTGCATCCTGGAATTTAACATTTGCATCGGGGTCAAATTTGTTGTCGCCAACACCATAAATGATGTCGCCTGCAACGCCCCATGCAATGTAGCCTGCTGCCCAATGATCTGCAGCTACATCGTCAAATGAGCTTCCGCCAGATGCTTTTGCAACATCTTCTTGGCCCATTGCTCTACAAACCATAGCGACCATTTCTGATCTTTTGATATTGCTTGTGGGGTTGAAGTTGCCTTCATCATCACCCTCTACAATACCAAGACCGGAAAGAACTTTAATAGCTTTGTAGTAGCTATTTGATTCTTGTACGTCTCCATACTGTCCTGTTGCAGCGCCAACGCTTAATGCAGCCAATGAGCTGATAAGCATAGCAACCGTAACAATTACGGAGACTAACTTTTTGAGATTTTTCATAACGTCTCAAATCCTCCCTTATAATAAATTTAATTTAAAATCGAAAGAGATGTGGTTTTCGCCAAAGCTGTTCCTCTTTCAAAAACAGCAAAGGCGATGCGACAAGCTATACGCCCATCATTACTATACACTGATTATACCACTAGTTTTCGGCATAGTCAATGCAAAATTTACAGTTGTAATAAAAATGTAAAAAATCTTACAAATATTACATATTTATTGCAACTTTTTTATGCAAACGCACAATGTGCGGTATTGCTAAACCTAACATTCCCGGTCTTTTTCCTTATTTAACAGACTGAATTTAATAAAGTCACGAAACAGCGGATGAGGCCTGTTCGGTCTGGATTTAAATTCCGGATGGAACTGAACGCCCACAAACCAGCTATTGGCCGGAACCTCTGTAATTTCACAGAGCAAACCGTCGGGCGATTTCCCTGAAAACGTCATGCCTTTGGACTCAAGCCTGTCGCGGTATGCATTGTTGACTTCATACCTGTGTCTGTGGCGCTCTGAAATTTCAGTTTCGCCGTAAGCTCTATACGCAGCCGATTCCCCGTCTAAAACACACGGATATTTTCCCAGTCGCATGGTGCCCCCGAGCTTATCAATGTCTTTCTGTCCAGGCATAATGTCAATCACCGGCGAGGTCGTTCCCGGGTCAAACTCCGTTGAGTTCGCCGTTTTTAAGCCTAACACATTTCTGGCATATTCAATGACAGCGACCTGCATTCCGAGACAAATTCCAAAGTACGGAATGTCGTTTTCCCGGGCGTAGCGGCAGGACAGCACCATTCCTTCAATTCCCCTGTCACCGAAACCGCCGGGAATGATAATCCCGTCCACATTTCCAAGACATTCTTCTATATTCTCCTCGGTGATAAACTCCGAGTTCACCCACTTGATATGCACATCGGCATTATTTGCCACGCCGCCGTGTTTTAAGGATTCAACAACACTGATATAAGCATCCCTCAAAACAACATATTTTCCAACCAGTGCGATTGTGACATTTTTTCTCAGGTTTTTTGACCGTTCCACGAACTTTTCCCAGTCGTATAGATTTGGTTTTGGGTCCCTGAGTCCCAATTTCTTTAACGCAACCCTTGCCAGGCCTTCCCGTTCCAGCATCAGCGGAACTTCATAGAGCACGTCGGCGTCCATATTCGGAATAACTGCTTCCGGCGATATGTTGCAAAACAAAGACAATTTATTGATAATTTCGTCGTCTAGCGTACGCTCTGCACGGCAGACCACAATGTCCGGCTGAATTCCAATTCCCAACAGCTCTTTTACGCTGTGCTGAGCCGGCTTTGACTTTAATTCACCATTTTTACCCAGGAACGGAATGAGCGCAACGTGTATGTAAAGAACGTTTTCTCTGCCGACCTCTGTTGCCACCTGCCGGATAGACTCTAAAAACGGAAGGCTTTCAATGTCGCCGACGGTGCCGCCGATTTCAGTAATCACCACATCGGTGCCGCCGTGGGCGCCTGCGCGGTAAATCCGCTCTTTAATCTCGTTTGTGATGTGGGGGATAACCTGAACCGTTCCGCCCAGATAATCGCCGGTTCTTTCTTTATTAATAACGCTCCAATAAACCTTTCCGGTTGTAACGTTGCTGTTTTCGTTTAAATTCTCATCAATAAACCGTTCGTAATGTCCCAGATCAAGGTCTGTTTCTGCACCATCGTCTGTTACGAAAACTTCGCCGTGCTGGATAGGGCTCATGGTTCCGGGATCAATATTAATATAGGGGTCGAACTTCTGAATGGTAACCCGGTATCCGCGCGCCTTAAGAAGTCTTCCCAGCGACGCAGCCGTAATTCCCTTGCCCAAACCTGACACAACACCGCCGGTAACAAATATGTACTTCAGCATAAACACACCTCCATCTAAAAATATATTTACCTTATCTATTTTAAACTGTTCCGCCCCCAATGTCAAGAATTTTTTTCGCTTTCTCGCCAAAATAATTGTTTTTTTATTGATTTCGCGGGTTCCCTGTGTTATGCTAATGACAGAGAATTTAACGTTTCAGAATAGGGGCGATAAAATGTATTACAAATTAAAACTGATTCATGGTCCGAATTTGAATATGCTGGGCGTCCGCCAGCCTGAAATATATGGGCATGACACGCTGTCGGACATTGAACAGCTGGTTGTTTCCGAGGCAAAGAAAAAAGGCTTTGCGGCAGACTGTTTCCAGTCCAACTCGGAAGGGGCGATTATCGACGCAATCCAGTCCTGTTATCAGGCCTGCGACGGCATTATTTTAAACGCCGGTGCCTCCACCCATTACAGCTACGCCATCCGCGACGCGATTTCTTCTGTAATGGTGCCCTGTGTGGAAGTACACCTTTCAGACATTCATGCCAGGGAGCCGTTCCGCAGCGTATCGGTGCTGGAGCCCGTTTGCGTGAAACAAATCTGCGGATTGGGCAAACAGGGATATGTGCTGGCTGTTGAGGAACTCATAAAAAACCATGTTCGATAAAATTCTTTCCTTTTTATTTCCAAGTCCCTGTGTAATGTGCCAAAAACCTGCCGGAAGAAACCGATTTGTCTGCACCGCCTGCGAAAAGAGCTTTTCTCTTCTCCGCCCGGCGGCTGTCTGTAAAACCTGCCTTGCTCCCGTACCGGCAGACGCTGAGGTCTGCGGAAGATGTCTGAAAAATAATCCTGCGTATGACCGGCTGGTTGCCTGCACTTCCTATCAGGGAAATTTACGCACATCACTGCACCGCTATAAATTCGGCGGCCGTTCTGACCTGCACACTTCTTTTGCAATGATGATGCGCGCTCAACTTCTTTCCTTCGGCTGCACGGATTTTGATGTTGTGGTTCCTACGCCGCTGTCAAAAGAGCGCCTTCGGGAAAGAGGCTTCAATCAAGCGGAATTAATTGCAAAGGACATTGCCAAACAATTTCACGCCCCTTGCGTTTCCAACGCGCTTAAAAAGTGCCGGGATACCGAACGGCAGTCGGAGCTTGACATGCACCAAAGGGATCGCAATGTTCGCGGGGCGTTTGCTTTAAGCAGCCCCGATGCTGTCCGCGGGAAAAAAGTGCTTCTTGTAGACGACATTTTCACCACCGGCGCAACCATGCGGGAAGCCGCCAAAACCCTCTCGGCTGTTTCAAAGAGCGTTACTGCCTGCGTTTTAGCGAAAACGGATATCGGGCAGCGTTCTTAAGTAAAAGTATACTTACGAAAAATGAAAGGAACATTAAAACTTTTTGGCTTTTGCTGTTTTGTTGCTAAAATCTTTTATTGTTTCATGTTCCGCCAAGTAAATTTTTTTATATTTTTTGTCTTTTTATCAGGGTTTACGGCAGTTTCCTTACTTGCCTTTCTGTTTAATTAGACGCGAAATGTTGCTAAAAAGTTCCCTCGCTTTGTACGTTTTGTATATAAATTTTAAAAAAATTTTCAAACTCCCACATTTACGGCTGTTTTTTTCGCGGAACAGAAAAATTTTTTGTTTGAAATTTATCATTGTTTGTGCTATAATAAATAAGGTATATATTCATATGTTTATCACTATGAATGATAAATAAATAATTTATTCTTTTAAGGAGGATAAAAATGGCTAAAAAAATGAAAACCATGGACGGTAACTGCGCCGCTGCACATTGCGCCTATGCATTTACAGAAGTCGCAGCTATCTATCCCATCACACCATCGTCTACAATGGCAGAATATGTAGACCAGTGGAGTGCGAACGGACTCAAGAACATCTTCGGCGAAACGGTTGAAGTTGTTGAAATGCAGTCTGAAGCAGGCGCTGCAGGCGCTGTTCACGGCTCCCTTCAGGGTGGTGCTCTGACAACTACGTTCACTGCATCACAGGGACTTTTATTGATGATTCCGAATATGTATAAGATTGCGGGCGAACTGCTCCCCACCGTGTTCCACGTAAGCGCCCGTGCACTTGCCGCTCATGCGCTGAACATTTTCGGCGACCATCAGGACGTTATGGCTTGCCGCCAGACCGGCTTTGCAATGCTGGCTTCCGGCAGCGTTCAGGAAACAATGGATTTAGGCGGCGTTGCTCACTTAGCTTCCATTAAGGGCAGAGTTCCGTTCCTCCACTTCTTCGACGGATTCAGAACATCTCACGAAATCCAGAAAATTGAAGTGATGGACTATGAAGACTTAAAGAGCTTAGTTGACTGGGATGCTTTAAAGGCATTTAAAGACAACGCACTGAACCCGGAACACCCGGTTCTCCGCGGTACCGCACAGAACTCGGATATTTACTTCCAGGGCAGAGAAGCCTCCAACACCTTCTACGAGAAAATTCCGGACATTGTTGCCGACTACATGAAGGAAATTACAAAGATTACAGGCAGAGAATATAAGCCGTTTAACTACTACGGTGCACCGGACGCAACAAAGGTGATTGTTGCAATGGGTTCTGTTTGTGAAGCAATTGAAGAAACCGTTGACTACTTAAACGCAAGAGGCGAAAAGGTGGGCGTTGTGAAGGTTCATCTTTACAGACCGTTCTCTTCCAAATATTTCTTCGACGTTCTGCCGAAAACCGTTCAGAAAATTGCAGTTCTGGACAGAACAAAAGAGCCCGGCTCTTTGGGCGAACCGCTCTACTTAGACATCTGCAACCTGTTCACAGGCAAAAAAGACGCGCCTGAAATTTTAGGCGGACGTTACGGTTTGGGTTCAAAAGACACCACACCCACGCAGATTGCCGCAGTGTTTGCAAACTTAGATGCTGCAAAGCCGATTAACGGCTTCACCATCGGCATTGTGGATGACGTTACAAACCTTTCACTGCCCCTGGGAGAAAAAATCAACGCTGCTCCCGAAGGCGCAACACGCTGCAAATTCTGGGGCTTCGGTTCCGACGGTACGGTTGGTGCGAACAAAGACGCCATCAAAATCATCGGCGACCATACAGACCTATACGCACAGGCATATTTCGATTACGACTCGAAAAAATCCGGCGGCGTAACCATGTCTCACCTGCGGTTTGGTAAAAAACCCATCAAATCTACATACCTGCTGGACGAAGCGGACTATATCGCCTGCCACAAACCGGCTTATATTTACCAGTACGACGTGCTGGAGGGCCTGAAAAAGGGCGGCACCTTCCTCTTAAACTGCGTTTGGTCCCCTGAGGAATTGGATGAAAAGCTTCCGGGCCATATGAAGAGATATATTGCTGAAAACGACATTCACTTCTATATTATAAACGCTGTAGACATTGCTTCCTCCATTGGTCTGGGCGGAAGAATTAACATGGTAACACAGTCTGCGTTCTTTAAGCTTGCAAACGTTATTCCGATTGAGGAAGCCGTTCCGCTGTTAAAAGACGCAATTAAAAAGACCTATGGCAAAAAGGGCGACAAGATTGTTGCCATGAACTGCGAAGCAGTTGACAAGGCGTTAACCGCCATTGTGAAAATTGACGTTCCCGCTTCCTGGAAAGACGCAAAAGACGAAGCGAAAGAAGACGACGCAAACGTTCCCGATTTCATTAAGAACATTGTTGAGCCGGTGAATGCACAGCAGGGCAACAAGCTTCCTGTCAGCACCTTTGTGGGCATGGAAGACGGTACGTTTATGCAGGGTACGTCAAAATATGAAAAACGTACGGTTGCTGTCAGCGTTCCGGAATGGAACATTGATAAATGTATCCAGTGTAACATGTGCTCTTTAGTTTGTCCCCACGCGGCAATCCGCCCGACGCTGATGACGGAGGAAGAGGCTGCGAACGCTCCTGAATCCTTCCACGCAAAAGATGCAACCGGTCCGCAGCTGAAAGGTCTTAAGTTCCGCGTTCAGGTTTCCCCGAGAGACTGCCTGGGATGCGGCGTTTGCCCGAACACCTGCCCGGTAGGCGCACTCACCATGGTTCCGGTTGATAAGGCTGTTGAAGACGAAGCACACAACTGGGAATTTGCCATGACAGTTCCTGTAAAAGACGATTTAATGAACAAGGGCACAGTAAAGGGTTCGCAGTTCTGTCAGCCCATGCTGGAGTTCTCCGGCGCTTGCGCTGGCTGCGGCGAAACACCTTACATCAAGCTCATCACCCAGCTTTTCGGCGACAGAATGATGATTGCAAACGCAACCGGATGTACGTCAATCTGGGGTGGTTCCGCACCTTCTATGCCGTATGCAACAAATGCAGAGGGCAAAGGCCCGGCTTGGGCAAACTCGCTGTTTGAAGACAACGCTGAATATGGCTTGGGTATGGCAATTGCCGTTAGAAAAATCAGAGCGACATTAAAGGCTAAAATGGAAGAAGCTATTGAAGCAGGCGTTGACGGCAAGCTTGCCGATGCATTCAAGGCATGGATTGAAGGCATGAACGATGCAGACGCATCGAAAGCCGCTGCAAAAGAAATTGAAGCGCTGATAAAAGACGCAGACATGTCCGTTCCCGGCGTGAAAGATATTGCCGACAGAACCGATTTCTTAGTAAAACGTTCCAACTGGGCCTTCGGCGGCGACGGCTGGGCATATGACATTGGTTACGGCGGTTTAGACCACGTAATTGCCTCCGGCGAAGATATCAACATCTTTGTTGTAGACACCGAAGTTTACTCCAACACAGGCGGTCAGTCCTCCAAGGCCACACCGACGGCAGCAGTTGCAAAATTTGCGGCTTCGGGTAAGAAAGTAAAGAAGAAAGACTTGGGCATGATTGCCACAACCTATGGCTATGTATATGTTGCACAGATTGCCCTGGGCGCAAACCCGGCACAGACCATTAAGGCTATTAAAGAAGCGGAAGCTTATCCGGGTCCGTCTTTGGTTATTGCATATGCACCGTGTATCAACCACGGAATTAAGTCTAAGGGTAACATGGCAAACTCCATCGCCGAAGAGAAAAAGGCGGTTGAAACCGGTTACTGGCACTTGTGGAGATTTAATCCTGAGCTGAAGGAAGAGGGCAAAAATCCGTTTGTTCTTGACTCGAAAGAGCCTAAGGGCACCGTTCGTGAATTCATGGAGGGTGAAAACAGATACCTCATGCTCAAGCAGGCATATCCTGATGTTGCAGAGGAACTCTTCACAAAAGCTGAAAAAGACTTGCTGGAAAGATACGAAACCTACAAAAAAATGGCTGAATAAACAGACATATGGAAAGCCCCGCGTAATTTACGCGGGGCTTTTTTGTTTTTCTACTGCATGGAAAACATCATTCTGTCATTGGTAAGCTGCTTTTTCCGCTCAGCCGAGAATAGCTCAACCAATCCCTCCGGCGTCATGCTGGCGCGTTCCTCGCCTTTGATGTCTAAAATAATCTGCCCTTCGTCCATCATAATGGTGCGGTTTCCGCAGGAAAGGGCATAATTCATGTCGTGAGTAATCATCATGGTGGTTATTTTATTTTTCGTAACAATCTCCGTTGTAATTTTTAAAACCTTTTTGGCGGTTGCAGGGTCTAAGGCCGCAGTGTGCTCATCCAACAGCAAAAGCTTTGGCCCGGCAATAGTAGACATCAAAAGCGATACCGCCTGGCGCTGCCCGCCGGAAAGCAGGCCAATCTGGGTTTTCATACGGTTCTCCAACCCTAAATCCAGCGTTGCCAGCAATTCTTTGAAATAGGCGCTGTCGTGCTTATTCACCGCGAAGAACGAGCGTTTCGCTTTTCTGGTGTAAGCCAGGGACAAATTTTCTTCAATGGTCATGTGGGGACTGGTGCCGCGCATGGGATCCTGATAAATACAGCCAATGTCTAACGCGCGCTTATAATCCTTTTTAAACGTAATGTCCTCGCCGTCTAAAAAAATGTTTCCCTCCTCCACCGGATATGCTCCCAAAATAGCGTTGAACATGGTGGACTTTCCTGCGCCGTTTGAGCCCAAAATGGTGACAAAGTCGCCGGGGGCAACGTTTAGGTTTAAATTTTCAAGGGCCACTTTTTCGTTAACCGTCCCTTTAAAAAATATTTTCTTGATTTTGTTTAACACCAGCATGTCGTTCATTGCACGTTCCTCCTCTGGGATTTCATCCTTGCGTTGCCAATTGCCTTTTTCGCTGTGGGAATTGCAATGGAAAGCGCAACAATCACTGCAGAAATGAGCTTTAAGGCATAGGATGGGAAAATTTCAAACCGCAGGGCAAGGGCAATGATAATGCGGTAAACCGCTGAACCCACACACGCCGAGAGAATTCCAACGCCTACGCCGCGCCGGCCGCAGATAGACTCGCCGATGATGATGGACGCCAGGCCGATTACGACCATGCCGGTGCCATATCCCACATCGGAAAACATTTGATACTGGCAGATTAAGGATCCGGAAAGCCCAACGCAGGCATTTGCAATTACAATTCCCAAACATTTTGAAACATCTGCATTAATTGAAGACGAGCGCACCATTTCCTCATTGTCTCCGGTGGCGCGGATTGCCATGCCCGGGCGGGTTTTAAAAAACACCGCCAAAATCGCTGCCACCGCAGCAATGATAAGCGCCGATAAAATCAGCTTATCAATCTCATCATTTAAGGGCGAAGCTTTGCAAACCCAGGTAAAAACAGTTTCTTGCCCAACTAAGGAAAGGTTCGACTTTTCACCCATAATAAACATGTTAATGCTGTAAAGTCCCGTCATAGTAATAATGCCTGCCAAAATCGGCGGCACCTTCACCTTA
>ERZ773225.2059-NODE-2059-length-21428-cov-4.502971_pt1 | contig 21428 bp, 19 predicted proteins | sample MGYA00580993_ERZ773225 | MGnify/ENA primary metagenome ERZ773225 (study PRJEB29015, sample SAMEA2737748) | human gut metagenome | biome: human gut; feature: human-associated habitat; material: faeces | place: China | collected 2012 ...
ATACTCAGTTTCCACGAAGAACAGTTCGCCTCGCTCGCCGCAAAGAAGTGTGCGGAGAAGGAGTTGTTTTTTTTGTAGAGATTGTCTTAATATATAAGTACAAAGTTGACGTCTGTAATGCTTTGACAATGATTCGTCATAGTTTAATATAGAATTCAAATTTTCGAGTCTGATATTTTTTTTATTATAATTTTAACTCGTCTTATAGTAAATTATTTTTGTATGTTGTGATTTCTTTTTGATTTTATCATGTATAATATTTAAAATATGGTTATACGTTAGTTATATTAATTTGTTTAAGGTAATGAAAATGTAAATAATATTTTTTATTGTAATCAATAACGCGGTAACTATTTATAGAGATATATTTAAATTTTTTATTTTGTATTATATTCATCTGCGTGGTGTTGTATTTGTACTTTACAGGTATAAAGAGTTTTTTCTTGGTTATCTCCTTACTCGAAAAGCAATCTTAAGAAGTATTTTTATGTAAAATTAGCTATAATATTATGTAATTTAGTAAAAATATTATAGTTTTTTTATTAATTTACTAAATACATATATAATGAATTTTCTTATAGGATTATCTTTTCGTAGGAATTTATATGATATTTTTTTAAGTTTTCTCCATTTATATGCGTCATCAATATAGCTTTGTATTTCATTGCCAATTGATATATTGCCATTTTTTATATTTTCAAGCGTTGTATCACTTGTTGTATCGATGTTGCATTTTCTTAATATTTCACCAGCTTTGTAAATTACATAAGGATGGTATATGTTTTGAGTGTTATTTAGTGAAAAGTTAAAATATTTTTTAAACATATCTATGTAAAAATATAAATCAAATATATTATTTTTTGATAAAAAATAATATAAATTTTCACATATATAAGTATGATCTAATGCGTTTAATCCTTTTTTATTGAATGTATCGAACATTATTCCACTTGGGTGTCTATAATAAGTATATACACACGTATCTATAAAATTGACTTTATTTGCAACAAACAGGTAACATACATGCCAATAAGCATCTTCGTATCGTAAACCTTCTGGAAATCTTATATTATATTTATCTATAATTGATTTTCTATATAATTTACCCCATGCGCTAACATGGAATTCTAAAATTTCATTATTTTTTAAAATTTTTACGCCTTTCCATGGAATTTTATAATAAATAGAATCAGATAATTGCATATCTTTATTTGATTCATATATTATATTTACTGTGCCAACAGACATGTCACAGTTCTGTATTGCACTGTATAATTTTGATATTTCGAATCCATGAGCTTCATTTTTATTTCCCAAACGATCATCACCATCTACAAATAAAATAAATTCTCCTTTCGCAATATCCAAGCCAGCATTTCTTGCAGAAGACAAACCACCATTTTTTTTATTTATAATTTTAATTCTTTTATCATTTTTCTGTATCTTTAGTATTTCTTCTAAAGAATTATCTGTTGAGCCATCGTTAACAAAAATTATCTCAAGATCTTTGAAATTTTGTTTTAGTATTGAATCAGCACATGTATTTATATATTTTTCACAGTTATAAACTGGAACAATGACACTAATCATAAACGAACCTCTTTATTTTATTCTTAAGCTCGTATATATTTAAAATTAAGGGATATAAAAAACTATAATTTAATATTATATATGATTCCAATTTTTCTTTTTTATTAAAAGGAACTTTACTGAAATTTATTTCATTTTTATTTAAATAATTCCACTCGCTAGCCCATTTTTTCAAAAAATCATCTTTATATTTTTTATCTATCCGAATATAGTTCCACCTATAATTATTTAACTGAATTATAGGTAATATGTTTTTTATTTTATCATATGATACTGCATCTTTTTTTACAGTTTTAAATATTTCTTCCCATTCTTTGTTGACACAAAATACTTTTCCTTTGCTTTTTACACTAGATGAATCATTTGTTTGTCTGTAATTTAGTAGACATTTATTTATCTGCATGTATCTTTCTGCCCAAAAATATACTTTAAAACAAAAGGAAAGATCTTGATAACTTGCTCCCGGTGTTTCTAAAAATTTTATGTTGTTTTTTTCTAAAAAATTCTTTTTGTAGATACTACACCAAAGTGAAGGCATTTGAAAAAAAATTGATAGATTATCAACAGGACGAAATACTTTATTTTTTTCTATAAAATCAAAGTGCTCTTCTTTGATACATTCATCTGAATAATAATAATTAAAACAGCATCTTGATATATCTAAATCATATTTTTTTGCATTGTCATAAAGTAACTCGTACATAGTATTTTCTATAAAATCATCAGACTCTACAATACCAATATATTCTCCTTTGGATATTGAAAAACCCAGATTTAGTGAGGCGCCATAACCGCTATTTTTTTTGTCAACAACCCTAATTTTAGGATTGTTTTTTTCAAAATTTTGCAAAACCTTTAGTGTATTATCTGTAGATCCATCATTTATACATATTATTTCTACGTCATCTAATGTTTGATGTAATATAGAGTTTATACATTTATCAATGTATTTTTCGCTATTATAACAAGGAACTAAAATAGAAACTTTTATATTTTCTCCCATTTACATGCTCCAAATTTGAAAAAATTATTTATAGAGTGCAATTTTTTAATAAAAACACTTAAATATTTTTTTGTATGTAGGAGATCAATCTAGATTTCATTAATTAGAAATTAACAGAATTTAGTGAGACGATAGTGCACGTACGGTGGAAAGGTTATTCCCATTGGGTTGTCTTTCGATTGGGGAGCATATGCTAATCCAAAATATTCCATTTTTAATAATTATTCTTCAATGCTTTATTAAACATCAAATTGATAATTAACTTCTTTATCCTCCAAATAGTTCCTCCTGACCGCACTATATATTTTATTTATAATCCGGTAACCTCCAAGTGTTGGGGAATATAAGGAGGCATTTCTCTTTTGTAAATCTTAAAACGGAGCATTGCTCAGGTAAAGTGAAAAATATTCGAAGTTTACCTGCTCTTGGCGGTTTCTTTATTAGCCGTGCAGACAGCCTTTTCAAGTCCATCGTTCGCAAAGGCTTCAAGCACATGGATGCCACTGTCCATGGCATCGTGCCAGAGTTCCCGGTCCCTCCCCTGCGGATGCCCCAGAACCCAGTTAATAACATCGCCTTTCTGGATGGGCCGTCCGATGCCGAGGCGGAGCCTGTAGAAATTCGGGGTACCGAGCTGCTGGGTAATGGATTTCAGGCCGTTGTGCCCGGCATTGCCTCCGCCGAACTTGAAGCGCAGTGATCCCGGAGGCAGATCGAGCTCGTCATGAACCACGATGAGCGATTGGGGATCGATGCGGTGCCAGGCCAGAAGCGGCTGCACACAGTTCCCTGAAAGGTTCATGAAGGTGAGCGGTTTGGCCACAAGCCAGGTTCCGCCCAGTGAATCCAGTTTCACGCGCCAGAGATCGCAGGTGAAGCGCCCTCCATTCTGCGCGGTCACGGTTCCTTCTTCCTCTGCGAGCTTTAAGAGTCTGTCGACAAAGAGAAATCCCGTGTTGTGCCTGGTTCCGTCATATTTTGTTCCGGGATTTCCCAGTCCCACGATCGCGCCCCGGTAATCCATGGCAGATGCGCTCCTTTTTATGAAAACTTGCGGAAGCTCTGCTTCCGGTGCTCTTTGGATAAAAGGAAAGAAAACATGAAAAAGGCCGGCATCCGATAAAAGATGCCGGCCTTTGAATACCTGGTGAGAAGGCGGTTACTTGCCAGCCTTGTTACTGTCGGCGGCAGCGGCATCGCCTTCGGCGGCACCGGCCTTGGCATCCGCGCCAGCGGCAGCGGAAGCGGCAGCAGAGGCAGCGGAAGCAGCAGCGGACTGAGCTTCAGCGGCAGCCTGGGCAGCGTCGAACTCAGCCACTTCCTTGGTCTTCTCGAGCACGGCCACAACAGTGTAGTTGTTGTCGAACACGGCACGGGAACCGGCGGGCATCTGAATCTTGTCGATGGAGAGGCTCTGGTTCATATCGATGTCGGTGACGTCGATGGAAATCTTGTGGGGCATATCCAGAGGCTTGGCTGCGACGGAAATGGTTTCCACGTAGGTTTCGAGGAAGCCGCCGAGCTTGACGCCCTTGGCCGTGCCGGTGAATTCGACGGGCACGTCAACCGTGATTTCCTGATCGAGATCAACACCGTAGTAATCGATATGGGTGAAGCGCTTCTTGTAAGGATGCTTCTGCACGTCCCAGAAGAAGCAGGGATATGTGGTCTTCTTGCCGTTGTCGTCAATCTCAAGGTTGAAAACGGTGGTGTTGCCGATTTCAAAGTAGAGCTGTTCGAGAGGCAGGGAAGGAACCTGCACATTGATGTTTTCGCCCTTGCGGTTGTAGAAGACGCCGGGAACAAGGGACTGCGCACGCAGACGGTGAGCGACGCCTTTGCCGGCGCCTTCTCTCTTCTGGGCACAGAGGGTTTTTTCGATAGCCATAATATTTACTCCTTAAGCGCCGCAGGGCGCGAAGATGAATTGTACAGGAGGTTTGCCTGTCCGCGGTACGCGGAACTAGACAAAAAGAACGCTGACGGAAGAGCCGGTGTGAATATTGGAAATGGCCTTTCCGAGGAGCGAGCCTACGCCCACGACATGGAGCTTGGAGCAGCGTTCCTTTTTCTCTCCCAGAGGAATGGTGTCCGTAACGAAGACCGCATTGAGGGATTCAGTGGCATTGATGCGGTCAATGGCCGGACCGGAGAGAACGGCGTGAGTGGCGCAGGCGATAATTTTAGTGGCGCCATTTTCGAGCAGGACTTCAGAAGCCGCGCACAGCGTGCCTGCCGTGTCGATCATGTCGTCAACGATGATGGCCGTTTTGCCTTTGACATCGCCGATGACGTGCATGGCCTGAGCCTGATTGGGCTTGTCGCGGCGCTTGTCCACAATGGCGAGGGGAGCGCCCAGACGCTTCGCGTAGGAGCGGGCGCGTTCCACGCCGCCGGCATCGGGGGAAACGATGACCGGATCGCCTTCCATGGCTTCGCGCAGGGGATCGAGCATGACAGGCGTGGCGAAAAGGTTATCAACGGGGCAGTTGAAGAAGCCCTGAATCTGTCCGGCGTGGAGGTCAATGGTGACAAGACGCTGGGCGCCGGCGACCGTGATGCAGTCGGCAACCAGCTTGGCGCTGATGGGAGCCCTCGGGCTCACCTTGCGGTCCTGGCGGGCATATCCGTAATACGGTACGACGGCGGTGATGCGGCCGGCCGAGGCACGCTTCAGGGCATCGCACATGAGGCAGAGCTGAATGAGGTTGCGGTTTACATCCGGAGGACACGTGGGCTGCACAACGAAGACATCGTCGCCGCGGACATTGGCTCCAATTTCGACGCGAAGTTCGCCATCACTGAAAGTGGTGGCCAGTGTCTGGGTTAACTGACAGCCAAGGTGATCACAAATGGCCTTGGCCAGTTCAGGATTCGAGGTTCCTGTGACAATCTTTAAGTCGTTCATCATGCTGCTCTGCCTTGCCCCGCCCGGTGGTGAAAAGCTCAGGGGTTATGGCTGGGATGGAAGGAATTGAACCTTCGAATAACGGAGCCAAAACCCGTTGCCTTGACCGCTTGGCTACATCCCAGTACGAATATACAAATGGTGTACGGGCCAGTTTGTGGAAAGCTCTCTTTCGGCACTGCGCGCAACCGCCGCATCGGAGAAAATTCCGAAGATGCTGGAACCGCTTCCGCTCATGGAGGCTGCTGCCGCGCCAAGTTCAAGCAGCGAACGCTTAATATCTGCTAATTCCGGGTACCGGGGAAATACTGCGGTTTCGAGATCGTTCACGAACGCGTTGCCTGGAGTACACAATAGACTGACTCCCTTATCTTCTTCGTGAGTCGTTGTCAAGGTTGCCGGCACCGTTTGTGCAGGGGACGCAGGCTTCACTGAAAAGCCTGGAACCATCCCGTCGAAAGCCTTATAGGCCCAGGGGGTGGACACCCGGATATCAGGCGTTACGAGGAGTATTTCGCTGCCGGGGAGGGAAACAGAGCAGGGTGTGAGTTTGTCACCGATGCCTGTTACCCGCATCGGAGTCCGGGTCAGGAAGAAGGGAACATCGGCTCCCACTTCGCAGGCCATGGCGGCCAGTTCCCCATCGCTCAGAAGCCCCCAGCCGCTTTGTCTGTCCAGCCAGTTTCTGAGGAAGAGCAGCAGAACGGCCGCGTCGGAACTCCCGCCTCCGAGTCCCGCACCCCAGGGGATCCCCTTTACAAGACGGACGCGAAGGCCGGGCGCTTTCCCGGCGTGTTTTCTGAAAACTTCCCAGGCCTTTGTCAGCGTGTTGTTCCGGGTATCGATGCCCCGCTCAGCGCATTCCACGCATATTGTTCCGCCGGGTACCTCCCGGATGAAAAGCTCATCGTGAGGTTCGTCAAGAGGGAGGAACAGGGAATCGATAAGATGGAACCCGTCAGCCCGCCGGCCTGTTATGGTAAGGCCTATATTGATCTTGCATCCTGCGGTGAGCCTGACTTCTTCCGCGTTTTCGAAGGAGATGCGCGCGTTCACGTGTCTGTACCCTTGTGGTTTCTTCAGGCGGCCGGCTTAGAGTGTTTCGACAGTGAAGTGATCGTTTGTGTAGACGCAGATTTCGCTCGCGATCTGCATGGAGTCGCGCGCGATGGTTTCCGCGTCGAGGTCGGAGTGGCGCAGAAGAGCTCTGGCCGCAGCCAGGGCATAGGGGCCGCCTGAGCCGATGGCAGCCACGTTGTCATCCGGTTCAATGACATCGCCCGTGCCGGAAAGCAGGAGAATGTGTTCCCTGTCGGCCAGAAGAAGCATGGCTTCCAGTTTCTGAAGGTATTTGTCCCTGCGCCACTGCTTGGTGAGTTCCACTGCGGCCCGTGTCAGATTGCCGTGGTACTCCTTCAGCTTGGCTTCGAAAAGTTCAAAGAGTGTGAAGGCATCAGCCGTGGTTCCGGCAAAGCCGGCCAGAATGTTACCGTCCCCCACGCGGCGGATTTTGCGCGCCGTGTGCTTCATGATCATTGTCTGGCCGAGGGTGACCTGGCCATCGCCGGCCATCGCCACGTGCCCGTTTTTCTTAATGGCCAGAATGGTTGTGGCGTGCATGTCCATGGGGCTGTTTACATCTTTTTCCATATTTCTACGCGTTCCTTATAAATGGTGGAAAGTTTCTGAAAATCGCTGGGAGCTGAGGAAGAGAGGCCTTTGGCTCTGTCGTAATAGCGTTCGGCGAGATCCTTTCTCTGGGCGTACAGCGCGGCGTACGTCATATGGATGTACGCGAGCGCCTGTCTGCCGGTGCCGCCGTAGCTCCGCGCAAGAGCCTCGTGGACGTCGGATTCCTCAGGCACGTAGCGCAGGACATCGCGGAACTGGGCCTGGGCTTCGCTGTGCCGGCCACTGTCATCAAGCAGGCGGGCAAGGAAAAAGCGGGCCATGAAATCCCTGGGATCGATACCCGTCGCCCTGGAGAGAAGCTGATTGGACTTCTGTGAATCCCCTTTGCGGTATTCGAATATCCCGGCTTCCCTGAGGACAAGCGGATCCGAAGGTGCCGCGGCGACCGCGGCGGAAAAGGCTTTTTCCGCTTCGACAACGTTGTTCTGCCGCGAGTAAACCATTCCCCTGCCCATGAGTGACAGCGCGTCTGATCCACGGAAGCGCTGCAGAGCTGTCTGCGCGTCCCCGTAACGGCCCCAGAGGAGAACCTGCATGCGCTGGAAGCGCCTGTTGTCAAAGGATTTGTTCTGGATGGAAAGCGGCATCGTCTTGATGCGGGCCGTAATGCCTGTGATACGATCGCCAATGTCCGGGTGCGTGGAAAGATACGTGGGAACGTGGGTTCCGCTCATCCAGCTTTTTTGACGGAGGATTTTGAATCCGTTCACGAGTCCCACAGGCGGGTAGCCTGCCTTGATAAGATACTGCATGCCGATCTGGTCGGCTTCCGTTTCATCGGCGCGGCTGTAACTCAGCAGTGCGGACTGTCCTGCGCCGAAGGAGGCAGCCGCGGCCGCGCCGCCGGCGCCTGCGGCCACGCCGGCTATGGCGAGCAGCAGGGAGCCCAGGGTAATCATCTGCGCTTTTTCAATGCGGCTGGCTACGTGACGCTGGGTCACGTGAGCCAGTTCGTGACAGAGCACGCCGGCCACCTGATCCTCGCTCGTGAAGTTCATGAGCAGCCCGGTGAATACGTAGACGTACCCGCCGGGAACGGCGAAGGCGTTCATGGCGTTGTGCAGAATGACGGCCGAATGGAAATTGAAGGGCTGCGGTGGAATGGAGGAGGCAATACGCTCCACAAGATAGCGCACGTATTCACTCACTTCTGGATCCTGCACGATGGGCAGGTTGGAGCGGATCATGACGTCAAACTTGTGCCCCATTTCCTTTTCGTCTTTCAGGGAGACGCCGCCAAAGAAAAACGCCTGCGCGGGAGCCTGCCAGAGGGCGGAAAGAGTGAAGACAAAGAGAGTGATGCTCGCAGCAAGGCGGAACAGGCGTGAGATTTTTTTCGGGGCCATGCTAAACCTTACCTCTGAAAGAAGAGTTTCTGAAACGTTCCCCGCCGGGAATAGCCCCGGAGAGGAACGTCATTTCCAGAATTTACGCGAGATCCCAGACCTGTCCTTCGGGAGTGTCACGGACTTCAACGCCGAGGGCGGCAATCTGGGCACGGATTTCGTCAGAGCGCTGGAAGTCCTTATTCCTGCGGGCCTCGAGGCGCTGGGCCAGAAGCTCTTCAACCTTCTTGGGGTCGATGTGGAGATTCTCACAGCGTCTGGCGCGCAGCTTCTGGAGAAAGGTTTCCGGAACCTCACCGAAGAGTCCCGTGATGCCGGCGACGCGGCCAAGCCGCTCCCTGTAGGAATTAAGGATTTCCCTTGTTCCTTCGGAGGCTCTGAGTGCCTTGTCGTCGAGCAGGCGGTTCACGATGCGGGTCATGGAAAAAACGTGTCCCAGGGCCTGGGCTGTATTCAGATCGTCGTCAAGGGCGCTGATGAAAGCCTGTTCCAGACCGTCCCATTCCTTTCTGAGGTCTTCAGGAAGCGCGGTCTTTTTCCACTTGGCGCGGGTAAGCGCCTTTTCTGCCTCGCGCATGCTCTGATACACGCGGGAAAGGGCGCGCTCCGCGTCATCCATGCCTTCGCTCGTGAAATCAATGGGGGAGCGGTAATGCTTGCTGAGCAGAAAATACCGGAGCACTTCGGGAAGCCACGTTTTGAGGATATCCCGGATCGTCTTGAAGTTGCCAAGGCTCTTGGACATCTTTTCAGAGTTGATCTGCACGAAGGCGTTGTGCATCCAGTATTTTGCAAGCTGACAGTGACAGCTTGCTTCCGTCTGGGCAATTTCGTTTTCGTGGTGGGGGAAGACAAGATCCATTCCGCCGCCGTGTATGTCCAGGGGAAGGTATGGTTTGGACATGGCCGAGCACTCGATGTGCCAGCCGGGGCGCCCTTTTCCCCACGGGCTCTCCCAGTACGGCTCTCCCGGCTTGGCTGCTTTCCAGATGGCAAAGTCGAGCGGATCCCTCTTCTCTTCTCCGGGAGCGACTCGTGCACCGGAAAGCATATCATTGATATCCCTGTGTGAGAGCTTGCCGTAGGCCGGGAAAGCCCTCACGCTGAAATACACGTCTCCGGAAGGAGTCGCGTAGGCCGTTCCCTGGTCAACGAGGGTCTGACAGATGCTGATAATATTCTGGATATTTTCTGTTGCCCTGGGTTCAAAGTCAGCACGCTGTATGCCGAGCGCGTCCATGTCTTCATGGAACGCTTTGATGTACGTCTCGGCGATTTCCTTCCAGTCTTTGTTTTCGGTATTGGCGCGCCGGATAATCTTGTCGTCCACGTCCGTGAAGTTGCGCACGAAGGTCACGTCAAGTCCCTTGCTGCGCAGGAAGCGGACGAGGACATCAAAGACGAGCGCGGAGCGCGCATGCCCGATATGGCAGAGGTCATAGACGGTGACGCCGCAGACGTACATGTGAACCTTTCCCGGGCGGATAGGGATGAACTCTTCCTTGCTTCGGGACGCTGTATTGAAAATCTGCATGAAATATCCTTCGTGGATGCTGCAAGAGCGTTTTTGCGAAAAGCCGGGCTCTCTCCCGGAGAGGAGGGAGCCCCGGGTGAGGGAAAACGAGGTGCCGTGTTAGCAGGGGATTTTGTCGATACGGCGCTTGTGACGGCCGCCTTCAAAACCGGTGGTCAGAAACGCTTCGACGATGGCTTTGGCGAGCTCAACGCCTGTCATGCGCGCTCCGAGGCAGAGAATGTTGGCATCGTTATGCCTGCGGGCTAGCTTTGCGTGAAGTTCCGTTGTGCAGAGCGCGGCGCGTATGCCTTTATGATGGTTGGCTGCCATGGACATGCCAATGCCTGTTCCGCAGAGCAGTATGCCCGTTCCGTTTTCTTTTTCCACAGCCTGGGCGACATCGTGGGCTATGTCAGGGTAATCGCAGCTTTCCGGAGTGTAGGTGCCATGATCCGTAACAGTCAGGCCGCGCTCCTCGAGCTGACGGATAATGATATTCTTGAGATCCAGGGCTGCGTGATCACAGCCGATGTGAATATTCTGAGCCATGTTGTTCTCCGCTTCGTGTGTAAGAGTGAGAGAAAAAACTAATCCGCCTGCTGGAAACGTTCCAGAGGAAGAAGTTCCGTTCCTTCGGGAATCTGGATTTTCATCTGATTCTCGCCGAAGGGCGATGTATGATCCCGTTCCTTGACAATGACGATGCCCTTTCCTCCTTTGTTGTTGGAAAGGTCAAGCCTGTGGAGGAGGCCTGTGCCGTCGAGAGTGAAAAGAAGTTTCCAGTTTTCATCCTTCCAGACTGTGGGGCGTGCGTCCGGCCCGATGGTAAGTTCGCCGCCGGCTCCCGCGCCGAGAGTGTAAATGATGGAGTCTCCCTGCTGCGCGGCTCTGACGAATTCTTTGCCGAACACATCTGTGTAGCGGCCGTTGAGCAGAGCTTCCAGGCTGAAGAGGTCAAAGGGAAGGGGCACGCCTACTTTCAGGAGAGGACTGCTGGCACCCTCATGAAAGTAGGCTTTGCGCTGCATTGGCGTATAAATGAAAAAGTGACTGTCCTTCTGGGCGATGTTCGCCACGACGGCGCCAACGCCGGCCAGCACATCAAGCCGGAGGGTCTTGTCCCCGTTGCCCCAGATAAGGGCTGTGACACGCCGCGTATCCCCTTCCTTTCCGAAGCGCATGCTCAGGGAATCCCTGAACGGGGCAGATTTGATATTGCTCTGCTGTGTAAAAGCCTGCCAGCGGTTTTGTGCGGCTGCCGGATCGGCCGGCTGAAGTGTTTTGCCCGCGCAGGAACAGAGCAGAAGGGAGAGGATGACCACGGCCAGAAGATGAATTTTTTTCATGATGGATATCTTTTTTCGGGCCAGGCCCGTTTGAGGTGCAGAAAAGAGACTCTGCGGATACCTCTGAAGTTGTCCGGATGTTCTGCTATTTAGCCTGAATGGCTTCAAGCTTTCTGCGAATTTCGTCCGCGTTGGGAGGATTCCCACGAAGTGCTTTCTTATAGCCGTTTTTCGCTTCGGATTTCATGTTTTTTGCCAGGGCGATATCGCCGTAGTGTTCCCAGATTGTGGAATCGTCCGAGGAATCGAGCTGACAGGCTTCCCTGATGAAATTCCATGCCTGATCAAGATGACCGGCACGGTAGTGCGCCCAGGCAAGGGAATCAAGGATATAGAACTGGCGGGGGGCAAGAGAGTTCGCCTTTGTGAGAAGCGTGATGGCTCTTTCAATATCCCTGTTTTCCTCAGCCAGAGTGTACCCCACATAGTTCAGAGCCTGATAATTGTCCGGTTCCTTCCTGAGAATGGACTCCATGACCTCAAGAGCTTCCTTCCTGTTGCCGTTGTCGGAATAGAGGTTCCCGAGGAGGAAGGCCATTTCTGTGGAATCCGGCCACCGGGCGACTCCTTCCCTGGCAGTCTGGATGGCTTCCTTAAGATGTCCTGACCGTGCGAGAAGCCGGGCTTCCAGACTCACAAAATCAGGAATATTGGGGTACTTTGCGATCCCCGATTTTACAGTGGCGAAAGCGTCTTCCATTCTCCCGGCCTCGGCCTGAAGCTGTGCCTTCAGGAGAAATTTGCGCTGCGCTGCCCCGCTCGTATCTTTAATGTTATCAAGCCATCTGAGAGCGGCTTTGAGATCGTGACGCTGTTCGTAGGTCAGATCGGCCAGGAAAAGATAGACCTCGTCCGGAGCTCCCGGTCTTGAAGAGATATCCTTCAGGATGGATTCCGCCTGGAGGTAGTGCCTGGATTCGCTGAACAAGGAGGCCGCCGTCATTTTAAAGTACGTATCATCCGGACCGTTCCTGAAATATTCCATGGCCTTTTCCGGCTGTCCCATCTTTAAGGAAAGGCTGATGAGGCGCAGGGAAATGTCTTTGCCGGAGTAGTTCATATTCAGAAGCTGCTCGTAGGCATGCCTCGCTTCTTTGTAGTTTTCGTGCTTTTCGCAGACAAAGGCGAGTTCTGAAAGGGCTTCCCCGAAATCAGGAAGTTCTTTTACAGCAAGACGCAGGTGCTTAAGGGCTTCATCGTCACGGCCAAGAGCGAGCAGGGCTTTGGCCTGGTAATACTCGACAAGTCCGGAGCGGTCCTTTTTCGGGACGGACGCGAAGGTTTTGAGAGCTTCAGCCGTGTTCTTTGCCTTGAACTGCGTGATGCCTTTCTGGATAATCACAGCGGAATTATCCGGATTTTTCGCGAGAAACGCGTTGAGCGTTTCCATGGCTTCGTTACTGAAGTTGTGCTCGCTCAGGGCTTCTGTGAAGGCAAGCAGAAGGGGGACGCTGTCCGGACAGGCTTTGCGTGCGTAGCGGAGGAAGGGGATGGCGTTGACCGATTTGCGATCCAGATACCAGAGAGCGCACTCAAGCCACAGATTTTCAGGAAGAGCGTTCTCTCCCGTTACGTTAGAAAGCTCTTCCGCGGCAGCGATGCCGGCTTCTTCGTGGCCGGTGGATACCGCCTGCAGCATGGTCAGATAGGCTGCCATTGTTCTGGCTTCAGGAGACAGTACATCGCGTTTCGGCTGGACTTCTATCCCCTGCAGCATTCTGCCAGCGGGGAAATCACCGCCGTTGTCCGCGACAGACCAGGCAAAGCTATCTGTTTTTGCCGGCGTTCCAGTACCTGCGGCGGGGGCTCCAAACCCGTGTGCCGTTCCGGCGCAGCCTGAAAACAGGACTGCCTGCAGCAGGCAGGAAGAAATCAGAAGGAGAGAGCTTTGCTTTTTCATGGTTTTATCCATGTGTCAGAGAAATCTTTGATATCGGAGGAAAGGTGTTTCTTGATTTTTTCGAGCAGACGGATTTCAAGCTGCCGGACACGTTCCCTTGTGACATTGAAGTGTTCTCCGATTTTGCGGAGAGTCTCGGGATTTTCGGTCAGGAGACGGTGATTAAGAATGTATATTTCCTTTTCGTTGAGCTGCGGGAGAATGGATTTAAGCTTTTCCCTCAGGATGTCGGAAATTTCCGAGGAGGCAATACTGTCCTCGACTCCGGGACCGAGAGCGGGAAGGAAGTCCATCCGTGTCGCCGAGTCCGAATCATCTCCGACAGGGACATTCAGGGAAACATCGCCAGAGGACATGCGCTGATCCATTTCCTGAATATCACTTTTGCTGACACCGAGTCTTTTGGAGAGCATTTCGGCATCGGGGTCGAAACCTTCAGCTATGAGCTTCTGCCGTTCACGGGACAGGTTGAAGAAAAGCCGGCGCTGGACCTGTGTGGTGCCTATTTTGACCATCCTGAAGTTATCCATAATGAATTTCAGGATGTACGCCTTGATCCAGAAAGACGCGTAATACGAGAATTTGATCCCCTTGTCGGGGTCAAATTTGTAGAGCGCGTGCATGAGTCCGACATTGCCTTCCTGCACGAGATCGAGAACATTCTGCATCCAGCGCCTCTGAAAATCGACGGCGATTTTGACTACGAGGCGCAGGTGTGAGGAAATGAGGCGGAAAGCGGCTTTTTTGTCTCTCGTATCCCGGAATTTGACAGCCAGCTCATGCTCCTCCTCTGGTTTGAGGAGCGGAAAGTGGCTTATTTCCCTGACATAGAGCTGAAAGCTGTCTCTTGTGGAAGGGAGGCGGCTGTGCGAAGGAGCTGGTAAAATATCCTCAGCAGAGTCATGGGCTTCAAGCCCTATGGGCTCTTCTCCATCCCTGTCTGTTTCTTCTATCTCAGGAGAGAGGACGTCGTCAGTCTGCTCTTCGTCTCCGAGATCCTCGCTGGCTATTTCCTCTACTTCAGCGAGTTCGCTCGCAGGTTCTTCTTTTTCGGTGTCCTTCTGTACGGCGCCATCCTTGAGCTCTTCAGCTTCAGCATCACGGCTGTTGCTCTTCGTACGGCGCCTCGCGGCTGAACGTTTCCTGCGGATGCGTATAGTACTGTCAGCAGCAGTATCCGCAGGTTCCTTTTCCTCCGTTTCCTCAGAAGGAATGACGTCAGGGGTGACACATACGTTCTGGCTTATGCTCTTTGCTTCTCCAGCTTCCTGCGTGCCCGTTTGTGTGGAATCCCCTGCCTGGAGAGAATGGCGGGACTCCGGTATGAGGCTTTCAGGGGCTGCTTCTTTACTCATATTGGTGCGTGTCACGAAATATTTCCTTCCGGGGTGCTCCGGCCTGATGTCTATTATTATAAGGATGCGTTTTGCTGTTTTCTGTCCTGTGTCTTGCCCTAAGGGTTATCAAGTATGTACTGAGCGTGTCTTTGTCAAATAGGATACCATGCCGTGGGAGATGACGTTGTGCACTGACGATAGCAGCGCTGCGCCTGCAGGATGGTTGGGTTCTTGAGAAAGAGAAATAACTAAGGTATGCTGAACATCTCAAAAAATAGAAAGGAGCCCTTCCGAAAGGGGAAAGGGGCTTCAAATCAGTTTTTACATCGGGAGGTCGTGCGGGGGATGCCGGAGGGCATCTTCTGCCTAAAACATATGAAGAAGTTTCTGCTCGCTGTACTGCTGGTACTGATCGTCCTGCCCGCAGCTTACTGCTTCGCTGCCAGCAACAACGTTGTGTCCACTCTTGATAAGGCCGGACTTGAAAATGTGATTCGTTCGAACAAAGGCAAGCCGGTGATCGTCAACTTTTTTGCCACCTGGTGCCCCCCGTGCCGGGGAGAAATTCCTCTTCTGGTCAAAATGCAGGCGAAGTACGGAAACAAAGTCGCTTTTATCGGCCTCTCCGTGGACGATAGCGCCACTTCCTCCAAAGTCGGACCTTTCATGAAGAATTTTGGTGCCAACTATCCTGTGTATCTTGCCAACAGAGATCTCGTCGATCTCTTTGGAATCAGCAGTATTCCCTTTAATGTTATTTACGATCCCGATGGCAAGCTGCTGGTGACAGGGAGCGGGGCTCCTTCTGAAGACGAGTTTGATCAGATTCTGCCTCCCCTTCTGAACAAGTAAAGGGACTGATATGATGCAGAAAGGTGATGTCACGGTTCGTAAGGCCGTGGTTGATGACGTGAAGGATATTCACGCCCTTCTGATGCAGGCCGCGCTTAAGGGACAGCTTCTTCCCAGGGCCCTGACCTACCTCTATGGCCATGTGCGTAACTTTTTTGTTCTCGTGAAGCCTGACGGGGAAATTATCGGATGTGTGGCTCTGGCTCCTGTCTGGGAAGATCTGGCTGAAGTGGCTTCACTTGTCATCCGTGAAGATCAGAGAGGCAAGGGGCTGGGGCTTCTGGCTGTCCAGGCATGTCTTGCCGACTGCCCGTCTATTGGCATCAAGCGCGTGTTTGCGCTCACCTATCAGGAAGGCTTCTTCAATCATATCGGTTTCCCCACCGTTGAGAAGGATGTTCTTCCCCAGAAAATCTGGGCCGACTGTGTGCACTGCCCCAAGTACCCTGACTGCGACGAATTCGCTGTTCTTCACGTCCTTGCGGAAAATTAAATTCACTGGGGGCATGTCCCCGGAAAGTTTTGATAAAAGGCCTCATCTTCAGATATCATTGCAGAGGATGAGGCCTTTCACTTTTTTCAGCCTGCTTCAAAACGGGCGAAATCTGAAAGTCTTACGAAGAGAGGATAAATACTATGGAAATTTCCAGGCTGAAGCCATTATACACGCGTGAAGACATCAGGAAGAGGGTAGAGCAGCTTGGGGAGCAGATAACGAAAAAGTACGGCGATGAGCCTCTTGTTGTTGTCTGTGTCCTGAAAGGTGCTTTTATCTTTTTCGCCGATTTGGTCCGGTGTATCGATAACAAAAATATGATTGTGGATTTTGTCCGGCTTTCCAGCTACGGCAATGGAACAGAGAGCAGCGGGCATGTTACCTTTTCACGTGATGTGGAAGTCAACATCGAGGGGAAACATGTCCTGATAGTGGAGGATTGCGTGGACAGCGGCCATACAATGCATTTTCTGATGGAACAGTTCCGCGCGAGGAATCCGAGGAGTCTGGAACTTGCCGCCCTTGTTGATAAAAAAGCGCGCCGTGTGGTCGATGTGCATGTGGATTACCCTGGTTTTGTTATGGATGATGGCTTCATAGTGGGGTATGGGCTTGATTACGCGGAGAAATTGAGAACGCTCCCCGATATCTGTATCCCAGATGAAAACTAGAAGATTTCTTTCAACATAAATGAACGCCCCGGAGGTTAAGAGCCATGCAAGTTGTGTGTCCTAGGTGCAAGAGCCGTTTCAATCTCCCTTCCGGAACTAAGCCGGGGGCGCGCTTACGCTGTTCTGTCTGTATGGCAGTCTTTTCGCTGCCCTCTGAAGAAAATTCAGACTATGCTCGGAAGCCATCTTTGAGTTCAGGAACACTCCCTCCCTTGGGAGCGTCTGACGTTCCTCAGAGTGCCCTGCCCCAGCTGGAAGAAAAGAAAGCCCATCATCCATTTTTATGGTTTTTAGTTGTTGTTCTGGTTTTAGGAATAGCCGGGTATGCCGCCTGGGAAATTTCTAGCGATTTCAGAGGGGCTGTCATTAACCTGAAAAATAAATTTGTTCCAGCCCAGGCTCCAGCAAAGTCAGTGCAGCCGCCTGAGGAGAGCGTCAGCAGGGATGAAGTATCTCCGCTCATTCCTGGTCAGTCCATGGAGAATGCGACCAAGCCGGCAGAGACGAAAGATCTTCAATATAATATGTCAGCAAGTGGAGCTGCCCAGGCTCCTACTCAGGAACAAGATTCAAATAACATTGATCTTCATTCTCTTCGCTTGGAAAAAGTCCGTCAGTATTTTGTGGATAATGAGAAGGTCGGGCGAATCTTGGTTATTGAAGGGCAAGTGGTTGGACAGAAACCTTTTTTGTCATCTACTACTCATATTGAAGCCGCAATTATAGGAGAAGACAAAAAGCCTCTGGAAAAAAAAGAACAGAAAGTTGGAGGAACTCTTTCTCTGTTTCAGCTACAAAAAATGGATAAAGAGGAGTTAGAAAATTCACAATATTTGGCATTAGATTCTAATATTAAGAAACAAGAATTCCATTTTATTGTTCTTTTTTATAACCCAATAAAGACAGTAAGTGAATTTACTATAAAAATTATTAAATAAAAATATAATTAATATTTATATTAATTATATTTTTTTGTATGAGTTTAACATTATTTTTTTAAAGTAGGATTGCTAAATAAAATGATAAATCCAGATAAATTTGTAACTGTAGATTGATAGAATTTATTTTTACCATTTTTATATGACCGAAGAAAGTTTGGATATGTCTTGTGTATGGGCGAAAGATTGGTAGCATGTTTATCTATATGTACTATTTTAGTCTTTACCATTGATTGTATCAATACACAATGGATTCTATATTGTAAAACGTTAAAACGATTTTATTGTTGCTTGATTTTATAGCCTTGTCGATTTTTTTATCATAACAACGATTCTTTACTAAGTTTTGTTATTCACTGCTAATATTTATAACATATTTTTTATTATATTGGAAATTTTATATTATGAAATAAGAATTTATTATGAATAATAGTTGTGAGTGTTGCCGATAATTGAAAATATCTATTTTTAACTTTTTATAATAAAGAGACAAAAATGAATTTAAGTAATAATATGAAATCTAATCCTCTTCTTTCAGTGGTTATTCCTGTGTATGGAACGGCTTCTACATTACCACGATGTTTAGAAAGCCTTCTCAAGTGTACATATAAAAATATCGAAATAATCGTAGTTAATGATGCTTCTCCGGATAATGCTTCCGAAATCGTAAAATCTTATGCCGAACAGGATAAGAGAGTTCATCTTGTTGAACATGAACGAAATATGGGGCTGTATTTAGCCCGCATTGCTGGTGTTAAAGTTGCCCAAGGTGAATACTTAGCATTTTTGGATTCAGATGATTATGTTTCAGTTGATTTTTATAGAAGATTAATTGAAAAAGCACAAAAAAGTGATTCAGATATGGTTATTGGGGAAATATATCTCCAAAATAAAAATATCTATACATACTTAAATTTGTCACATGTAAGATTATTAGATATTGATGCCAAAGATGAAGATGCATCTAATTTACTGTTTGATCAAGAAGGAATGGATTTTTACACTTTGTGTTGTATGGAATAAAATATACAGAGTTGATTTATTAAATCGCTGTATTCAATATATAACAACACATAAATATAATATATTTTATCATTGTGATATATTGTTTTCTTCTGTATTGTATTATTTTTCGCGGCATATTACGAATATTCATGGAGATTTTGTATATCATGTACAAAATAATAAAAAAATAAATTGCATTAGTTATAGAGAAATAGATAAAAATATAGATTCTATTTGCAATATATTTAGCTTGCTTAAATGTATATTCTGTGATAAATTACATGAGTATAAATATTGGAATAATATTTTAAAATGGAAAGAGCTTATTTTGTCGGAATGGTGGGATAATATTGAAATAGCTGAAATTCCGATATGGAAAAAACATAGGATACAATCAAAGTTGATGGATTGTTTTAAGAGAGAATCTTTGAAAAGGCAGCGATCCAAGAGTTTTTTCTATTCTGTTTCTACAAATTCAAGTTGTATTTTACATGAAATATTGAAAAAGAGCATTGTCGATCAAGATATACAAATTGTAAGTTTTGATATTTTTGATACTCTTGTGTATAGACCTTTTTGGAATCCAACAGATCTTTTTTATTTCTTGGGACAATATGCAGAAAATGTTTTAGGGGTTAGCGATATTTTGGACTTTTCGACTCTTCGCATAGAGGCGGAAAACAAAGCAAGGGAAATCGCAAAATATAAAACACCTGCTAGAGAAGATATTATTTTAGATGAAATTTACTCTGTATTAGCAGATGAATTGGACGCTACCCCTGAGCAAATCGAGCAAATAAAATACAAAGAAATTCAATTAGAAATTCAATATTGTCACCCAAGAAAATACGCTAAAGAACTTTTTGATCTTGCATTGGCAACGGGGAAACGGGTCGTCATTACGTCTGATATGTATCTAACGAGAGATGTTGTTGAAAAAATATTGGCTAATTGCGGCTATACAGGATATGAATTCCTTTTTCTCTCTAGTGAAGTGGGACTTACCAAAGCATCCGGCCACCTGTTTAGTTATGTGGCTGAAAAAATGCATGTTTCCCCTCAAAAAATATTGCATATTGGCGACAACCAACAATCAGATATTCATATGGCAGAAGAGATTGGCTTGAAAACTTTTTTCTTTCCGAAAGCCATTGACCGCTTTACAAACTGCATATCTAAGCTATATAGTCGCGAAATTTTCTCGAAAGTCTACCAAGCCCCAATTGCATTCCGTGATGGAAATCAATTCGATAGGTTTTTTGGGTGGAAAACATTGCTAGCAGTTGCTGCTAATTATATCTTTGACAATCCTTTGATTCCATTTCATGAAGATACAGACTTCAATGCAGACCCTAGAATCATTGGCTATTTTGCGTTGGGTCTCCATATGTTTGGAGTATCTACTTGGTTAGCTGATGCCGTTGCCAGAGAAAAGTATAAAAATCTTAATTTTATGGCGAGAGATGGATATCTCCCTATGGAATGCTATAAAATAATTGATCAAATATACAAAAATAAGGCAGATCTACACTATCTGTATTTGACGCGTTCAGTCATGGTTCCTCTTCAAGTTCAAAAACAAAATGACTTTTATGGACTAGAGAGGAATATTAATATTTTTTCGCAGACACCTCTTTCTCTTATAGAGCTCATTGAACCTGTCTTGGTAGATGGCGGTAAATCTGAGATATTAAAAATATGTAGAGAAAACGGGTATCATTCAGACAAACGGTTTTCATCGATTGCCTCTTTTTATCATTTTATAAATCTTATTCGTGGTGTGGCTTTAGATAAATTAAAAACAGAACAGTATAAAGAAAAGATACGAGCTTATTTGGAACCTGCCTTTAATGGAAAATCTGCTACCTTCGATGTAGGTTACAGTTGTCGAGTTGAAGCAACGCTGAAAAAAGTTTTTAATTTTTGCATTACTCCGTATTATATCCATATCAATAATCAGTTGCCCTATTCAAGAGCTCATCGAATGAACTTGAATTTTCAAACATTTTATTCTTATAGTCCTGGTGTCACTGGTGTGTTGAGAGAACTTCTCATGAGTAAGCAGTCTCCATCTTGCTTGTGTTTGAATGTTGAAAATGATAAAGTTGTGCCAGTGTTCAAAAAATATAATCAAAACTATGAAGAAAAATTCGTGATATCTATTATTCAAGAAAAAGCAATACAGTTAGTTAAGGATGTCGTCGCAATGTTTGGAAATGATATTGTGATGCTTAATTGTCAACATGAAGATATTAGTCTTGCTTTTGAGTATTTCATGTCCAAACCGAGAACGACAGATCAAAAACTGTTTGCTCTTGGTAATTTTGAGGATGATTTGGGAATTGGCGGTAAAATTAGTACCTATGATGTTTGGAATAGACAAGTTAAAAGCATTGCAAATGGGTTTGGAAACGAGATAGATTTATCTTTTGATTGGATTCATTCAAAGTGGAAGAGGGCGATTTGTCTTTATTTTTTGAATCGTAATTATTTAAAGCGTAAAGTAAAAGAACATATGAGAGAACACCAAATTATGCTCATGTTTTTGGTAAACAGCTATAAACTATGTAGAAAAGTTTATAGAACAATTAATCATTGTAGGTAATATTTTTTACTTAATATTCATGTTAGTGCATTTCGCAGAGCAGACTTGAAGCTCGTGCATCCCATGGTAAAGTGTCAAGCGATCGCTCAATGGACCCACTAAACGATCGTTTAGTGGGTCCACCTCACCAGCCCCTGAGGGGCTGGTGAGGTGGGTATGTGATGAGCCAGCCCTTTACACCTGAATCAGTTCTGACTGGCACAAAAGAGCGCAGGGGGAGCTC
>ERZ773225.2072-NODE-2072-length-21344-cov-18.680116_pt1 | contig 21344 bp, 13 predicted proteins | sample MGYA00580993_ERZ773225 | MGnify/ENA primary metagenome ERZ773225 (study PRJEB29015, sample SAMEA2737748) | human gut metagenome | biome: human gut; feature: human-associated habitat; material: faeces | place: China | collected 2012 ...
CACGAAAATCTGGTCAAGCTCCTGCTCAATTGAAGTGATGCATCTTGGGTTTTTGCACTTGATGACATTTTTCACCTGATGAGGCAGCTTAAGCTCCATCTTGTCCACAATCTTGTCACCCTTTATCACATTTACAGTGATATTGTGGTCGATAAATCCAAGGATATCGAGGTCTAATGACTCTATCGGACACTCTACCTTGATGATATCCTTCTTGCCCATCTTGCTGCTCTTTGCATTCTTTATGATTGCAACTGTGCAGTCGAGCTTGTCAAGCTTTAAATCCCTGTAAATCTGAAGACTCATACCTGCCTTGATATGATCGAGCACAAAGCCCTCATGTATTCCACTTATATTCAGCATATTATCCTCCTTTAGTCCTCAGCCAGTCCAAGCAATGTCAGAATAAGCGCCATACGCACGTAAACCGCATACTGTGCCTGCCTGAAATAGCATGCTCTCGGGTCATCATCCACATCAACAGAAATCTCATTCACACGTGGGAGCGGATGAAGTACAATCATATCATCCTTTGCAAGCTCCATCTTCTCCTTTGTCAGAATGTAGAAATCCTTCAGACGCACATAGTCCTCCTCATTGAAGAAACGCTCCTTCTGGACACGTGTCATGTAGAGCACATCAAGCTCTCCCATGGCATCCTCGAGCTTTTCTACCTCCTTGAACTCGATATTGTTGGCACGAAGCACATCATCGCGCACATAGTCAGGCACCTTAAGCTCCTCAGGCGAGATAAGCACAATCCTCACATTGTCATATCTGATGAGTGCATTGATCAGTGAATGCACTGTACGTCCAAACTTTAAATCTCCGCAAAAGCCGATTGTGATATTATTCAATCTGCCCTTGATGGAACGGATTGTAAGGAGATCAGCAAGTGTCTGGGTAGGATGCTGATGACCTCCATCGCCTGCATTGATTACAGGGATACGCGATTTCTCTGAAGCCACAAGCGGTGCACCCTCCTTAGGATGACGCATGGCACAGATATCAGCATAGCATGAAATAACCCTGATAGTATCTGAAACGCTCTCGCCCTTTGACGCAGATGACGAATCAGCACTGTGGAAACCTAACACCGAGCCTCCCAAATTAAGCATGGCAGCCTCAAAGCTAAGCCTGGTTCTCGTGCTTGGCTCGTAAAAACAAGTTGCAAGCTTCTTTCCATCGCACTTGTGTGCATATTTCTCAGGATGAGCCTCTATATCATTTGCAAGATCCAGAAGCTTGTCCAACTCTTCTACAGAAAAATCCAACGGACTCATTAAGTGACGCATAATTTGCCTCCATTCTTTTTCGCGTAACTATTCCAAACCACACCACGCACATTCGCAAAAACGCACGTTACACGTGCTTTCCCGCTGCTTCACAGCTAATTTTGCTCATGAGTGTGGTGGTGGCTCTATTCGAGCCACCTTGAGAACAGAAAAACCTGCTGTTTACATGCAAGCATGACACATCAGCTTTTCCTGCTCTCAGTGGTTCTGAATAGTTAATTGTTTTTTACATTTTTTCTATCATATAATAACTTAGCGCAATATTCAAGTTGGCTTTTACACTTTTTTGTTGTAAAATATATGACAGAATATAACTGTTCTGAACGCTTAGCAATTGTAGCAAAGTTTTCATACAATTATGACAATTCAAACATCAAAAAGGAGAATAATATGTCTGTAAATGAATCACAAATCAAAAACACCACAGCCGGCGCAATCGATGATGACGATGCTGTAATCTTTAAGGAGAGAAAGAGACTGCTGTTTCTCGGTCTGCCGTGGACTTTCACAAAATATACCGTCACACCGTCCTTTATCACTGTAGAGTCCGGACTCTTAAGCACCACAGAGGATGACTGCTACATGTATAAGGTAGCTGATGTAAAGCTCACCACATCACTGATGGAGCGCATTTTTAAGCTCGGCACCATAGTCTGCTACACAGGCGACGTCACAAACCCTGAGCTTAAGCTCGTTCACGTAAAGCACTCACGCGAGATAAAGAACTATCTGCTTAAGCAGTCTGAAGCCGCAAGACTTAAAAGACGCACCTTAAACACTGTGGATATCGGTGCACACGGAGCAGACATGGCTGATTTGGATCATGATGGTATTCCGGATTCACTGGAATAAACTTTGCTCGTATTATGCATCAGATATTGTGTGCTATTTAAAGGAAGCAGCTTCCGGTTAGTTTGGAAGCTGCTTCTATTTTCATTTCACGCTATCTAATTTAGACAAATATCCTTCGCATATGAATAAGAGATTATTTCTCCCTGCTTAGTAGCAATATAACCTTTTTCTTTATGTGAATAGTTTGATATATCAACTGAACCAAAATCCTTAAATTTCAAATAAATGCGTTCAAGCACATTCTTTTCCTCATCGGATAAAACACCCTTTGGCATATCACACTCAGGAATCACCTGATGCTTTTCATATCCATTATCATAAGCCACCTCAATATGAGCCAAATGGTCTGCTGCCATCCTTCCAAAAAGCATATCAAAATTTTCAGGAACCGGGCCATATGGTAAATGCGCATACCTTAAGCCTGATATTGAAATACCATTTTCCTTATAAAAAATCATGTCTGAATAATTTAACAGCTTCATCAGCTTTGTCTTTAACAGCTCTGTGCTTTTATTTGCAAAAAATAAAACCATTGCACACAATTTTTCATAATCAAAACCTTTAAATCCATTTTCCTCACATGGAGTTTCGGAGAAAAATTCATCAAAAAACTTTCTATTTCCTCTGTATTCCAAATTCTGCTCAAGTCTTTCTACAATATCAAGCAATTTTGTCTTCTGCTTTTCATCAATGTCTATCTCATTTTCTGTAAGATATGACCTCATATTCTCAGGATTTTTCAAAAAAATCAAAAGACTATTATGAGCCCGGTCCTGTAAAGAACCATTCTCGTATCTGCAGATAGTCTTATCTCCCCAGTTCAATAATTTTGAAAAGCCTCTCTGGCTTAGTCCATACTGCTGTCTTATTTCTTTAATTTCTTTCGGAAGAAGAAGCTTATGCCTCCTACGATATTCATTGTATGCATTAATAAGAGTAGCATTATCTAATTCCTCAGAAAATAATTCCTCTCCGCACTCAGCACATACAAGCACCTGCGCGTTTACATCTATCATCTCTCCGCATACATTATAAGATTCTTTTTTTGTAACTATTGTAGTCTCAACTTCTTTTTTGCATTCTTCACAATATCTTTTCATCGACTCCACCTCCTATAGCCTATGCGAAATCATCCTCATGAAAACCGAGGCACTTTAATATGGTATATTATTTGTTCTCATATGTCAAGAAAAATGCGGTCATATGACCGCATTTTATCATTCAATAATTAAAAATACCCTCTGACCACAGCCTTTCGCGCCACAAGCTTCTTAAGCCTCTTATACATCACGATTGCAAGCTCACAATCCCCGGCTTCAAGCTTGTCAGGTCCATAATTGGCCATAAGCACAAGCTCCATAAACCTCTCAAAATCACTCCTTACAAGCTCAGGATAAGCATCAAGTACCACATCAACAAACTCAGGCCTTGTGGTATCCATACCAGCGGCATCCTTAGCAGCCAGCCTGCCATCCCTCTCAAGCAGCTTATAAAAGCTTATGAATATGATTCTGACTCTCTCTCCCGGTGAAAGCCTCTTATCGAGTGCAAGCGTGCGTCTCTTCACATACCATACGCGCAGTATGACCGCAATTATCACAAGTAATATGCCACACACCGTACCAAGCAAAAGCTTAAGCTGCCTGATGCGCTTCATACCGGCCCCGGTACCCGCTGTATCCTCTCCGTCACGGTCAGCATCCTTGTCCTTTTTGTCCGCAATACTCTCCGTATCCTCTGTGTCAGCCTCCGGCATATCGAGATTGTCAATCGTGCCGGCAAAGCCCGGAGTCGTCTCCACAGGAGTCCAGCCACAGTCAGGCATATAAATCTCCACCCACGCGTGCGCATTGTCATCCTGAAGCACAGCCATATACGAGCCGTCAGCCTGTCCCGAAAACAGATTGGCAGGAGCCGCATAGCCCACCACGTAGCGCGCCGGTATGCCGCAGGAGCGGAACATCACAACAGCCGCCGAAGCAAAGGCAGTGGAATCACCCTTCTTTTTTTCAAACATAAAGCGCTCTATGTAATCCTCATCATCAGAAATCTTTGAAGCGGATTTGGAGAACTCACACCTCTCCCACAGAGTCCTCACAACAAAATTCTTCACATCATCAATCTTTTCATATGAAAGATCCTGCTTCTGCGTATCACTCAGATTACCCTCAAACTTCTTGTCCCACTCCTTTTTCTTCTTTTTGCAAAGCTTTTCGATGCGCTTTTGGCTCTCAGGCACATCGGTGTAGTGGGTATTCACATACGACTCGTATGAAGCCTCCAGCTCATCAAGCATATTCCGGTGATCGTACGAGCCAAGCGCACCTGCTGAGTCACCGCCATCGGAACCAGCCGCACCACTGCCTGAGCCTGCTGTGTCACCGCCATCGGAAGCAGAAGCATCCACATCCATCCACTTCTTCATCGTATCCATGTATGTGCTGTTCTCAAAGTACTCATACCTGTCATCCTGTGCAGTCTGCCCCTGCACCGAGCAGTCACCGCCCAGAATATTATAGTAATCATTCAGGTAAGCCTGATAAGGCACATAGGTGTATGCAGTATTCGCATTGAGCCTCTCGACTGAGATTGTGCGTGAAGACACAGCTTCCTCACCTTCCTCTGCATCAGAGCCATCCCCATCGCCTGCACTATCTAAAGCTGCACCGTCCATACAGCTCTGCACATACATCATCCGAAGAAATGGCATATTCTGGATATAAAGGAGCGAATCACCATCCGTCTTCCAGTTTAGCGCCGCATCTGTCAGGCTGTCTGCATCGCCCATTCTCCACCTGTTTTGCGTATAGTCCGCACCCACATAGCCCTTTAAATAAAGAATCTCCGTAGGCTTCTCACTGACAGTCACCTTAAGCGACTCCACCTCATCATAAGCCGTACCGTCCACATCGCCAAGCTCACCGTCAGACACGCCGCCTCCCACGCCCTCGAGCGATAGATTGAGCCTGCCGCCTGACACCTGCGGCAAAAACCTGTACAGAAACTGAAGACCGCTGCTCTTCACAGGAGCGGTCACATCAGACACCACGGAAAGCGGAGCATTTACAGCCGGCCGCACCACAAAAAAAGCTAAAAGCACCACAACAGCACCAAAGCCTGCACAAAAAGCCGCAAGCATATTGGCAGCACGTCTGGCTTCCTTCACATTCGTATCAAACACAGCCTCATCGCCCTTGCCCCAGAGCTTTCTTCTCACGCGCACAGACGAGCCTGCATATGTACATAAAAAACAAAGGAGCAGCACAAAATAAGCTCCCTTTGAAATCCTTCCACCACTAAGCAGTGAGCATATCACCACAGGAAAAGCCACAAACAAAAACATGGCTCCATCCTGCCTCTTAATAACAGCCTCAGCCATCAACCAGGCACCCACAAAAAACATAAAACCAAAAAAAATGGTCGCCCCTGTTCCGGCATCTGAAATGAGAGTTATGCCACTTTGATAAGTCCGGTTCATCTGACCGGCAATACAATTAAAGGTATATAGTAAGCCCTTCTTAAAAGCCTCCTGCGCAAGCAAAATGCCAAAGCACCACAGCATGATGCTACAAAGAAGGACGAAAAAGCGATATCTGGCTAAAGCCCTGTATTCAAATATAAATGTAAACCACACACAAAGGGCTGCCCCGACAGCCGCAAGCACCGGATAATTTACAGACACTGAAAACGCATACAGAAAAATCCTAAAAAGCGCCATCACTGAAAAAAAGCACATGACCATCATAGGCCATATAGCGTGCGTTCCCTTATTCCCGGGCTTCGTGAGCAGTGTGGCTCCTACAAGCTCTAAATCTCCCATCCTGCAAGCTCCTCATCCACCTTGTCATAGTCAATATGCTTCACGCGCACACCGTTGTGATAAAAGCTGCCATCCATGCCAAGCCGCATCGTATTGCTGTCAGCCGTAATCTCCCTGTTCTCATAGAGTGCCTCCACATCCACAGGCTCCTCATATATGCCCGACTCACAAAGCTGCTCGAGCATAGAGTATGTATCAGACTCACTCGCCACAAACCGGCTCATGATGCGCTTCTCCTTATCATCCCACCAGATGACATTATGCTTCATAGAGGCTGCTGCCATAGACCACGACACAGAGCCAAGTATCTCAAGAAAAGTATCCATCACACTGACACGTTCATCGCCGGTGCCTTTATATGACATATCGGCAAAGATAAATGCAGTCTCATTCATCGGCAGGCTGTACTCCTTAACCATGAAATCATCCGTCTTTGCGGAAAGCTTCCAGTGAAAGCTGTGGAGCAAATCCCCTCTCCTGTACTGTCTGATATCAAACACCTCAGACGAATCCTCACCATGGCGCAGTTTTGAAAAAAGCTCACCGTCCACCGACTCCGAAAGCCCAAGCACACGCGCCATATCAAGCATATGAATCCTCGGCAGCACAAATACTGACGAGCTATGCTCCGAAACACTGCACTCGCGCGTAAAGAGGCTCAGGTAATCCTTCACTGCGACCTTTCCTATATTGAAATACAGCTTGCCGCAGTAGCCGGTACGCAGGTAAAAACAAAGCGAAGAGCCTGAACCCGGCGTAACAAAGGCATCGCGCGTATAGGCACTCTCCCTGCTTGAAATCCTGCTGTGACACAAAAGCGTGACAGGTACAGTGCTCATCGGAAGCACAGAAGCATTTGAGACATGCACATCCACCTCAAACTTCTCTCCCTTTGGCACATATCTGTACGGCACCACTAAAGATGCACTCAGATTGCGCTCGAGATATACGGAAAGTATAAACAGACACGGCACAAGCAAAAGCTCAAATGAAAGCAGTGTGCGCGCTATATCATTGTCCCAGAACAGTGCAACTGCGAGTGTACATATAATTAAAGCTATGTAAGAAACCTTTTTCTTCATCAATACCTCCGAAAATCAGACAGGCTATCTGCCTTCTGTCTGCGGTTTGGGCTGCTTCACCGACGATAAAATCTCAGCAAGAATATCCTGCGCAGACTCATTGTACATCCTGCCCTGCGCACTCAGCACAATCCTGTGACGCGCCACATTGATAAACACAGAAGCCACATCACGCGGCAGCACATACTCACGCCCCTCAACATAAGCAGCCGCCTTGCTCATCCTGGCAAGTGCAAGCGCACCACGCGGACTGACTCCAAGATCTATCCTGTCATTGTTTCTCGTGGCCTCCACCAGGCTCACAATATACTCATAAACTGTCCTGTGGACAAATACACCCTCCACTTCCTTTTGTATCGCAACGAGCTCATCGGTGTGAATGGACGGCATGATATCCTCCATAGGATTGCCATGGTCACGGCTCATCAGAATATCAAGCTCATCTGCCCTGTTTGGGTATCCCATGCTGATGCTTATCATAAAACGGTCAAGCTGCGACTCCGGCAGCATCTGTGTACCTGCAGAGCCAATAGGGTTCTCAGTAGCGATAACGTGAAACGGTCTTGGCACCGGATGAGTCACACCATCCACCGTCACCGTGCGCTCCTCCATCACCTCAAGAAGCGCAGACTGTGTCTTTGGCGATGTACGGTTTATCTCATCGGCCAGAAACAGATTGCACATGACAGCGCCCTCCTCATAGTCAAACCTGCCAAGCTCCTTCCTGTAGATGGAAAAGCCTGTGATATCTGTAGGCAGTACATCAGGTGTAAACTGCACACGGCTCTGCTTCATATCCAAAACCCTCGCAAACGCAAGCGCCATGCTCGTCTTGCCCACGCCCGGAATATCCTCAATCAGTATATGCCCATTTGCAAGAATAGCCTCCATGATGGCAAGCACACAGTCATCTTTTCCAATAATCACCTGTTTCACAGATTGTATAGCCTGAGCGGCCTTCTCATAACCCTTCATATATTACTCGTTCCTCTCTCTTCTTCTGCGCCTTACAATTATAATAAAGATCACAGTCTCAAGTGTACCTGCCACAGCAAGTGCCACAAGCATCCACGGCCACACATCCACTATTCGCTTCGTGAGTGCGCCAGACTGCATCTGATTCTTTGTCTCACTCTTCTCCTCGCCTGTGTACTCAGTACGCTCACCGCGCACCAGAAGACGATGCGAATTAATCGCATACGGTGTACAGGTGACAAGTGTACAGTAATCCTTCCCCTCCACTATATCAAGGTCTCCCGACTCGTTAGGCTCGACTACCTTAATCTGATCCACCTTGTACGCAAGAATCTCATCGAGCACATGCAGGTAAAACTCATCGCCCATCTCAAGCTTATCAAGATTCGTAAAAAGCACCGCACTCGGAAGACCTCTGTGGCCTGTCAGCACACAGTGAGTACTCTCGCCACCTAGCGGATAGCTGGACTGCTCCATATGACCAACACCCTTTGCGAGCACATCATCACTCGTGCCGCTATATATAGGCAGATTCACATCAATCTTTGGAATAGTGATATAGCCAAGCGACTCTCCGACATCCACGAGGTCTGCATAGCTGACCGCACTGCTCTCACTCTCTGTGCTCTCAGCCGACACCACAGTACTCAGCTGGTCATTGTACTTGGTCGCAGCCTCCTTTAAGGCATCCACCTTTTCCTCGTCCAGCTGCTTCACCTCACTGTCGTAGCTTGTGATAGCAGAGCTAGCATGCTTTTCATTTATACGGTTACTGATATATGGATAGAGCGCAATCGACATTCCGGTGAGAAAGAGGATGGCGCAAAAGATCATTCGCAGTTTCTTCATAGCTTGTATTCCTATACCTAAGGCTTCTGATAGCATTTATTCAAACCCACAACAGCATAAGCTGCATAGCTGTCTGATTGCAGGTTTGAATAAATGTTAGCTTATCGTTTCAAAAATGTAAAATAGAATGGTAACCTCCGCACACGCAGACATGTAAGTCTGTATGTACGAAGGTTAGTCATCCCTTTGCTCTGTAGGAGCACTTTATTCGGTTAAATCTTATCTAAACTTTCTTTGGCTATTGCCACTGGTTAGGCTCTCTTTCTTCCTCTGAGCATGATGTATACTGCAGCGAGCATACCACCGATACCAATGATAAGGAACATTGCAGTTCCGATGTCACCGGTTTTTGGGAGTTCAAAACCTTGCTTGTTGATGATAGTTTCTGTATGAATACCTGTTGAATCAGCTTCATTCTCAGTAAATGTTGTTTTCTCGATTTCATTTTTTACAAGAGTCTTAACTCCATTTTCGTCAATTACATACTCTTTATTTGTAGTTGTTTTGTAAAGAATATCTAATTTAACTTCTACTGGTGCTTTTAACAGATTGTAGCCATCTACAGTTTTCGTCTCTACAAGATAATATGTTCCATTTGCAAGACCGGATTTTTCAACTGTACCACTAATGTCTGTTGTAAGATTTTCTTCAATTTTCATCCATGTCTTTGTTCCAGCAAGTCCTGCATTATTCACCTCCTCAGCAGAAGCTGCACCTTCTGTACCTTTTGGAACTTCTTTATAAAGATCAAATATAACACCTGCTAATTTCTCTCCATCTTTATTACCTGCTCTTTTATCAATACTCAGTTTGAATGTATAAACTGTTGCTGTATCTTTAATTGCATCTTTTCCTGGTACTCCCGGCTTATTTGGGTTACTTACATCTTCTGTATCCGGAAGAATCTTGTTAGAATACTCAAGTTTTGCTGTATTTGGGTTTCCCTCTATTGTTGTAACTGCACTGTCAAGAAGTTTTGCATTATATGTAACTACAATCTGCTTGCTTGCATATGACTTCATATTTGCTGTAGTAAATGTGATTTTGAATCCTTTTCCATTAGTTGCATCTTTATCAATTGCGTAATCATTACCCTTTGTCAGTGTTGTTTCTCCACATTTCACTACTACTGAGGCAAGGTCATCCTCAAGGTTTTTCGGTGTATCTGTTAATGTAAATTCTTTTAGCTTTGTAATATTGGATGGAACATCAATAGTGATCTTATATGGAACCATGTCTCCTACATTATAGTCAGCATCCTGTTTCCAATTATCTTTATCTCTTTCTTTTACCTGTTTTGTCATATCAGGCTTTTCATTCTTTACAGGGATTGTAGTGTTATTATCTGTCTTACCATCATAAGTAATCTTTCCCTCTGATGTTACTATAAACTCATATACAGTAGCACCATCCATGATATAACCATCATTATTTCCAACGCCAATCTCAATAAATCTGTATGTTCCCTGGGAAAGACCTTCTACATTAATCTGTCCGCTTTTGTTTGTTGTCAGATCATATTCCGCTCCTGTAGAATCATTGGTTGTTACAGATTCCCAGCTTGTCCCATTCTTTTTCTGCAAAACAAATGTTACACCTTCAAGTTTTTCAGTATCTTTATTTCCCTGTTTCTCTAATGTAACTTTACCATAAGTTGTTTGGTTCTTAGGATATACATGAACATCGTATAACCAATTATCTCCGTCATTTGTTGTCATTGGTACAGATACGATAAATGGTTTAACTGGTGTTGTAACCTTGGCTGGTGTTGTTGTCTCAACAACTACATAAAAACCAAGTTCAAGCCCCGTGAACTTTACAACCCCATCATCATCAGTTTTACCCTCTTCTCCAACTTTGCTACCAGCATATTCGGATTTGATTTTTCCTGATGTTTTATCAACATATTTATCAACTGATGGAAGATCTGCCGGGTCAGCCTTATAATAATTTGTTAAATCACTTTCATTCGCTACCTTATAAATCGTAAACCCTACCCCTTTAAGAGCTTTCATATCTTTATCATCTGTTGGCAACTTATCTGTTTCTTCTCCTGTACCAGGGATTTCCTCATTTCCATTATACTCATACTTGTGAATTGTGATACTACCAGTTTTTGTAGTATCAATTGTCGCAGTTGTTTTTTGTGGTGTGGCTACTTCACCTTCTGCCCAAGTCGGTGTACCGAATGATGTCAGCACCATGGCTGCGCCTAGGAGACCAGCCAACATTTTTTTAAATTTTTTCATGCTTTTTTCCTCTCTTATTTCTTTTTCATTGTTGTTGTGTTACGTGCGACCGGCAGGTATTACTTGCCAATCGCGTTTCTTCTTTGTCTCTTATGTCTGGAGTATTGTACCTCCTTTCTAAGATTAATCAAGAAAAATATCAAGCAGCATAGCGTTGTTAGTGCCATTCCGCATAATATGAATAACATTGCTCCATAACCACCGGTTTTTGGTAGAAGGAACTTCATACGGTTGCTTATCTTGAGGCTGATGGTGTTTTTAGTATCATCATCGGTTCCAAATGTGTAGTTTTCATTATCTACTGATGTTGTTCCTGTTCTATCTATTATAATGGTTATTGGATCCTTTAATAAGCTGTAGCCCTCTTTGGCTTTCGTCTCTGTCAGGCGATATCTTCCATCCGGTAAATCTGTAAATTCTACGATACCAAGAGGTGTGTCTTTTTCTGTGCCTGACGTTGTTTGCTGTCTGATACTAAACGTACCATCTACTACATAATTTCCGTTTTCACCAAGTTTTAACTTTTCTAGTTTAAACTCTACATCATTAAGCTTCACGTTTTCATCGGACGCATCCACCTTGGTTATTTTGATATTAGTTTTTGGACTATATACATTAGTGATTGTATATGTCTCGTCTACCTTAGTTGAAGTTTCGGACGAATCAACCGACACATTAGTACCATTATTATATGACTGCACTTTAAAGCAATCATTAAAATAATCTCCAGTTTCCAGCTCCTTATATTTTTCTCCTTCTTTGACTACCTCAACAACACGATACTCATATGGATTCTTTAGCGATGTTGTATAATCCGGATATCTATCAAGGTTTTTAAAAACATATTTCCAGCTATTGGCTGTATTTTGATTATCTGGCTTAAGTGTAATAACAGTTGTTTCCTTGCCTTCACTGTCAGTAACTTTCACATCCTCCCATTCAGTAGCTGATTTCACTCTTCTTTGCAGCTTAACTGTTACACTATCCGGGATTTTTGTAAATGTATTGCCATTTTTATCAACCCACTTCTTTTTAACAGTCAGGTTAATAACAGGTTTTTTCGTATTTTGGAAAGTAAATACAGTATTCTTTGCCGTTGAGCCTGCTTTGATTTTGCCATGTATAACCCAGTTTCCGCTACTATCCTTTACCTTAGTGGCTGTATACTTTGAGTCATTGCCATCGTAAGTAGGCTGAACAATTGCTATATCATTGAGTGATGAGTCATCGTCCGGCAATATCTCTGAGATAGTATATTCAGTTCCTGCCGGAATACCTGTAATCTCCTTACTATCTCCCAATTTCAGTTTATATGTATATGTATATGTATATTTATCTTTATCATCTCCGTTCTCAAGAGCCATTCCTGCAATATTGGTAAAAGTAACCTTAATCTGATATTCCCCATTAAGGTTTTCAGCAGTATCGCTTGAATATGCTCCTTCTTTTGCTATCTTGATTGTACCGGTTTTAACCTTATTGGTGTATTTTACCTTCAGCTTTGTTGCGATTGTTGAGCTATCAGGATCCGTGAATGACCTAAACACTATTGTGTTTGTCTCATCCCTGTCAGCATTAGAGCTTATAGTACCATATTTCTTAGCCCATCCAGTTTCTGTATAACCACTATTAGATTGTTCCTTGCCATCTGAATCCGTACCACGAACATAAATTTCCTGTCGTCCATCCTTAATGGCTTGTCCAACCTGAGTTGGAAGTGCAACCGGTTCAAACTGCTTAACAGTTTCTGATTTCGATTGTACAGTATTTTTTACTTCTTGTCCATTTTCATATAATGTACACGATGGCTCAAAAACCTCTGTATCTACATCCTCACTCAGTGCTATATAGCTGCCTCGCCTGAACTGATCCGCAAATGTAGCAGTCTCTCCATTTGCCAGTGTAAACGTTCCATCTGCACCCAGTAAATTTATTGTGGATGTAGATTCTGACGTTCCTGACGATACTGTATATACCGCATTTAACGGATACATCAACGTTCCCGATTCGACAGAGCCATAATCCGGTATATCGTTCTGTTTAGTAACAAAGCCTGTTCGCTGTGTCACCTCTGTCGATGGTATAAAGGTAAAATCATCGAGATACATATCCCTGCTTAAGTTATAGTCAAATTTGATATTTACAATCTTTGAATAATCAAACGACGTTGTAGTTTTGCTCAGCTTATCCAAATCTATTGTAATTGTATTCCATTTTCCTTTTTTCAGATTCTGACTGTTATATGTATTACCTGCTGAAAGGAATCCACCTATTTTAGTACCATTACTATCTTCCAGCTCTACATACATATTGTTAAGCGCAGGTGTTTCGTTTACATCTCCATCATATAGACTAAACTGCAGATACTTATAATGATTTGTAGTGCTTGTGCCTATTGGATATGTAGCATTGAATTCGCTTTCATTTCCTGATGAAGGGTAAATAATGCCCCATCTTAAATGCTTGTATGTACCATCGTCTGATGATTCAGCCTTCCAATGAACCACATCGCTCTTTTCGGTTCCATTACCTGAATCATCCTTACATGTTTCTAGATATTCAAACTTATTTTTACCCACATTGGCAATTGTATTATCTTTAAATGTATTATTAAAGGGTTTATTATCAATTTTCTGTCCACCGGTGGCTACTTTCTCACCATAGTGTGTTGCCTGATTTAATATGGTAAATGGGAATGCTGATACATTATCAAAGCATTCTTTAAAATCTTCAGCAACATCAGTCGTGTCCACATTCTTCTCCACCTGGAATTCGTTCTCATCCGGGAAGTTGAATGTAATCTTCATGTTCGACTCCCATAGGCCCCGCTCCATGTAGAACATGGTGAGGGTGTGCTCTTTGTTGAAGTAATCATCTGTAATTTCCTTTACATTCTCAAAGCTATTTACTACATTTTGAGTTATACCACCTGATGATGCATCATTTTTTTTAACACTTGATACTGTTGCTTTTTTATCTTTAAAATTTATCTTTCCTGAAACCTTACCATGTCCTCCACCTACATCAAGCACCAGCTTACCATCAATAAATACCCATACGTCATCATCTCCTGAGAAGTCGAACTCAATCGGTACCTTCTCATTTTCACTTGTAGTAACTGTTCCATCAGATGTCAGCCTAAACTTCAAATCAAACTTCTGACCAAAGCCATAATTAAGCGTTGCAGCCTTTCCTGATTGATCAGTATTATTAAATGGAAAATAGTTTCTACCGCTTTTACCCGGACCATTTGTATCCGGAAATCCTGCATCAGCTGTCTGTCCATATACAGCATTCTTTGTTGGGTTAAGGAAATATCCATCTGCCTCACTCTGCTGAAGCTCCAAATTTCCATTTTTAGTACTCTTAGCGCTATCGAATGTCCAGTACTCTACAGTTCCTTTTGCATCATGATCAGACTTACTAGTCTTTTTTTCTTTTACAAACGGAAATGTAACACCCTTATATACTTTGCCAAGCACTGTATTCTTTGAGTTATTACCGGTAAGGAATGACTCATCAAAGTAAGGCGCTTTAACAGTTCCACTTGTTGTTTCAATCATCAGATTGTTATCTGACAGTGTATCTGACACCAGCCCCTGAGTTGCATTATGTCCATCTTCTACACCTAGATTTTTCAGTTCACCTGCCGGACTTGTATTTGAATTGGTGTATTTCGTCGAATTTCTGCCCCACATTGAATTGTTATCGTAAATGAATTTACTCCAGTCATCGCTGCCATATAATTTTAATCTCTCTTCAATATCTGAATATGGGCTTCCATTATAGTTCTGAAAATTTCCCCAGTATATAGGCGATGATGCTGAGTACTGTTTATAATATGAGCTGAGTGCCTGATCAAACTGTCTGAATGGTTGATAGATAAAGTGCAAATTTCCTTTGTTAGCTGATAAATCAGTTCTAGAATATTTATCTCTGTTATATCCATTCAGTTCATAGTCGGAATAGTAGTCATACAATGTTGTATTGACATAGAGCATGTCACTTTCTCTGGTGAGGGTTCCCTTCGGTATGTCTACAATTTCAGCATCTGTTCTGGCACCATTGCCATCCTTTGTTTTGCCTTCGGCATTTCTAACGGTTCCTACTTCATCCCAGTAACCGGATCTCCTAACATTACTATATATACTATCATCGCTCGAATCCGCATAAAAACAAGGATTGTTATACAAATTCCATGGAATGGTCAAATTCATGGTATAATTCGAGGTAGTGTTAAATCCTGCTCTCATATTTTGAACAGTTAAGGTTGTGTCACCATTTCCATTAGCTGGACTGTAAAATACAATATGATCGTACATTGCATCTAAATCAGTCTTATATACACTACCTTTTTTTTCACTATCACGCTCTAAGACTATATTTTTAAACGAATCACCTTGATCATTCCATGCAAAGCACCATACCTTCTCATTTGGTTTTGGCAGAGAATTATCCGCTGTATCACCAGCATAAGAAAGCTCTGACAATGTCGCATCAAAATATACTGTATATGTACCACTAGGGTTATTTCTATATATACTTAATCCGGCATTTCCTTCACTATCTATAGTAACAAAACTCCGGTTTCCATTTGGATAAAATCTATAGGTAATTTTATCTTTTCTCACTTCTATAATAGTGTCTGATGATAATGTTTTTCCATTGAGGTCATAGCTTAGGATTGTAAAATCTTTTGGATCTTCATTAACATTTTGATAATCACCATTCCCTATTTTCACTTGTATACTATCTTTTTGATCAGTAGGGAACTCAGTTCTATCAAAATACAGCTTTGCAATTGTCGGTGCAGATGAATTTTTCTTATCTTTACTCCATACATATTTTACTGAACTTTCGTTGTCAGTTTGTACTGTTCCATAATATAGGATTCCACCTTTAGCAAGGGCATCTTCTATCTTTATAGGCTCGGTAAGTTGTGTACCATTACTATCAATAAACTTCATATACCAATACATATTTTTTCCGTTATCTGCCGGAACTGTAACGGTACCATTATCATCCAACTCCACTTCTTTCAATTCCTCTTTAGAGAAATTTTCGTCGTAGCTAAACTGTGCCTTAACGCCTGTCAATTTACCAGTCATATCAACAAATGACAGTTTACTGTCAGCATATGATTGTTTTACTGCTATAGTATAAACATTATGATTATCCATAGTAGTGGTACCATTTTGTACAACTACACTTCCCCTAGCCTTATCTACTGTTAATGTTGACTCAGCCGTTCTATAATAATTATTTCCTTTAATTTGATTCCAATCTTTATCACCTGTACCGTTGATATATGTAAAGTAAAACTTACTGTTACCATGGTTTAAGTTAGAAACCTGAAATTTCCAAATGCCATTTTTACAATCTCCTGTTTTAGGATCTCCTCCCGCAGCATCTGTAAATCTAATGCACACCTTAGCATTACTATTAGTCCAATCAACATTGCCTAAAGTCATACCTGACGAGTCAAGATATATATATTCATTACTAAATGTCGCGCTTGCACTATCTGCCTGCTCCTGTGTTTCCTCCGCAAACGCACTTCCCCCATAACCTGCTGTTCCCAATATAACAAGCAATGCCATCACAATGCTGACTATTCTTTTGAACATTTTTCTCATCATCCTCATCATCAACTCTCCATGCGATTCTTCTCTTAGACTTTTTTCGTTATATATATAATTATATTCTTTCGATACTTTTCGTAAATATAATTTTTTTTAGATTTGTATCACTATTTTCATTTCTTTTCTTCATATGTTAATCTGTTTCTACCTCACCCCATATTTTTTGCGCTTTCTATACTCGCTTGGACTCATTCCACAAAACATCTTAAACCGCTGTCCAAAATACGATACATTATCAATGCCTACCTTCTCACAAATCTGGTTAACCTTCATATTGGTGGTCTCAAGCAGTCTCTTTGCCTCATCTATACGCTTGGAGATAATGTAATGACTGACTGTATCCCCTGTCGACTGTTTGAAAATAAGACTCAAATACCCCGGTGAAAGAAAGACCATATCTGCAAGGCTCTCCAGGTTTATCTTCTCTGACAGATGCGCCTTGATATAGCTTTTGACCAGTGCTACATCCTTTCGGATCTGCTTGTCATCTGTAGCGATATTTTCACCATAATTACAGATATTTTCTTCTATGATATTATATAACTCGTTTAGAGATTCTGCCTCAAAAAGCCTCTCGACCTGTTTCTTCCCCGGTCCATAGACACTTCCATGAGCTGCATTGTCCAGCTCAAGCGCAATCTCTGCAAAAACAAACTTCACAAATGTCTCGGAGTCCGATTTATTCTGAAACATCATGTGCTTCAAGTGCCCATACTCTCTTCTGACAAGCTCGATATCCCTCTTTCTGATGTACATAAGCAGCTTGTTTATACACTCCGCTCTCTCAGATTCATCACGTTCGACAAACTCATCATCATCCTCGTAGTAGATGCCATTGTTGTCAGCAAAAAATCTGTTTTCCATAAGCTTTAGAAGCCTCTGACAGCTGTCGTGTATCTCATAGATATCATTCATGCCTGCGCCAACAGCAAGATAGCATTGCTGACCATACACCTCAGTAAGCATATAGTATATGCCCTCAGCCATATAGCTTAACCTGCTGTAATGATTCTCACAAAGCAGGATGAGCACATAGTTGCCGCCCAGGCTGACAGCCTCTGCCCTTGAAGCAAAGCTCTCATTTATTCTATCAATGACTTTATCGGCATTTTCATTCCAAAATGCACTGTCTACCCACAAAAGCATGATATTACTCACATGTTGGGCAGAGTTTAAATCATTCATTTGTGTGAATCTCATAAGCTCGTCCATATACCGCCTGTTTCCTGTTGCAATATATTGCGACAGCAAAAATCCACACATTAAAAATGTCATCTTGTTTTTTTGTTCTTCATTTTTTCTGCTATCATGTATCTCACAAATCATCTGTGCCATGCACGACGCAATCTCTGTCGGTGCAACAGGCTTTAAGATATACAGCTCCACTCCATGCTCTATCGCCATTCGGGCGCTCTCAAAATCACGCTGTCTGCTTACAATCACTATATGTATATGAGGATTGACACCTTTTTCTCTGGCATAGCCTATGATATCTGTCCCGGTCTCTATGCTGTCAAAAATCTCCGTAAGCATGATATCTATTCTGCGCTCACCAAGCAATTGTGCAGCTTTTTGTGGATTTGCCACCTCCATTATCTCGTATATAAAATCAGAGTCTGCGCTCTCGATTATTTCCCTTAACTCCTGTCTGTCCTTATTGTTGCTATCCAGGATTAGTATATTCAACTTCTCCATTTTTGCCCCCTAAACTAAACAAAACACTGTCGATGCAACCTATATATTTAGTACAATTATATAACAACCCAGTACCTTTTTCAACTTGTGAAAGCTATATAACTACTTTGTCAGGCTGTACACCACAGCATAATATCAAATAACAGCCCATGTCTCATTGAGTCATAGGCTGTTATCATTAGTACAGTTATTAAAATATATACTAGCAGCAGAACATCTGCCAGCAAAGGAATGTGGCTAGCAGACTGCAGCACTCGCTGCCCCTGCCACTAGGGCGTCCGTATATGTCTCCCATATCCGAATACCACGAGCCACCATTTTCAATTATCTGCATAAACTGGCGGTACTGCATGTTGTTTGGCTCAAGCGACACCGCTCGCTGTATGTGTTCTATGGCTGTCGCTGTGTTGCCGAGCTTTTGGTTTGCGATAGCACTGTAGTAGTACCACCTTCCGCGTCTCTCAGCAAAAGGTACCTCCTCAAGCACCTTCAGTGCCTCATTGTAGTAGCCGTTGCTGATGAAATTGCCTGCTGCACGCACCTTTGGATTGTCATCCTGTGCACTGCTGCCTGCATTATTGTAGGTATAGCGGCCATAGAAACCGCCAAACGGTCCACCTGCTCCAAATGGATCACCTGCTCCCGGTCCACCACCATATGCTCCACCATAGGAGCTACCGCCGTATGAGCTGCTGCTTCCCGCACCGCCATATCCACCGGCTCCGGCAGCACCGGACTGCTTTTCCTTCATTATCTGGTCATATGCCTGCTGCACCTGCTTAAACTTCTCCTCAGCCTGATCCTTGTTAGGATTGTTGATATTGGCATCAGGATGATATTTTCTGCTTAAGCTCCTGTAGGCCTTTTTTATTTCATCGTCACTTGCACTGCGGCCGACACCGAGCACCTGATATGGATCTATCATTTATGTTTCTTCCTTTTCTTCATCTGAATATACTCATACTTGCTCCACACACCGGAGTATAGAACATTTCTGATTATATCCGCATGTAAGAGAATTGGCAACCTCTCAAATATTTTTGCTGCCTCTGAAAGCATAGATGTCATCATAAGCCGACAGGATTTGTCAAATTTTTCCTGATCATTATTGCAGCAATGCATGAGCTGTATAAGTGGATTATATGATTTCTTTTTTACATCATCCCCTATGTCCTCATACGCATCCATTATATAAATAAATTTGCCCATGTAGCAGCCAAATTCCTTCAAATCCGTCTGCCACTCATCCTGCTTCCACGCAAAAAGTACGCCGAGCATCTCCCCTGTCAGCCCCGCAACTGCATCAATATTGGTATCATTGCTCTTCTCGCACTCTGTAAGCCTTGCAATGTAGTCCTCTATCGCCTTAGCCTGTACCGGATAGCCTTTTTTGGCCTTCTCAAAGTCCTTTTTCAGCATCTCTGCGTATGTCTTCTTCGGCAGGCTTTTATCGTCCTTCCAGTCATCTATCAGATTGTAGTATGCAAGCAGTATGTTCATAGCTGCAGCATACTCTGTAATCTCATTGGTGCGAAGTGTACGCTTCTTCGTAGGGTGCACGCTGCATACAAATCCATCCCGCGTCACACTATCCGGCTCGTACAAGCCTGTCAGAAGCACTATGAGAAAAGTCATGTCATAGTTTAGTGCCATCTGTGCACGCCTGCCATACTGCGACTTCATTGTCTGGCACAGCCCGCAATAATAGCTTTGATATATTTTTTTATTTTCCTCGGACAAGGTGTCCTTATTGACAGTTATATATCCAAACATTTCTCTTCTCCATGCTCTTATGTACAAGTATATATTGGCATACTAGCTGCGTCTCACGAACTGCTCTCTGCACTTCGGACAGGTAATACAGATCTTGCCATGTCCTCTTGGCACCCTGACCTCCTGCTTGCACATAGGGCACTTGAAGAACTTGTACTGCTTCCTCTGTGCAAAACGCTTTTTTCTGCGCTCTGCCTTTACGGTCCACTCATACCTGGCATTTAAAAACTTCTGATTCTCTGCATAGCGCTTGTTTACATTCCTTGAAAATACGCGAAAATACATATGTATCATCAGTCCTATTGCCAGTATATCAAGTATCGCCGACCTTGTAAATATTGAAACCACAAGTAATATCATTACTACCCATGACTCAGCCCTTGCAAGCTCGTCCATCCCGTTTCTTCCATTCATAAATCTGATAAATTTTTCTCTCATATTACCGCCTCGCCCTATATTTTCATTATAGCCAAATTCTTACCTCATACAGTGTCCACGCTATGAATTTGAGGTTTTAAATCGCTCTTTACATTATTAAGATAATATTGAAGATAAAAACCGTCAATAGACCTATCGTCTTTTAAGAAACATTTTATATTTCGTTTATTAAAGTTGGTAAAAGGGCTTGATTTTTGGAAAAATGCTTGGTATATTAAATAAATATGCAGGACAGGTGATCGCGGCTGCAGGTGTCGAAAGACCGCAGGTGAGGAAAGTCCGGGCTTCATAGGGCAGGATGCCGGTTAACGGCCGGTGGAGGAAACTCTAAGGACAGTGCAACAGAAATATACCGCCACTTTTGTGGTAAGGGTGGAATGGCAGTGTAAGAGACTACCGCCTCACTGGTAACAGGGAGGGCACATGTAAACCCCATCCGAAGCAAGACCGAAACAAAGCTTTGACGTGGCCCGCCAGCTTTAGGTAGGTTGCTTGAGGCGTCTGGCAACAGGCGTCCTAGATAGATGATCACTCAACGACATAACCCGGCTTATCGTCCTGCGTATTTTAATAATATAAAGCCTATTGGCGTTTCGTAAAATAACTTATCAGTAACGTGCGCCGCAAGGTGCACCATTAAAAATGCAACTGAGATATCTCAGTTGCATTTTGTT
>ERZ773225.2076-NODE-2076-length-21332-cov-7.315928_pt1 | contig 21332 bp, 19 predicted proteins | sample MGYA00580993_ERZ773225 | MGnify/ENA primary metagenome ERZ773225 (study PRJEB29015, sample SAMEA2737748) | human gut metagenome | biome: human gut; feature: human-associated habitat; material: faeces | place: China | collected 2012 ...
TATTCAAATTGTATACCATGTCCTTGCGCTCCTGTATACCATGTTACTCTTGACATATTCACTGCCCCTTCACTATAGTTTTATCTTAATTAAACTACAGTTCATTAATTCTTTATAGCTGAAAATTCGGCTTATTATTTAACTGAGTTTTCGTAGCTTTCAATCATTTTCTTAACCATATTACCACCGATCTGACCTGCCTGACGGGATGTTAGGTCACCGTTGTAACCGTCCTTTAGGTTAACACCTACTTCTGATGCAGCTTCCATCTTTAGCTTATTAAGAGCAGCCTTTGCTTCCGGTACATTAATCTTGTTATTTGAGTTTGACATATAAATTTTTCCTTTCTTCTCAGCATATTCACCTTAAGAATTATTCATTTATTTTATGAATATTATATTCTTATAGTGAAAGAATACTGAATGTTGTTTCTTTTTCTATCTATATTTTTAAGCAACAATTTCTTGTTGCAATAGTATTGTATGAGTATATAAACGAAATATTAAATGCAAATTTTGTTTTTTATTTTGCAAATTTTTGGGCAAAAAAATAAGGACTTAAAAAGTCCTTAAATTCACAAAATAATAAAATCAATTATTCTTCATCATATTTTCCATTTTATTTGCATGGTGTTTCAGTGCAGAAAATGTTTCATCACTGATAACATGTTCAATCTTACAAGCATCAGCAGCTGCTACTTTTTCATCAACACCCAGCTTTTTGAACAATGCAGTAAGTACAGTATGTCTTTCATAAGTTTTCTCAGCTACTTCCCTACCTAAATCAGTAAGAGTAAGGTGACCGTCACTGTTAGCAGTAACATAACCACCGTCTTTCAGCAGTCCCATTGCTCTACTTACGCTAGGCTTTGAGTAACCTAAGTATTCACCAACATCTATAGAACGAACATAAGGGTGTTCTTTACTAAGTACATATATTGATTCCAGATACATTTCGCCTGATTCTTTTAGTTGCATAAATAAAAACCCTCCTAAAATAAGGTTATATATATTTTAACATATATATATACTTTATGCAAACATTATTTATGCAAATTTTACTTTATATTAACAAAAGCCACCTACTATATGATAGGTGACTTTTGATTTATAAATTTACTTTACATTTACTTTAAGTTTTTTACCATTAGTTAGTGTAGCAGTAACTGTTGTATTACCCTTATTTAAACATATCGCCAAAAGTATTTAACTAATCATACAAAAGAAATATCCCCCATAATTTGGGGGATTTCTCTTTACAAGGGGTTATATAAATAAATAGGAGTTGGGCATTTTATTCTATGAAAATCACTTTTCATAAACACACTTTATAAACACATTTTTAATAATGATAAAATCAATTAAAAACAAACTTAGTAGTCTGCTTATACTTTTCATTTGCTTTAATAACAGTTGTAGGGAAAATATCCTGATTTACTGCATCAGGGAAACCCTGAGTTTCAAAGCAAATACCTGAGTTTTCTTTATATGCCTTGCTATGTTTACTTTCTGTGAGAGGTACATCAACATAGTTAGCTGAATAAATATGAACACCTTTCTGTGTTGTGTAGCACTTTAGGTTAATGCCGGTTTTCTCACCGATTAATGATGATGCAAGTACAAGGTCATCACCGTTATGATTTAGTACAAACATATGGTCAATACCTTTTGCAAGGCTAATTTGTATATCACTGCTGTTTAGTGCAGTTTCAACTTCCTTAAATTCACTAAAGTCAAATGGACTATCCTTAGTAGGAGTAATCTCACCTGTTGGAATTAGGTTTTTGTTAATAGGAATATAGCTTTTTGAGTTCACTTTTAGTAGGTGGTTTCTAACACTACCACTTGTGTCACCGTTAAGGTTAAAGTAAGAATGGTTTGTCATATTACAAACAGTATCTTTGTCAGAAACTGCACCATACTCTATTGTTAAGGTACTGTCATTGTCAAAGGTATATTTTACTTTTACCTTTAGGTTACCGGGATAACCCTCTTCACCATCAGCACTTGTCATTGTAAATACAACACTGTCATTCACAATTTTAGTATTCCATAGCTTTCGGTTAAAACCTACATTGCCTCCATGAAGATGGTTGTTGCCGTTGTTAATAGGCAAAGTATATGCCTTGCCATTTAAAGTAAATTTACCGTTAGCAATTCTGCCACAACATCTGCCGATTGTACCACCAAAGTAAGTACCGTTATTTTCGTAATCTGCAATATGCTTATAGCCTAGCACAACATCAGTTAAGTTGTCATCCTTATCCTTAATCATTAAGGATACAATAGTTGCACCATAGTCACATACTGTTACACTTTCACCTATATTATTAACAATAGTATATAGGTGAGTATTTTCACCTTTTGAAGTTGTTTCAAAATCCCTGATTTCTACCTTTGACATTATTTTCACCTACATATTACAATGTTTCAATAAACTTCTTAAATGCTTTTTTGCCACTTTCGTTTCTCTTAAATACACCTGCATCTTTAAGTACATTTAAGAATACTTCACCGATTTCTTGGTGGAGAATTTCATCAATATTTTCTTCATTGATTGAACTGTATTTCTCAGTAAATTCATTTACCCAGTCAGTATGTTTACTGATTTCTTCAATACCGGAAATATCCTTACCATTCAGAATTGCATCCTTTAGCATAGCCATTTCTTTCTTTAATCTTGATGGCAAAACTGCAAGTCCCATAACTTCAATAAGACCGATATTCTCTTTCTTAATATGGTGTAAATTTTTGTGTGGATGGAATACACCTAATGGGTGTTCCTCAGTAGTAATATTATTTCTCAGTACAAGGTCAATTACATACTTACCATTCTTTGTGAAAACAATAGGTGTAATTGTTGAGTGTCTTTCACCGTCAGTTTCAGCAAAGATAAAACTATCTTCATCAGTATAGTTTCTCCATTTTTCTAGGATATGTTCTGAAAGTTTAATAAGACTGTCGGTATCTTCACCTGTAAGTCTGATAACTGACATAGGCCATTTTACAATTCCACATTCCACATTTTCGTAACCTGATACGGAAAACTTTTCTTCTACATCAGCTTTGTTAAGTGCAAAGTTATATCTGCCGCCTTGGAAATGTTCATGAGTAAGAATTGAACCACCAACAATAGGCAAATCGGCATTTGAACCGATAATGTAATGTGGGAACATTTTGATAAAGTCAAATAGCTTTCTAAATGTTGATGAGTCAATAACCATAGGTGTATGTTCACCGTTAAAAACAATACAATGTTCATTGTAATAAACATATGGTGAATACTGCATATACCATTGACTGTTATCAAGTGTTATAGGAATGATTCTGTGGTTACTTCTTGCAGGATGGTTAATTCTACCGGCATAACCTTCATTCTCTTTACATAGTAAGCACTTTGGATAGCTTGATTGCTTTTGTAACTTTGCCTGAGCAATAGCCTTAGGGTCTTTCTCAGGCTTAGAAAGATTGATAGTAATATCAATGTCACCATATTCTGTGGAGGTTTTCCACTTTAAATCTTTCTTTACTCTATATCTTCTGATATAGTCGGTATCTCTGCTAAACTTATAATAATAATCAGTAGCCTTTACAGGAGAAACATTGTAGTTACTCCAAAATTCTTTAATAACTTCTGATGGTCTTTTTACCATTGTACTCATAATTCTAACATCAAATAAGTCACGATATGTAACTGTATTCTCAGGAATTAGATTTCTTTCATAAGCATAGTCAAGTAGACCACTTAAAATTTCTTCAAGGTTACTTTCAGAGTCATCAGTAAGTTCTGCATTACTGTCATCGGGTTCATCCATCTTATATAAATCAAGTAACTGATTGATAGTATAGATAGTATCTTCTTTTTCTATAAGACCTGTGTTTAGTCCATAAGAAACTAATCGTAAAATCAAACTATATAAACTTGTTTTCATTGCTAAAACCTCACTTACTGTATCCGTTAGGATGGGTAGAATGCCACTTCCAAGCTGTACTGATAATTGTATCTAGGCTGTCATATTCAGGACACCAACCAAGAACTTTCTTTGCCTTATCACTTGAAGCAATAAGTACTGCAGGGTCACCTGCTCTTCTGCCTTCTTCAACAACTTTAATTTCCTTACCTGTAACTTCCTTTGCTTTTTCAATAACTTCTTTTACTGTAAAGCCTACACCGTTACCTAGGTTGAAAATATCACTTTTGCCACCATTAACAAGGTACTGTACTGCAAGGATATGAGCCTGTGCTAAGTCTGTAACATGGATATAATCCCTTACACAAGTGCCATCTTTAGTGTTGTAATCTGTACCAAAAATGCTTATGTGGTCACGCTTACCGGTAGCAGTTTGTAGGATAATTGGGATTAGATGAGTTTCAGGAGAATGAGCCTCACCGATTTCACCACTAATATGAGCACCACAAGCATTGAAGTATCTTAGTGATACATAATGGAGGTTGTGAGCCTTTTCTACCCAATAGAACATTCTTTCCATTGACTTCTTTGTTTCACCGTAACAGTTAGTTGGATTAGTAGGGTCGGTTTCTAGGATAGGTGTTCTTTCAGGTTCGCCATAAGTTGCAGCAGTTGAAGAAAATACAACTTTGTCAATGTTGTGAGCAACTAAAGATTGTAACAACACCTTAGTACCGTTAAGGTTATTGTCATAGTACTTAAGTGGGTTTGTCATACTTTCACCAACTAAAGAATTAGCTGCAAAGTGAATTACTGCATCAATGTCCTTTTCATTGTCAAGAACATTGTCAATATCTTCTCTGTTTCTAAGGTCGCCCTTATAAAATTTGGCATCCGGATGAACTGCCTCTATGTGACCTGTTTCCAAATTGTCAAATACAACTACACTGTGACCTTGTTCAATAAGTCTATATACTGTATGTGAGCCAATATAACCAGCTCCACCTAAAACCAAAATTTTCATAAGTTTCCTCCTTAAATTACTCTGATACCACCGTATTTTCTAATCTTTAGAATATGACAAGAATTTTCTCCAAAAACATTGTCAATAAATGACTTGTAGCTATCTACAAAGTCGTTGTGTACAAATGCCTGAATTGTACCGGCAAAGCCACCACCATGAACTCTGCTTACACCATATGTTCTTAGTAGGCTTTCGCTTAGTGCAAGGGCAATTGACATATTCTGATGTTGTACATCTCTGTTTGTATAAACATTTTGTAGATACTTAAATGATGAGTTACCTGACTTTTTGATTGCATCTAGGAATTCATCAAACTTACCCTTTTCAAGAGCATCCACTGCGTTTTGAACATTCTTTTCTTCTGTAAAGAAGTGGAATGCTCTAAGAGCAGGTCTGTCACCTACTGCCTCTCTAATTTTAGCAAGGTGAAGATAAAATTCGTTTGAGTCACATTCTCTAAGAATTTCCTTGCCCATATAGTTTGCAACTTTCTTCATTTCAGAAGGAATCATTGCATAGTCATCAGTAAGGTCAACATGGTCACCCTTGGTATCTACAATACATAGGCTGTAATTATACTGTTCAAAATCTGTAGTGATTTTCTTTACAATAGGCTTTTCAGGGTTTTTAAAATCAATATTGATAATACCACCAACTGAACAAGCCATCTGGTCCATAAGACCACAAGGTTTCTTAAAATATACATTTTCTGCAAATTGAGAAATCTGTGCAATTTCTACTGAGTCAATTTTCATATCATTGTATAGACCTGAAATAATTGTACCGATAATTACTTCAAAAGCAGCAGAAGAAGAAAGTCCTGCACCAACAAGTACATCACTTGTTGCATAAGCATTAAAGCCACCGATTTTGTAGCCTTTATCCTTAAGACCTTTTAGCACACCTCTGATGAGGCTGACTGTTGTGCCTGCCTCATCATCGTTAATTCTTAAGTCGTTAATATCAATTGTAATCATATCGTAACCATCAGATACAAGTTTGATAATGTTGTCGTTATGCTTTGATGCAATAGCGATTGTATCTAGGTTAATTGAAGTTGCAAGAACCTTACCGTGCTGATGGTCTGTGTGGTTACCACAAACTTCACTTCTACCCGGTGCACTAAAGATTTCTACATTGTCAGGGCAAAAGATTGTTTCGTACTGTTCAATAGCATTGATGTATCTTTTCTTCTGATAATCAAGTACATTTTCATCTACATAAACATCTTTAAATACATTGTCGTATTCACCGTTAGATATTTTAGTAATAGCTTCCTTAGTGTTAATCATTACTTTGCACCTACCTTTAAAGTATCTTTAGCTGAAAAATGTGATGGTTCTGTAACACCATTTTCGTTAATTTCTGCTGTCATATCAATCTTGCCTTCTCTTCTGGCTGTGATAGTATTGATAATTCTCTTTAGCATATTGTCATGTAGTTTATACTTTTTCTTATATACTACATAAGCGATTAGCATACAAACTGCTGGAACAATGCACATTAAAGCACTGATTGATGCAACTGTTGCAAATGACTGTTCCTGACCCGGAACATACTTTGTACTACCTAGAGCAGCACCGATACCAAGAGCAGTTAAAGCTGCTGTAAACTTAACAATTAGTGTCTGTAGTGAGAATACAACACCTTCGTTTCTAACACCAAGTTTGTATTCACCATAGTCAACAACATCAGCAAGGAATACTGTTGCACAACCAAGTTCAAGACCTGTACCAAGTTTTACAATAACACCTGAGATTGAAGTTAGTACAACATTGTTTGGAGCAAATATACCAACAAATAGTAGCATAATCAGACCAAAAGCAGGAAGTATACAAGCAAGTAGGAATGATGTTTTTCTTGAAAGCATCTTAGCTACCTTAGGGAATACAATCAAACCAACAACTTCAGCAATAGATGCACTAATCATAAATGATGACATCATACCGGCATTACCACAAACATATTTAAAGTAATATGTTGCAACACCCATAATGCACTGAATACCAATGTTATATAGGAAAATTAGTGTAACAGCCCATCTTAGCTGATCATTCTTACCGATAATCTTAAAAATATCTTTGAACTTAACCTTCTGTTCAGGAACTGATTTGTCCTGACCCTTAGGTAGGTTGATAACTGTAATACCGATTGTTAGGATAAATACTGCTGCAATAATTAAAGCAAAACGGTGATAACCTGCTTGGTTAGTTGTGCCACCACTAAGTGCTTCAATAATCTGTACACCAAAACCGGCAATAATTAGTGACTGACCGATACTTGCGAAAATTCTAGGTAAAACTGAAACCTTTTCTCTTTCTTCAGGGTTAGTAGTTAGGTTAGGAATAATTGACCAATAAGGAATATCCATAATTGTGTAAGTCATACCCCACATAATATATGCTGCAGTAGCAAATACACAAAGGCCAACACCACTTAGATGGAAATCTGTAAACAATACTACAAATACTACTGAGTTAACAAGTGTACCGATTACAAGCCAAGGAATGAACTTACCCCATCTTGACCTTGTATTGTCAACAATCATACCCATAAATAGGTCGTTAAATGCGTCCCATAGTTTTGCAACAAAGAACATTGCACCGATAAATACAGGATTTACTTTGATAATATCTGTAAAGTAAATCATTGAGAATGTGGCAATCATACCGTAAATCATATCTTTACCTAAAGCACCAAATGCAAAGGTATATTTGATTCTTGCAGGAATCTTGCCGTCAAGTCTGCGTTCAGAACTGCGTTTCATAAAAAATCCTCCTTAAATATAAAAAATGAAACTCACCGTGCAAAATGCATAAAAGAAATTAATATTATTAATTATTAATATGTCTTTTGCTTATCTGTTAACTAAATTATATGTTTTGTTTCATAAAAAGTCAATACATTTAGTAAACAAAATTAAAGTTTATCTATTTTTCACTAAACAGCCCTTGCATATTTAGTAAATATTCACTATAATAAGAGTAGAGGTGATGTATTTGGCTACTATTAGAGATGTGGCAAAGAAAGCTAATGTTTCTGTTGCTACTGTTTCAAGGGTACTAAACAATGACACAACACTTAGTACTTCTATTGAAACCAGACAAAAAGTCTTTGCAGCAGCAAAAGAACTGAATTATGTTAAGAAAAAGCGAACAGTATCAGCTCCCACCTGTGTTATCGGCATTTTACAATGGTTCTCATCTAAGCAAGAGATTGAGGACAACTACTACTTCTTGATGCGTCAGGGTATTGAGGACTACTGTTCTAAGAATAATATAAATATTGTAAGAACTTTCAAAACAGATGTTAACTATATGGAAGCACTAAACGATGTTGACGGTATAATTTGTTTAGGAAAGTTTAGTAAACAAGAGGTAGAAAATTTACAAAACTTAAACAGTAATATTGTTTTCCTAGATATGATTGTTGAGAATATTGAAATTACTTCTATCTCCCTTGACTTTAGACAAGCAGTTAACGATGCAGTTAACTATCTATATAACCTAGGTCACAAGGATATAGGTTTCTTAGGTGGTATTGAGGAGCTTGAGGATGGTACAGTTTATCCTGATAAGCGTTTATCAGCTTTTGAAAATGCTTGTGAAAATAAAGGCATTAACTACAAAAATTATATTTTACAGGACAAGTTCACTACTGCATCCGGTTACAGTATGATGAAAGAACTTATTGAAAGTGAAAGAGTACCATCAGCAATTTTTGCAGCAAGTGACCCTATAGCTATCGGTGCTATGAGGGCATTACAAGAAAATGGCTACAAAATTCCTGAAGATGTATCAATTATCGGTTTTGATAATACTGAACTTTCAGGATACACTAACCCACCACTGACAACAATGAATGCACCGGTTTATGCAATGGGCATTTATGGTATAGAGGTTATCAATACTATGTTACATTCTAAGAACAACAAGCTACTTTCTCCTATGAAAATATATATGCCTTGTCCTATTAAAATCAGAAATTCATGTGGAAAGCCACAACAGTAAAAGTATAAAGAAACACCCACCAAAAAAATTGGTGGGTGTTTTTTATCTCAAACATTCTATAAACAAAGAGAAGGCAAGGTAAAGCTACCTTGCTTTCTCTTTACTAAGTTAATAAAATGAGGAATTTATTTAAAAATATAGTGATAACCGTTGTTATATGCATATTTATGGCCATAGGAATTTTTGTAAACATAGAATGAAAATGGAATTGACTTAATAGAAACACTTTCATCATCATATTCACCATCTGCACCATAGCTAATATATTCATAATATGCAAATGCCATTTTACCGATTTTCTTTACTGACTTAGGAATTACAACTTCATGGAAATGAGTACAATTAAAGAATGCTCTGTCGCCAATATAAACAAGACTATTTGGTAACTTTACATTTTCAAGTTCTCTGCAATTATAAAAAGCATTACTTGCAATATACTTAATATTCTTAACTGTTATACTGTCAGAATTTGAAGTAGATTTGATTAAAGCATTCTTGTAATATAGTACACCGTTCTTCCAGTTAGACTTAGTATTGTAAATCTTAGTGTTTCTCAATGTATCTGTGCCAAGATAAGTTAGATTACTTGCCATAGTAACATTAGTAAGACTTGTACAACCCATATAAGCCTCATTACCGATAGACTTTACAGTACTTGGTAACTTAATTGTCTTTAGCTTCTTGCTATTCATAAAGCAAGCCTTATCAACAGTTGTTACACTCTTAGGAGCAGTATAAGTTGTTGCCTTCTGATTAGGAGCATACTTAATCATTCTCTTCATTGACTTTGTGAATATTGCATTACCACGAGAAGCAAAGTACTTGTTAGAACCGCTAATAGTAATCTTAGAAAGTTTATTACAGTTATAAAAAGTATTAGCAGTAATTTTCTTTAAACCCTTGCCGATAGTGATATTTGTAAGTTTACTGCAATTAGCAAGGTGAAGTCTTGAAATATCTGTAACACCGTCATACACATACATTTTCTTAGTAGCAGTTTCTACACTTGACGGAATAGATTTATTAACAGCACCCTTACCACTGATAGTAAGAACACCGTTTTTGAAAGACCAGTATGTGCTTTTGCCACATGAACCACTTGATGAAGTGGAATTAATATTTATGCTTTTTGCACTTGATGTTATTGGCATTAATGTAAATGCACTTAGAAGTGTAATAACTGCAATTAACATTGCAACACTTTTCTTAAATATTTTCATCACAATATCCTTTCTGTTAAATCAATTTACTTAAGAGTAACGAACTTCATCTTTTTACCGTCACCATGTTTTCTTGCATAATAACGAGAAGCACCTGAATTTTTGTAACCCTTTATAGTAAATGGTACTAATCTGTTAGAAATACCAACTTCAAAATAACTCATTTCTTCAGTAGTAGTTTTATTTTCCTGACAACCTAATGCATTATCATCAATAGTTGTAACCTGCTTTGGAACTGTAACTGTTAGAAGTTTTGGACAATTTAGAAATGCAGAGTCACAGATAGTCTTAAGAGATGTAGGGAAAACAACCTTAGATAGTTTGTTTAGGTTGTAACAAGCTTTTCTTGCAATACCTACTGTACCTGATTTTACTGTAATTGTGCTAACATTCTTTGAAGTAATTAGCCAATTTGAAATGTATAGCTGGTCGCCGTTCCAGTTACTTGCATCATTGTAAAGTGATGACTTATCAAACACACCTTTTTGAACATCATATGTTTTACTAGGAATGTTAACAGATTTTAGGTTAACTGCACCACTAAATGCATAGTCTATAATAATTCCAACAGTTGAAGGAACTGTGTATGATGTTGCACTTTTATTTGCAGGGTATGCATATAATATATCCTTGTCTGCATTAAATAAAACATCATCAATAGTTACAAAACTATAGTTACCTTCTTCAACAGCAAACTTAGTTATGTTTTTACAATCGTAAAATGCACCTGTACCAATGTTATATACATTCTTAGGAACTGTAAATGATTCTAGGTTAGAATTTGCAAAACAATTGTATGGGATTTCTTTAATATTCTTTGGTAGTGTAACTGACTTAATACCTGAGTTGTAGAAAGCACCTGTTTCAAGAGTAGTTACAGAATCAGGGATTTCAACTTCTTCTAGATTTTTAGTATTTTGGAATGCATAAGAACTGATAGTCTTTACAGTATTAGGAATCTTGTAGGACTTATTTTCTAGGGTTGCCGGATATGCTACAAGAGTTTTCATATCCTTAGTATAAATTACTGAGTCAACAACTGAGAAATTTGGGTTTGCCGGGTCAATTGTAATATTAGCTAAGTTGTCACAACCGGCAATTGCATCAGTCCTAAGGCTCTTTAAAGTATCTGAGAAATTAAGACTTGTTAATGACTTACAACCTGTAAAAGCATAGTAGCCGACTGTTGTTAGTTTGTCTGATAATTTAACTGACTTAAGATTTTTACAACCAATAAATGTACCTTCATTAATCTTTGTAACATTTTCTAATGTACCAACATCAGAAATATTTGTATATGCAAAAGCATAATCGCCAACTGACTTTACATTGCTTGAAAGTGCAATGTTATCAATTTTTGTTCTGTAAAAAGCATAACTGCCAATAGAAGTAACTGAACTTGGAATAGTTACTTTCTTTAGATTTGTAAATAGTTTAAAGCAGTTATTTGCTAAACTTGTAACACCGTCTTCAATAACAACTTCTTTAACCTTGCTTTTATCAAACATTTTTGTTGATGGAGCACTGAACATACTGCCTTTGCCGTAAATTGTCATCTTGCCGTTACTGTCAATTTTCCAATTTACATTGCTGACACCACAAGGACCTGAAGTTCTGTTTTTTGAAGTATTAACAGGCTTAAAGTTACATTTAAATTCTTCATCTTCGTAACAAATATCATAGATATTCTTACAATAATATTCTGCTGCTGAACCGTATTCACCGATTAGAGTTTGTTTGTATCCAATATTGTCATAATAGCTATAACCAAAAGCATAAGCACCGATTTTCTCAACACTTGAAGGAATCTTAACTGACTTTAGGTCATAACAGGGATAGAATGCACCTGCTCCGATTGTCTTTAGAGTATTTGGTAAAGTTACATTCTTTACATAACTACGATCAAAAGCATCTTTACCGATACTTGTGATACCACTTTTAATTACAACGCTCTTAAAACCTGTTTTGCCTTTAAAAGCATTTTTCTTAATTTCACCTGTACCTGTAATAGTCAGTACACTGTTTTTCAAAGTGTATTTTGCATTTGTACCACATGTACCGCTTTTAGGGAAATTAGCATATGCATATGGTTGCACCTTGTACTTTGTCTTTGCACTTGAAGTTAAAGGCATAACTGTAAACACACTGCTTACAATCAACATTGCCATAACTAATGCAAATCCTTTTTTGAAAAGTTTCATTTTATCAAATCCTTTCTTGTGTAACTTTTTCTGAATCATCTTCATTTTTACCTGTTACATATATAACACTTTTCAACTTTCCAAAAGGTTACATAATTTTGAAAATTTTTATACTAAAACATACCATAGCAAATTTATTCCTAAGAAAACTAAATTCATAAAAGTAAATACAATTATATATCTTGAAATTTTAATATTTTCATTTTGTAAAAACTTAAATGAAATCAAACTTGCCATAGATGCAATTAGTGTACCCAAACCACCGATATTCACACCAATAAGCAATGCACTGCCATTGTCGGTAAACTTAGAAAGCAAAATACTTGCCGGAACATTTGAGAAAATTTGACTTGATAATACACCAACCCATACTTCATTACCGATAATTATTCCTTGTAAATAATTATGTATATATTCTATATTACCTAAATTACCTATAAAAATAAATAAAAATACAAATGTAAAAATAAGACTATAATCAACCTTTATCAGTGTTATTCTGTCAAGAGATAAAATTGCAATTAACAAAACACCCAATAATACTCTGTAGTCCAAAATTTTGAACACACTAAACAAAGCTAAAATAAATAGTATCCCATACATAATAGGCAAGAAAGAATTTTTGCTACCCTTTACCCTATTAAGTTCTTTTTCTACTGTAATGCTTTCATTTCCTACAAATAGGGATAATACAACTAAAAGCACCAACGACAACACAGAATAAGGAATTATAGCAATTATAAATTCATCAATATTCATATTGTAGTTAGAAAACAAATAAAGGTTTTGTGGATTGCCGATAGGTGTTGTCATACTACCTAAATTTGCAGATATTGTTTCAAGCGTTACAATATAAATCAGTTTACTTTTCTGATGAGATATTTCTAACAAAATTATGGTAAAAGGCACAAATGTTATAAGTGTCACATCATTAGTAATAATCATTGAAATAAAGAAACACAATAAAACTAATGTAACAGTAACTCCCCTAATAGTATGAACTTTATGTACTAACTTTTCTGCCACTAATTTGAATAAGCCCAACCTATTAAGACCGGCCATTATTGTCATTAAACAAAACAGTAGTCCTAATGTTCTCCGGTCAATATAGTCAATATACCTTTCACTAGGTGGAACAAAAAACATAGAAATTATTGCCAATACAAAAGAAATAATCAGTACAATTTCTTTCTTTACAAAATCAATTACTCTATTCATATAATCTTCCTAAAATTTATTTCCATACTATTTTAGCCTATAATCCGTAATAATACAACAAAAGCTACCCATAACTATGGGTAGCTAAATAATAAAACTTAAATTATCTATTTAGTGGTGGGATTATTTCTTCACCACTTGTTGCATCACAATACAGACAATGATATGACTTTTGACCATAACTATCATTAGTAGGTTCTAAGTCAACTACCTTTTCATCAGTCCAACAATGGCCAAGTGCCGGTATTACAATTTCTTCAGTTTCGTCACAATACTTGCACATTCTAACAACAAGTCCATCTGTTTCACAATCGGCATAATCTATAATTTCTGATGCTCCAAAACAATGTTCTGTTGCAGGGATATAATAAGTGTCACAAGTTTCATCACAATCATCACAATAAATATACGCAACACCTATGTCTGTACAAGTAGGTTCTTCATCAACTGTATAGAATTTTTGCCAGTTATGGTCAACAGTATCAAGGGTTCTTTCTTGTATTTTCTTACAAGACTTACAAACCCTAGTTTCTACACCTTCATCTTGACAAGTAGGTGCTACAGAAACTGTCCATTCACCGAAGTTGTGACCTACAACCTTTATAGTACATTTTGCTACCTTTTTACTACCGTCCATTGTTTGGGCAGAAATTACTGCCTTACCATTTTCTATACCTTTAACAATTCCACTATCGGTTACAGTAGCAACTTTGCTGTTTGAGCTTTTCCACAAAACTTCCTTACAATTACCTTTTACAGTAGCTTTTAGTTTTAGACCTAGTCCTGCAGAAATTTTTGCTGACTTTTTATTTAATTTAATAGACTTTGCTTTGCTACTGTTGTTTACAACACATTTGCTGTATACTCCACTACCGTCACCTGAGGTACATTTGATTACTGCACAACCTTTACCCTTTACAGTAACAACACCTTTTTTATTTACAGTCGCAATCTTCTTGTTAGATGACTGCCACTTTACAATTCTGTTATCGGCTTTAGTTGGTGTTACCTTTGCTTTTAATGTAACCTTTGTACCTTTTCTGCCGGTAATAAGTGTTTTGTTTAACTTAATAGTTTTTACTGCCTGTTTTACAGTTACAACACATTGTGCTGACAATTTACTGCCATCAGTAGATTTTACAGTAATTTTTACTGTGCCTTTTCTTAAACCTACTACAACACCTTTTTCTACAGTTGCAATTCTTTTATTTGATGAAGTCCATAAAAGCTTTTTGTTATTTGCATTTTTAGGATAAACCTTTGCAACTAATTTTACACTTTTATCTGACAAAACAGTAGCCTTAGTTTTGTTCAACATAATTTTCTTTACATAAACATTAGTATCCTTAACCTTAGGCAATGTATAAGTTGTTGCTTCCATTTCAGGTTCAGTAGGATAATCAACATACCTTGAACTTGGCTCTATATCATAATCATTAGTTGGTTCTTCAATATCGGAATTATCCTCTGTAGGAATTGTCACTTCATTATTATTTGTTTCTGTTGTTTCTGTATTATCAGTTGGTGTTTTTATATTATTGTCATTATCATTATTGCTAACGGTAGTCACTTCAACACTACTTGGCTCAGTAAAGTTACTTTCAACAGTTGATGTTTCTTCTATAGTGTTATTCACTGTAGTTTCTGTTACAGAGTCAGTAGGTACAACAGGTATTGTATTGTCAGACTCAATAGTAACAAATGTAAAGTCATTTTCCTCAGCATACTGTTGTGCAGTTGAACCGTAATATCCTTTTATAACAAAGTCATCATTTTTGATAAATTCAGTAACCACACCATCATCATCAAAAACATATGAATAACCAAAAGGTTTATTCTCACTAACTTCATCATCAAAATTGTACTCAGTATTTGTAATAGTAATTTCACTTAGTTTCGGTGTGTCATCTAAAGAAATATTACCGTAACAGTCCCACATTGATGGAAAAGCAATTGCAGTTACATAATCAAATTCGCTATTAAGTTTACCTAAACTATTTCTAAATTGATTTTCTGAGAACACCTCATTAGTAGTATTGTATGCTACAACATAACCGTCAATTTCTTCAGGTACAGTAACATCTCCACCACTACCTAAATATGTAATAAGTGAAACTTTGTCATCTTGCAAAGTATAAAGATAGTCAACATCATCAGACTTTTTATATGTACCAAGTGAAGTAAAAGTAAAGTTACAGTTATTTGCATACTTTTCTACATTTGAACCGGTATATCCACTAATAGTAAAGCCTGAAACTCTGCTATACTTATTAGTATCATCATTATACATATATCCAAAGGCATTTGCACCAACTCTGCTTACAGAATTAGGAAGAGAAATAGACTTTAAATTTTTGATATTACTAAAGCCATCACCATAGACAACCTTTAGTCCATTATCAATATTTATTTTTGTAAGTGCATTACAACCATCAAAAGCAAAATTTTCAACAACTCTTACACTGCTTTTAATATTAACAGTCTTTAGCTTTGCAAAATTAGTCACACCATAGCTACCTATAATCTGAACATTGTTGCCAATATTAAGTGTTTCCAAAGTAGTATTAATAACTTCATCATCATTTTCAATCTTTGCCAAAGATTCAACCTTAGTTACCTTATACCCATCAATAGTACTTGGAATTGTAAGGCTTTTGCTATTACCCAAATACTGAGTAATTGTTGCATTGTTAGTGTCATCATCTACATAGTAATAGAAGTTGCCACTTTTACTTTCTTCACCTGAAACTTTTTCTATATTTATATTTTTTGCACTTACTGTAGGTGCAATACTAAACATAGAAACACATAGCAAAAATGCTAACATAAATGATGTTACCTTAGAACCACTTTTCATTTTTATAACCCCTTACTAGAACGCTATAGTGAATTTGTACAAAGCGAAAACCCACTAATTGTTGAAATGCTACATAAGATTTTTACTATTAAAATAAAAACCTACTTTCTTGTTCTGTCTAACTTCATCTTAGCACTTTTATATATAAATTTCAATAGATTATAAAAAATAATGTATAGTTTGTATGATTAATTTTAAACATAATGTAAACAAAAAGGCTACCCATAATTATGGGTAGCCTTTAAAAATTAAATTAATTACTTTTTGATTTTATATACACAAACACCACATATTGCTACAAGGCAAAGAGAGAACATTACAATTAGTAATCCATCATTGTTACCTGTCTTTGGTGAAGTCATATCACTACCGCTACTTTCATCTGCTGTGCTGGTATTGTTATCAGCAGATTCAGTAGTTTCATCTGTTGTATCAGACTTCCACACACCATATAGGTTACAAATTGAAGGGCTACCTGTTGTCTTTACTGTAATAGTATCTCCTACATTGTACTTATTGCCATCATCATCTTTCCAATATAAGAAAGTATAGCCATCTAATTCATATGAATTTTTTGGTGCAGTTACTGAGTATTCACAAGTTTCATTATTCCACTTTTCTTCAAAAGTTGGTTCATCACCGGTTACATCAAGTTCTTCATCGTCACTACTATTGAAAATAAAGAAATTTGATGGACCTGTACTGTGTTCATCAAAAACTTCTACATCATAATTACCACTAACTGTGTTATTAGCTACAGAAGTTGCAGTAAGGTTTAACTTATCTGCATAATGATATGGTGCATAAACATAAATAGAATTTTCATCATCATTTACTTTAGTATAAACATTGTTGTTACTGTCACTGCCTGTTATCTTCCACTGTACTTTAGCATCATCACCTGTGGCAGTAGTACCATCACTATACTTTACTGTAGCTGAAAATGTCGAACCTGAACCACATTCAATTGAATTTTCTGTTGAGTCATTTTTAGTAAAGCTATCACACTTAATTTCAATTGTTGAAACTTTCTTTTCGTTAGTTTTTTCTACTGCCATAACATTGATAGTACAGAAACTCATCAATAATAGAACCGTTAATGCTGAAAATAATCTAATAATACTCTTTTTCATAATGTATCTCCTTTTTCATGAATAATTTTGCTTGTCTATGAATTATATATCCCAACTTTTGGTATTGTATCACATTAGTAAAATATTATCAAGTATTATCACTTAGATAACAAAAAAATATAATTATCTTGAGATTTTTGTATATAAAATAATAATTACTAATATTATAATATACTATAATATTGATTTAGTATATTTTATCATTTAATGCAAAGTTTTTTATTTAACAGTCTCCTTTATGGCCTTGACGATAATTTTATAAAATAGTAGAATTGTGGTAGTAATAAATAAAGAATTTAAATTATCAACATATAATAAAAACTAAAGGAGGTGGACTTATGTATCCAAAAAGCAAATGGGTTTCATTTTTTCTATGCTTATTTTTCGGTTGTTTCGGCATACACCGTTTTTATGAGGGCAGGGTACTTTTAGGCATTGTGTATTTCTGTACTTGTGGTATTTTTGGTATCGGTTGGATTATTGATATTTTCCGTTACCTCTTTAAGCCAAACCCTTATTACCCATAATCTGTTTTCTTAATTTAATACACCTATAACTAAAGCTGACACTACATAGTAATGTCAGCTTATTTTTATTAAGTAGCTTTTTCAATTTACACTTCTTGTAAAAATTCATCTTCTATTGTGAACAGATAACTTGTAGAAAACCTATCTATTCTTTTCATACGGAACTCTTTGCATTTCCTTAGTAATGTTGTAAATAGCTTCATAATATCACACTTTCCAAAATCACTTTAAGATTTCTTCATCCCCAACATTACAACTTACAAAATAGGATTCTTTTCCATTTTTATAAATCTTAACAGTATCAATTTTATCGGTATTCTTATAGATATAACAATACTTATAAATTGACATAACATTACTTTTACTGTTCTTTGTTGAATAAGAAAATACAATATCTTTTTTATCTTCTTTAGCACTAAAACTTTTTACTGAGTCTTGTGGTGCAACAATTACAACTGCACTTTGACCCTTAGCCTCAATACGATAAGCTCCTTCTTTTGTAAAGTCATTGGTGTAGTATGTATTTATTTTACTTGCACTTATTTTTTCAATATTACTTTTAGTATCCACATTATTACAACCGGCAAAAAGCATAATTGAAATAACGGCAAGCACAATACACAGTAGTCTTTTCATAAAAACACCTACTTCAACATTTCTTTAGGACAAATATCAGCATTTAGATTATAGCAATATCCATAATTATCAACTATTTTATAGTTACCACTTTCACATTTTACAAGCTCACCTAAAGAATAACTTGCCGGATAATCCTTGTAATGAATACTTATTGAATACAGAACTTCATCAGTTTTTGAAGAAGAATTTTTATTCTTTTTCCCATTAATTGTACTTAACAGATTTTTTATGCAAGTTTTATCCTTTATAATTTTATTTTCATCACCCTTATAAAGTTCTATGCTTTCAATACTGTTGTAATTATTTTCAGGATAGGAACTACTTTCTTTGTGATAAAGCAAACTTCCCGAGTCACTTATAAAATCCACATTTTTATCATTATCATAAATCCAAATATGAATTTTTGTTCCGTCATTTTCGATTACTTTTTCTTTATAACTACTATCATCAATTGACCAATCTGTAGTAGCAACATATTTTTCATTATTATAAGTAATAGTTGTCCTATCCATATCATTTAGTACATCGGAAACAGGATTACTACAACCACCTAATGTAAATAGTATTACTACAGACACTAAAAGTATAGTTATAAAGTTTTTCAAAAAATCACCCTATGCCTTTCTTATAAACAAACCCTCTGACTTTACAAAATCATTAAGCATATCAAATTCTTTTTTATCATTAACAAAAGCAAAGACACAATTAAAAGATGGTGTTATATATATCTTAAAATCTTTAAAATAATATTCCAAATCAATAACATCTTTTTCAGATAAGTCATTGAGAAAATCTATGACCTCAACTTCTGTTATCTCATTATCATTATTAAGTAATTTTTTATACAATTTCGTTTTGCTTTTTGGAATATGTTTTCTTGTTTTCTTAGAATTTAAAAGTTCCGAATAAAAAAACAAATCATCATAAAGCCAAAGTTTCTTTAACACATTATAAAATTTCATATAGAAATTATGGTTATACAGTTCATCCTCTAATTGAGAAAATTTGTAACCATACTTCTTAGATACAACCATAGGTAAAGCATCTATTAGATAACAACAATACGGTTTATTGTCAATCAAAAATTCCGGTATATAATCCACCTTATCCACATCAATATTTAAGTTACAACTGTTAAAAAATTCTTGTAAGTTCACAAATTATTCTCCTTATATTACTATACTTTCTGAAACTTATTAACTTTCTGTAGTGCAAAATAAACCACATCCAGAATAGTTACTAAGGCACAAAGGACAATATAGTAAATAATTACTATTTGCCATAATGATACAGTTTCGCTATGTTGCCACAACAAAGCAAATGGCAATTCACCTCTTAATTCATACAATAATACCGTTTGAATTAATAAATTTGAAACTATAATTTTCTTGTTATTACTGATAAATAATAAAGTCACAAAATAAAAAGCAAACAAAACTACACATAAAATAAAATCAATGCCTTGCAACAATACACCTTGAGTATCACTGTAAATAAAACAAATAGGTAAATACAATAATACTAAAGGAATGTTCATTAGAAATGCTATCTTTGATAAACTGTTAAAGTTATTATTTTTAATCATAGTTTTCATAAAATCACCTCATATATCACTTATCCAAATCGTTAACATATTTCAAATCATTCATATCTTGTTGAAAGTCATCATCATCAAATTTTATAGGTTTATCATTTTTATCAAGGAAAATATAAAACAATTCCATCACTGTATCCTTATCTGCTTTGCTAAAGAAAACATATGCTTTTCTACCACTGTCATCAGTAATTTTACAATAATAATTGTATGTATCGGAATTATTAATTTCTCTAAAATCAGAAACACCATAATATTTATTGTAATCTTCAATGCAGAAAGCACCTGAATAAGAAGAAGTCATCATATACGATTTTGCATGATCTATCAAAATTGACATTTGCTTTTTAGTAAGGTTAACTGCTTTGATTTTCTTTTTAGCATTAGCAGAAACATAATTAATTTTTGCATTTTTATCAACCTTAGGATTTCCTAAATCAGCCCTAAATTCTTTTTCAGACTTCTCATTTAAATGTTGCCATCCACTTTTACTGTTAGTTGTTGTGGTAGTGGCCGTAGTTTCTACCTTATTGGTATTTCTTGATACTTCATTACTGTTTTCACTTTTACAACCTACAAAAAGCAAAGCTACCGAAACAACTACAATTAAAATTAACTTTTTCATAAAATCACCCGTAATAAACGATGTTATCTATTACAACAATTATATCATTATACTTGCCAAAAATATATTATCATTTTTGCTAAAATTTACATCCTATTTACTGGCATATTGCTGATAGGACTTTACCGTTATGATAACTGTCCTTTAGCTATAATCATTGTATAAATAACAAAATTTTCTGTCCTATTAATAATACTTTCCATAGCCCAAAAGTGTTGCAATATTTTTAAATTTTTTCTTTTTATTGTTATATAAATTAGGGTTTGTGGTGATGAATAATAACAAAGTTTTGGCTCACAGTCGTAGAGGCTTCACTACATTTGACTTGGTTCATATACTTCACCCGGACATTTCATATTTAGTGCATGATGTCC
>ERZ773225.2078-NODE-2078-length-21314-cov-21.191448_pt1 | contig 21314 bp, 18 predicted proteins | sample MGYA00580993_ERZ773225 | MGnify/ENA primary metagenome ERZ773225 (study PRJEB29015, sample SAMEA2737748) | human gut metagenome | biome: human gut; feature: human-associated habitat; material: faeces | place: China | collected 2012 ...
CGATGACGGTGAGGTTCCACCTGTTCCCATTCCGAACACAGAAGTTAAGCTCACTTGTGCCGAAGATAGTTGGCTGGAAACGGCCTGTGAAAATAGGTAGATGCCGGCTTCTCTTTTTTATGGCCCGTTGGTCAAGCGGTTAAGACAGCGGCCTCTCACGCCGTTAACGTGGGTTCGATTCCCGCACGGGTCACCAAAAAACACTCCAGCTTGTGCTGGAGTGTTTTTTCGTGTATCCCGTGCGAGGAATCGAACAGGGCAGTGCGCCGCAGCGCACAAAAAACAGTCCAGTGGACTGTTTTTTAGCCCGCGGGAGATTCCCGCGTGTGTCACCAGAACCACTCCAGCTTATGCTGGAGTGGTTTTTCGTGTATCCCGTGTGAGGAATCGAACAGGGCAGTGCGCCGCAGCGCACAAAAAACAGTCCAGTGGAGTGTTTTTTAGCCCGCGGGAGATTCCCGCGTGTGTCACCAGAACCACTCCAGCTTGTGCTGGAGTGTTTTTTCGTGTATCCCGAGCGAGGAATCGAACCAGACGGTGCGCAGGTGCTTTTGTGCGCGATAATGGAACGCTGTGTTTTTGGCTGTATCCTTGACATGAAAATACCCCCAGAGCTTTCAGAGTTCTTTCTCTGTCTACTCTAGGGGTAGCATATCAAAGAAGCACCGGGCTTCATATTTTTTATTTTGCCTGCCTGCTGGCGGCGTGGCGCTTGGGCAGGGGGATGGAGCATACGATGGCAATGCCAAGGGCCAGGGCAACGGCAACTTTTAAGGTTTCAATGCCTTTGCTGGTGCACAGGGCGCGGTCGTTGCGCAAAAAATAGTAAGCCGTGTAATAAATGCCCGCGCCGGGCACCAGGGGAAAAATGCCGGTCAGCAGAAATACCGTGATGGGGGCCTTGTGCCGGATGGCAAAAAAGCGGGAAAGCGCGGCCAGCGGCAGTGTGGCAATCAGTGTGGCCATGGGGGCGGTCATACCGCCAAGGGTAGTGCAGGCAATGTAGATCGTCCAGCCAACGGCCCCCACAAAACCGCAGGTCCAGTAATGGCGGCGCCCCACCTGAAAGGTGATGCCGAACGAGATGGTTGCAACCATGGCAACCACAAACTGAACCAGCATGGTAAACCAGACAGGAGCAGCACTCACCATACCACCCCCGTTACTGTGCTTAATAAGGTATACCCCAGAGTGACGCCGACAGCCAGGCATCCCGCAACCAGCAGGGCATCCACAAGCCGGATGGTGCCGGAAAGATAATCGCTGTTGATGATATCACGGATGCCCATAGTTAAGGCAACGCCGGGGGTCAGCACCATCAGCGCGCCGATGATGGCAAAGTTGACCTGCAGGGCCGGGTAGACCAGCTGGGCAATCAAAGCGGTCAGCGTGCAGGCAATGGCGGAAAGCATATCGCGGAAAATGCGGCTGATATGGTGCTTGCTGAGCGCGCAGGAACTGGCGGAGGCCAGCAGCCCGCCCAGCGCACCCACCAGCATTTCCGGCAGGCCGCCGCCAAACAGCATGGCAAAGCAGCCGGCCCCCATGGTGCCTGCTGCACAGTTGTACAGTGGGGAGAGGGTGGGCATCCGCTTCATCCGCTCAAATTCCAGCTGGGCGCTGTTCAGGTCCAGTTCGCCATCCGCCACACGGCGGGAAATGGCGTTGATGGCCTCTACATGGCCCAGGTTGGTGGAAACCGCCGGAACATGCCGCACGGCGCTGACCGTTCCGTTTTGGGCGGAAGCAAAAATGCCGTTGGTCAGCACATAAACATGGAAATCCACAATGCCGAAGCTGTGGGCCATGATCTCCATGGTGTCCTGCGCGCGGAACACCTCGCCGCCATTGGCCAGCATAGCTTGGCCGCAGTCCATGATCAGATTGAACGCCAGGTCAGTCACGAATGTTCTCCTGCACAGCGGCAAACTCCGGGTAATGGGCATACAGGTGCTGGGCAATGGCTTCCATCAACAGGTAGTCGTGCTCCGAGTCGATATCAATAATGCCGGTATCCATCATCACGCTGATGCCGATCTTGCCGCGCCACAGCATGCCGTCCGTGTTGGTGGCGAGGAAATCCCGCTTGAAGACATAGATGGAAGCGTTTACATCATACACATCCGGAGCCTGCTGGCGGCCGGTGAACTCACTCTTGCAGACCTGTTCAACATGGTCGTCCACAGTTTTGACCATATTGAACCAGGGATTGCGGCGGGCTTCGCACACGCTGAACACCAGATCCAGATCATCGCGGCTCTGCTTTTTGGCGAAGGCGTTTTCGATGTCCGATTCGGTGCGCAGGGGGCTGGTGATGTCCAGGTCCATGTACCAGTCATACGGCTGGCCGGTGCGTTCCTCCATGCGGTGCAGACTGTCCTGATAGACAGCCATCTTAGGCACGCGGTCGCCGCCCAGTTCCTCGCCGCGCGGCAGGAAGATGACTTCCGGGTACTTGGCGGCAACCAATTCGGCCAACTCCGGGCTATCGGTGTTTAGGGCAATGTCAATGTGCAGTTCGGGATGCTTTTTGATAAACAGCTCGGCGGCGCTGAGCGAATAATACACCAGCGGGTGGCCGCAGAAGGTTTTGAGGTTTTTGTTCTTAAAGCCCTTGCTGCCTGCACGGCCGCAGATGGTGATCAACAGACGGTTCATTGTTGTTCCCCCAATGTCAGTTTTAATACTTGCAGTGCCGTGGCGGGCGGGTTCAGGCTCTCGGTTTCCTCCCCGGCGGCATAGTCAAGGAAATAATTCATCTCGCGCAGGTAGCGCTCGTTGACGTCCTCCTCATAGTGTTCCACCGCACCGTTGGGCAGGGTCAGCGTTCCGGCGCCAAAATCCGCCACGCAGCTGCCATCCTTGCAGAACAGCTCAATGGAGCGGCGGTAGGTGCGGCCAAAGTAATCCAGGTGCACTTCCGCCAGCAGGGTGGGATATTGGGCAATATAGATGGAAAGGTCGTCAGAATCGATTTCCAAATCGGAATATTTTCCGCGTATATTACAAATTGTTTCCGGCACGCCGAAGAGATCGACCAGGTAATCCCATTCATGGATCAGGTCGATGGTCACGCCGCCGCCCAGGGCCTTGTGGGCACTGTACACCGTGCGGTAATCCACCCCCGGCCGCCAGTCCGGCAGGTAGGAGGAACAGATCACCCGCGCACTGTAGGGGCGCAGGCCGGGCAGGTGATTTTTCAGCGCCAGCATGGTGCCGCACCAGCGCATGGGTGCAGCCACATAGGCTTTCTGCCCGGCGGGCAGCAGGGTGGCAAGGTCTACATCCGTCTGCTCGGCGGAAACAATGGGCTTTTCGATAAACAGCGCGTCTGCCAGGCCGCGAATTTCCTCCAATGCCTGCGCGTGCAGGCTGGTGGGGTTGGTGATAAACGCCAAATCGTAGTGCGGCAAGGCGGCGGAATCCTGCAAGGTGGTGAACTGGCTGTGCAGCAGTTCTGCCGCGCCGGGGCGCAACGGGCGGGCTAAATCACTGCGCAGCGCATCAGCCCGCAGCGCCAGCCCGCGCTGTGCGCAGATCGCCGTCAGATTTTTCAAATGCCGGGTCCCGATGGACCCCAGACCGATAAACAGGGCAGTAAGCATGGTGACCCCCTTTTAAGTTTAGGAGGTAGGAGTGAGGAGTTAGGAGTTATTGGTGTGCGCATCCACGCATATTTTGGGCAATACCGCATAATTCTAAGTGCCGATACGGCGAGCGAGGCGCGGCAGATGCTAAGCCAAAAGCGCAGATAATACTGGATGCTGCAAAGGTGAGCGCCGCCAGTGGCGGAAACAGCGAACCGAAGCAGGGGCAGCGGTCGCAGAGTGCGAGGGGCTTTTGCCCCCGAAGCACGATGCGGGTACCGCAACCCGACATTATCGAGCATTTTGGCAACGCAGATGCCGTGCCGCAGCTGCCGGAGCGGTGCTTAAGCCGCAAGGCGGGAATTGTGCGGTGCTGCCTTTGAATATCAGGTTTTGCCTTATTTCAAAATCGCGGCGCAAGCCGCACATTCAACTCCTAACTTCTACCTCCTACCTCCTAACTGATTTTCAGGTTTTATCCATAATGCGGATGGCGGCCAAATCTTGTTCAAAGCTCCAGCGGGACGTTTCTTCGCCGCGCAGGCAGGCAAAAAAGTTGGTCAGCTCATCCACATAGGCGTTCTCTACAATGTTGTCGCTGTAGCGGTTGTCATGCTCAAAGCTGGTGTAGGTGTCCACAAACTGTTTGTCACCGTTCTTGAACTCATACAGCGCTTTGGGGTTGCCCTCCCAGAACAGGTGCAGACCATCGCCAAAGCATTCAAAGTTGCGCACCGCCTTGGGGCTTACCACATCTGCTGCCAGCACACCCTGCGCGCCGGAAGCATGGCGCAGCAGCAGGGTAACGCAATCAGGATAGGGCAGCCCAAGGTCGCTGATGCTGTCCTCCTGCACGGTCACATGGGTCACATCGCCAAAGGCATCCAGCAGCCAGGGCAGGTCAATGCCAAAAATCTCGCGCACGCCGCCGGTGCGGGCGTTGCCCACAAAAAAGTTTTTGTAGTTTTCCCACGGGTGCCAATCCGGCAGGTACTGGCCAATATGGTAAATATAATGCACCGGCTTGCCGAATGCAGCCACCTGCTGCTTGATGTACTGAGTTTCGCGCCGGTAAAGCATGGTGGAAGAAAGAAACAGCAACACGCCTTTTTCTTTCGCTTTTGCCATGTTTTCCTCATAGCCGTCAGCAACCAGATTCAGCTCGGTAAATACCGGCAGGCTGTTGTCCAGCAGCTCGCTGATGATGGCCGCGTGGGTCAGGGGAGCGGTGCAAACAAGGGCGGCGTCCGGGGCTTCGGCGGCAACGGCTTCAGCGATGCTGGGGTAAGCGGCGTCGATCAGGCCAAGGTCGGTGGCTTCCACCCGGCGGGATTCCGCCGTATCGACACCCGCAATGCGGATGCTGGAATCAATGCCTTTGGTCAGGCGGGCACGGCGCTTGCCCATGCTGCCCAGACCAACGATCAGAATTTTCATAGGGAGATGCTCCTTTTGGGGTTAAATTCCGGCACGGGGCCGTCATAAAACGTTTTGGGTTTGGCAAAGTCAAATTGGGCCAGAACCCGGCAGATCTTGCCGCTGGTATCGCCGCCGTTATAGGGGCTTTGTGCGGCGTGGGCCACGGCGGAAAATTCCGGGGTCATGGCACGGCGCAGGGCGGCCTCGATTGCGGGGGCAGCGGCAGCACAGCACAGCACGTTCTGGCAGATGATGCGCCCGGCCTGGCGGCTGCCGATGTTGACGGTCGGCACACCGAACGTGGGCGTTTCCACCACGCCGGAACTGGAATTGCCCACCACCAGCGCAGCGCACTGCATGGCGGAAAGATACCGCTTGAGCCCCAGGCTGTTGATGAACCCGGCACGCTGCGGGTGGGCGGCGGCAAACGCCTGCATTTTGGCGGTGCACACAGCGCCGCCGGCATCCGCGTTGGAACCGGTGATTAGCCAGAACACGCCGGGAACCGCTTCCGTTGCGGCGCACAGGGCATCCGCCTGCGCGGCAGGATCGCCCGCCGCGGCGGAAGTTTCGGGGTGGTAGGTCACGATGGCAAAAGGCTGCATCAGGTCAAAGCCGGTGGAAGCGCACAATTCCTGCCGCGTCATTTTGGGCAGGGTGCGGATGTTTTCATCGCCCAAGCCGCCCACGCAGAACACGGTTTCGGGGGCTTCGCCCATGCGCACCAGCCGGGCCGCGCTTTCGGCACAGCTGGGAAAGTGCAGCGCCGCCATTTTGGTGATGCAGTGGCGGTAGTATTCATCCGCCGCGCCAAGGGTTACATCCCCGCCGGAAATATGCGCAATGGGGATATGCCGTGCCGCAGCCGCTGTAGCCACCGCAAAAATTTCAAAGCGGTCGCCCAGAAGCAGCACCGCATCCGGGCGGTGGGCGGCAAAATAGCCGTCAAATACCATGATGGTGCGTGCAATGGTAAGGGCCACCGGTTCGTTGGGGTTCTCTTCTTCAAAAATCGGCAGGCGGGCCGCAATGGGCAGGCCGTCAGCCTCAATTTCCTGCACCGTATTGCCAAACCGGGCACAGAGATGCGCCCCGGTAACAACCAGCTGTAATTGCAGGTCCTGTGCCGCCGCAACCTTTTGGATAACCGACCGCAGCAGCCCATATTCCGCACGGGTGGAGGTGATGATGGTGATGTTTTTCATAATAGTTAGAAGTTAGGAGGGAGGAGTTAAATCAATTCGGAACGAGAAATGAAGAATAGGAGATGGGGTAAGGTTGGTGGCGGAACATCAGAAAATATCTGTAGGGCGGGATGCCCTCATCCCGCCGTGACCCTGCCTTGTTGCACAATGCAATTTGTGATAATCAGGGCCTGATTTGTAGGGGACGACGCTCGCATCGTCCCGCAGGCGGGTCTTTGCTACATATGCCGCTGTTTATCAGGCTCTGCGTAGGAAATCACCCCTCACCGGCGTTGCCGGAGCTCCCTTCAAAGGGGAGCTGCCGCGGGTTTTAACTTTGTATTGGTTCCCCTGGAGGGGAGCTGGACGCGATGCGGCCTGAGGGGTGGTTCCTTATTGCGTTCATAAAAAATCACGGAATAAACCCTGCCCAATATTGCCGCTTAAAATGCATCAAAGCGGCTAAGAGGGAGCCATCCCACGGATATTACGATGAAGTCCCAATTCTATTATTTCTATTCAGAGTTTTTCGCCGAGGCCTTTTTGCAAAAAGGCCGGAGAACCCACCGTAAAAATCACAGCTCGATCTTTTCGTCTTCGGCAAAGTCGCGCTTGGCGGTCTGGCCAAGGACGGTGTACCACAGCATGGGGGAAATACCATCGCCGGGGCGCTTGGTCAGCAAGTTTTCGGCGGTGAACACTTCGCCTGCCTTGATGGGCCGCGCGGCCACAATGCTCTTGCGGGCAATGGCCTTGTTGGGGGCTTCGCTGGCGGTCAGGTGCTTGTGGCCGTCGCCAAGGGCGGCTTCCACATGGCGCACGGCCTGTACCATGGCCTTGAACTCGGTCGGGTCCAGGCTGGCTTTTTGGTCCGGTCCGGGCCAGGATTTATCCAGCGTAAAATGCTTTTCAATCACCTGCGCACCAAGTACCGTGGCAGCAACATCGCATTCCCAGCCCGGCGTGTGGTCCGAAAGCCCGACCGGCAGGCCGAACTGGTCAAAAAGCTCCAGCATGGCGGTAAGGTTGGCATCCTCATAGGGAGTCGGGTACTGGGTGTTGCAGTGCAGAATGGTCACTTCCGGGCAGCCGTTGTCGTCCAGGATGCCAAGGGCGTCGGTGATCTCGCTTAAGTTGCACATGCCGGTGGAAAGCAGCGCCGGGGTGTGCAGCTTGCCGATCTCTTCCAGATAGGGCAGGTTGGTGATCTCGCCGGACGGAATTTTAATGAGCGGCATGTCCAGTGTGCCCAAAAACCGCACACTGGGGATATCAAACGGCGCGGAAAGATACTGGATGCCAATGGAATCGCAGTATTCTTTCAGTTCCCGGTGGCCCTCAAACGAAAAATGCAGCTTGCGAATCATCTCCAGCTGGCTTTCGGCGGCATCGGTGGTCTGTTTCTGGTATTCGGCTTTTTCGGCGAACCTGCTCACCACAAGCTCCGGCACAGCGGTCTGGTATTTTACAATATCTGCACCGCATTCCTTAGCCACATAAGCCATCCGCTTGGCGGTTTCCAAATCGCCGTTGTGGTTTACCCCGGCTTCAGCAATGATCGTTACAGGCATAAATTACTCCTTAGTGGAGTTAGGAGTTAGGGAGTAGGAGTTAGGAGTTGAAGATGCGGCTTGCGCCGCAATTTTGAAAACGCAGGAAGCATCCTATTCAAACCGTGCACGCCAGCGCACACCAATAACTCCTAACTCCTAACTCCTCCCTCCTAACTCAGCTCTGTTGTTCCAGCTTTCTTCTCATCTTTTCCAGCTCTTCCATCTGGCCCATGTCCATCCAGGAGCTTTCGTTGATGGGGTAGATGCCTACTTTTTCACCGGCGGCGCGGTAGCGGTCGATCACATCAGGGAAGCCGATCACTTCGCCCATCTTCATCTCTTCCACCACGCGCGGCTCCACAACGTAAACGCCGGTGTTGGTCAAAAAGTTTAGCTCCGGCTTTTCCCGCATGGCGGCAATGCCGCCGTCTTCGCCCAGTTCAACAACACCGTAAGGCACTACATAGTGCTTGAACGCGCATACCATGGTAACCAGGTTGCCGTGGGCTTTGTGGTACTGGTACAGGTCGCCGTAATCCAGGTCCAGTAGGGTATCACAGTTGGTAAAGAAAAACGGGGAATCCATCCGCCCTTTCAGCAGGCAGAGCCCGCCGCCGGTGCCCATGAACACATCTTCGTCAATAAAGTCAACGGTATAGTCTTTTTCCAGGTCGGCAAAGTAGCTCTTGATCATGCCGCGCTTGTAGTTGACAATCATCGTCATATGGCGGCAGCCAAAATCCCGGAAGCGGGAAAAAATCAGCTCGGCAATGGGCTGTTCCCCCACCGGAATCAGCGGCTTGGGCAGAATTTTGGTGTAGGGGTACAGCCGCGTGCCAAGGCCGCCCGCCATCATCACAACGGGGATATCCACCTTTTTGCGGTTGTCCACATCCACGCCGCCCGCAAACACAATATCGGTGATGACGCCGTGCTTGTCCAGAATGGGCAGGGCATCAATGCCAAGGCGCTGCAGCTCGGCGCGGGCGCGGCCGCGCTCGGCCACCGGCAGGCTGTGGGGGTGATAATTGGCAGCCTGGGTCAGCGGGGCGCTGAGCGCGCCGCCGCGCAGGATACACTTGCGGATATCCCCATCTGTCACAACGGCCTTCAGCTTGCCCTCCGGCGCAATAAACAGGATGCGCTGGCCCGTTTCATCCAGCTTTTTCATCGTATCCAGCACCGTGCAGGACTCCGAAATAAAAAGTTCTTCGACTTTCAGGTAAAATACCCCCTTGGAAAGGTAGGAGTTAGGAAGTAGGAGTTAGGAGTTGAAAGACTTAATATCCAAAATTGCGCGCGGCAGCGCACACCAATAACTCCTAACTTCTAGCTCCTCCCTCCTAACTCAAATTACAGGTTCTTAACTGCCGCGATCACGCGTTCGCAGTCTTGTTCGGTCAGGTTGGTGGAGCAGGGCAGGTTGACGATGTACTTGCGGTAGTCCTGGGCTTTTTCCAGGGCGTACGCTTCGTTTTTGGGGTAGTCGGCCTGCTCGTTGATCAGGGCCCATACCGGGCGGGTCTGGATGCCCTGATCCTGCAGTTTGGCAATCACGGTATCGCGGTCAAGGCCGGAATCTTTCAGGTACAGGCTGTAGAACCAGTGGTTGGAGCGCACGCCGTCAGATTCCTCTTTGAACGGCAGAATACGAAGGCCGTGTACGCCGTCCAGAGCAGCTTTGTACTGGTTGTAGCGGGCTTTCTTGGTCTCCACAAAGCTTTCCAGCCTTTCCAGCTGGGCAAGGCCCAGGCAGGCCTGCACGTTGGTCATGCGGTAGTTGTAGCCGACTTCATCATGCAGAAATTGCAGCATATCGGCCTTGGCCTGGGTGGAAAGGTGCTTGGCGTGCTCGGCCCAATCGGCGTGGTTGGAAACCACAAAACCGCCTGCGCCGGTGGTCATGATCTTGTTGCCGTTAAAGCTGTAGCAGCCGATATCGCCCATGGTGCCGGCGGCCTTGCCAGCCAGCGGGCCTGCGGTGTAGCGGGTGCCAAGCGCTTCGGTGGCGTCCTCAATCAAAATCAGCTTGTAGCGGCGGGCAATGTCCAGCAGGCGGGGCATATCGGCCATATTGCCAAACACATGCACCACGCCCAGCGCGCGCACGCGGGCACCGGTTTTGTTATTGTACAGCCCGTCCTCTTTCAGGGTGCAGTGGTTGGCACAAAAATCCTCCACGGCGTCCGGGTCAATGCAAAGGGTATCGTTGCAGCCGATGAAGATCGGTTCCGCGCCCACATAGCGGGTCAGCGGGTTGACAGCGGCAATAAAGGTCAGGGTGGGCACAATCACCTCATCCCCGCGGCGGATGCCCGCCGCCATTGCGGCCAGGTGCAGCGAGGAGGTGCCGCTGTTGGCGGCAACGGCGCGCGGCATGCCTACATAAGCAGCCAGTGCTTCCTCAAATTCGCTAACTTTGGCACCGCTGGTGGAAACCCAGCCGGAAGTAATAGCCTCGGCAGCGTAAGCTGCTTCTTTTTCGCCGAAGTTCGGCACGGAAAGTGGGATAAAACCAGACATTTGCAAGATCCCCCAATCAAATTTATAGATGGGTGTGCCCGGCAGAAGAATGGCCAAAGGGCACACAAGGTAAAAACAAAATATATTCTTTTACATTATACGCTATTCTATCTCTTACGGCAAGAAAAACTTGCTGCGGCCAGGGGGCGGTGCTATAATAAACCATATTTCGCGCAATCAACCAGATCAGTAGGAAAAGGGGAAGGAATATGACCAAAAAAGAGGAGTGGCTGGCCGGGACCCGCAGCGCGGTGCCCATTATGCTGGGGTATGTGCCGGTGGGCATTGCCTATGGCGTAATGGCGCGCCAGGCGGGCCTGAACACCTGGCAGACGGTGCTGATGTCCTTGACCGTATACGGCGGTGCCAGCGAGATGATGGCTGCTGGTATGGTGGCGCAGGGCGCTGCTGTGCTGACCATTGTGCTGACAACATTTATCCTGAACCTGCGGCATATCATCATGAGCACCTGCGTGTTCAACCAGATGCAGGGCGGCAGGTTGCCGGTGCGTATGCTGGCCGCTTTTGGCGTTACGGACGAAACCTTTGCCGTGTACACCACCACGGCCAACGCCCCGCGCACGCCGCGGTACTTTTTCTCCATGGCGCTCTGCTCCTATCTTTCCTGGGCGCTGGGCAGCTGGCTGGGGGCCATTGCAACCGGGCTGCTGCCGCCGCTGATCACCGCAGCACTGGGCATTTCGCTGTATGCTATGTTCATTGGCCTGCTGATGCCCGGCCTGCACGGCAACGGCCGCCTGGCCGCGCTGGTTGTGCTGACGGCGCTCTGCAACACTGTGCTGTGCAACGTGGTGCAGCTGGATTCCGGCTGGTCAATGATCCTTTCCACGCTGGGATGCGCGGCGCTGGGGTCATTTTTTGTAACGCCCAATGCGGCAGGGGAGGAGAACAGCCATGCAGAACCGTGATATCTACCTGATGATTTTGGGTATGACTCTGGTGACCTACCTGCCCCGTGTGCTGCCCGCCTTTTTGATGGGCCGCATCAGGCTGAGCGCGCGGGTCGAACACTTTTTGCAGCTGATCCCCTATACCGCCATGACGGCGCTGGTGTTTCCCGGTGTGTTTAGCGTGGATGCCAACCCGGTGCTGGGGGTTGTGGGGGCTGCCGTGGCAGGTGGTCTGGCATGGAAAAAGTGTCCCATCATTGTGTGTGTGCTGGCCGCCGTTGCGGTGGAAGCCGTGATGCTGCTGGTGCAGGGCAGCGGGATGCTTTGGAGTGTGGTTGTGGTCGCGGGATGAGGGGAAAAAATAAGGCAGTCGGCCCGGTGCAGGGCGACCAGTTATTGCACACAATTTCTCCCAAGTAATAAATAATAATGAATAAAGAATAATGTCGGTGCGCCGCCCGCGGCGGCGCAAATAAAACAGGTCCGTTGCTCTGGCCGGAATGCTTTTTGCCGGAGCAGCTGGCCTGGGGCGTATCTGAAACGTCGAAAATATCGTCTATTTCTACAAACGCAGCGGGATTTTGCGTTAAAAAGCCTTGGAATATACAAACATTATTCATTATTCTCTATTCTTTTTTAATTAAAAATAAACCCGGCCCGGTGCAAGATGCGCACGGGGCCGGGTTGTGTTTGTGAGCTGATAATAAAATGAAATTCAATTTTTCGGTTTGGCGGCGGCGCGCAGGGCGTTTACTTCTTCTGCGGTCAGCTCCCGCCACTGGCCGGGAACAAGGGCAGCATCCAGCGCAACGGGGCCGATGACTTCCCGGTGCAGGGCGTTCACCCCGGCGTCAAACACGCCGAACATCCGCTTGATCTGGTGGTAGACCCCCTGGTGCAGCGTGACTCGCACCACACAGGGGTCAGCTCCGGCGGGCGCTACCTCGGCAGGGGCCAGCGTCTGGCCGTCTGCCAATGTGACCCCGGCGGCAAAGCCGACCCGCATCGCGTTGGTCAGCGGGGTATCCAGCGTAACAAGGTACTGCTTGGGCACATGGCGGCCCGGCGCAAGGATGTCATGCGCCAGCGTGCCGTCATCCGTCAGCAGCACAAAGCCAGTGCTGGTTTTGTCCAGCCGCCCGGCGGGAAATAGCTGTCGGCGGGGGAACGCATCTTTTACCAGATCCACCACGGTGGTATCGCGTTTGTCCTGCGCGGCGCTCACAACGCCCTCCGGTTTGTTCAGCATCAGGTAAACGTATTTCTGGTAAGCCCCGGCCAACAGTCTGCCGTCCACGGCAACCTCGGCAGTGGCTTCCTCGATCTGAGTATCAGCCTTTTTGGTCAGCACGCCGTTCACCGTCACGCGGCCCTTGGCGGCCAGCTTGCGGCTTTCCCCGCGGGGGATACCCAGCCGCTCGGAAAGGTATTTATCCAGCCGCATCATCAGGCGTTCTCCGCGGTGATGGCGGCGGTTTTGCCGCGGGTTACTTTAACAAGGTCTGCCGGGGCGCATTCGATCTGGGTGCCGATCCGCCCGCCGGAAACCAGGATGGTGGGCTGGGCCAGGCAGCTTTCGTCAAACACGGTGGCAAACTGCTTTTTCATGCCAACGGGACTGCACCCGCCGCGGATGTAGCCGGTTACCTTGTTGATGTCTGCCACATGAATCATGGCAACGCTTTTCACGCCCACGCTCTTGGCGGCTTTCTTCAGATCCAGTTCCGCCAGAACAGGCACAACAAACACGTAATAGCTGCGGTCTGCCCCCTGGGTGACAAGGGTCTTAAACACCTTGGCAGGGTCCTGGCCGGTAAGCTGCGCCACATGGGCACCGTCCACAGCCTGGCCTTCCTCGTGGGGATATTCGTGCGATGTATAATTCACCTTGGCACGCTCCAGCATGCGCATGGCGTTGGTTTTTGCTTCTTTACCCATGGTAAAAATACCTCTTTCTCTGTATGTGCTGGAAAATACGGTGCTCCGATTATTTTACGGAACACGTTGCAAATACAGCCTTATTATACGCCGCGGGCAAAATAATGTCAAAACAGGGGTTGACTTTAACACTTTAACGTGCTAAACTGTACAGCGTTAAGGATAAAAGAATTACCGTAAAGCGGATAAGAAATAGAGGAGAATATGTCATGATCATCGTATTAAAACAGCATGCCCCGGATGAAAAGGTCAAAGCTTTCTGCAACGAACTGCAGACGATGGGGTACCAGATCAACGATTCTATGGGCAGCGATACCCACATTCTGGGCCTGATTGGTGATACCAAGGCGCTGAGCGAAAGCTGGGTGCTGGCAAACCCGGTGGTGGAAACCTGCCGCCGTGTTTCGGAGCCTTACAAAAAGGCAAACCGCAAGTTCCACCCGGACGATACCGTGGTGGAAGTGGGTGATAAGAAAATCAAGGTTGGCGGCGGCCATTTTGCCGTGATGGCGGGTCCCTGCAGCGTGGAAAGCAAGGAGCAGATCACCTTTGTGGCGCAGCGTGTGCAGGCCGCGGGGGCCAGCATCCTGCGCGGCGGCGCATTCAAGCCGCGCACCAGCCCCTACAGCTTCCAGGGGCTGCGTGCCGTGGGCCTGGAACTGCTGGCCCATGCCCGCAGCCAGACCGGCCAGCCCATTGTGACCGAACTGATGAACAGCGAGCATATCCCCCTGTTTGAGGAAACCGGCGTGGATATGATCCAGATCGGCGCGCGCAACATGCAGAACTTTGAACTGCTCAAGGCTGTTGGCCGCACCAACATCCCCGTTCTACTCAAGCGCGGCCTTTCCGCCACGCTGGAAGAGCTGGTGATGAGCGCCGAGTATATTATGGCAGAGGGCAACCCCAATGTTGTGCTGTGCGAGCGCGGCGTCCGCACCTTTGAAACCAGCATGCGCAACACGCTGGATATTTCCGCCGTGCCCATGCTGAAAAAGATGACCCATCTGCCGGTTGTGATTGACCCCAGCCACGCCGCGGGCATCGCCTTTATGGTGCCCAGCCTGGCCAAAGCTGCGGTGGCAGTCGGTGCAGACGGCTTGATGATCGAGGTGCACAACGACCCCGCCCGAGCCAAGAGCGATGGAGCCCAGAGCCTGACCCCGGACCAGTTCGATGACCTGATGGCCACCATCCGCCCGGAGCTGGAGTTCTTTGGGAAGACGTTGAATTGAGAAAAGAAATCCGGTATATAAAGGGCAATACCGCACAATTCCCGCCTAACGGCTCAAGCACCGCTCCGGCGGCTGCGGCACGGCATCTGCGTTGCCAAAATGCTCGATAAGACATCCAGTATTATCTGCGCTTTTGGCTTAGCAGCTGCCGCACCTCGCTCGCCGTATCGGCACTTAGAATTATGCGGTATTGCCTAAAGATATAGCGAAAGCCCGCAGAGCATTTTTTATGGTGCTCGGCGGGCTTTTGGTTTCGTTGGCAGAAAATAAAAAAGCAGAGATAGGAGACAATGAAACCAGTTTATCTCATATTGGCGAAGCTGATATTGGCGAAGCTGATCATCAAACAGATCACGACCCAGACCAGCGCAATAATCAGGCCGGCAATCTGGGAGCCCTTGCGCCTGCCGGAATTGCTGTTCTGGTAAGTTGGCTTGGTAGGCCGCTGGGACGGCTGGGGGCGCGGTGCGCTTTCGGCCCGGTGGCGGGCGTAATCCGCCGCCAGCGAGACCGGACGGGCTTTCTGCCCCGGCTCAACGTGGGAGGGGCAGTTGGGATCCTCGGTATGGTGCAGAGTATAGCGGTCCTCAGGGGGAAAAATCATTCCGCAGTCGTCACAGCGCTGGTTGGTCAGATGGCCGCCGCAGATGGAGCAACGCATAAAACAGCCCTCCTGTTCAGTTCTGGTATCACACAAAAAACGACAATAGCTTTGGGCATCACCGCACAATTCCCGCCTAACGGCTCAAGCACCGCTCCGGCAGCTGCGGCACGGCATCTGCGTTGCCAAAATGCTCGATAAGACATCCAGTATTATCTGCGCTTTTGGCTTAGCATCTGCCGTACCTCGCTCGCCGTATCGGCACTTAGAATTATGCGGTATTGCCTTTGTTTTTATTATACAATCCCGGCAAAGCAAAAGGCAAGGGTCTGCGCAGCGTTTTGCGACAGTTTATGCGGTTTTGCTGCGCTAAGCATGCTTAACGGTGCTCGGCGGCCTTTTTGGCGTGCAAACTTTCAGACATGATGACCATGACCACCAGCCCAACGGCCAGGTACCAGGGGTACAGCCTGGGGGTAACGTTCTGTGCTAGCAGGCCGAACAGCGGCGGGGCCAGGCAGGAGCCCACATAGGCAAAGGCCATCTGTAACCCCGTCATCGACATGCTCAGCTCCCGGCCAAAATTGACCGGCGTTTCGTGGATGATGCAGGGGTAAACAGGGGCGCAGCCCAAGCCAATCAAAATCAGGCCCACAAACAGCACGTTGTTCCCGGCAGGCAGCAGAACCAGCAGAATGCCCAGGGCAATTAACACCTGCCCCAGCCGGATCATGTTGCGGTCGCTCATCTTCATTGTCAAAAAGCCGGAAACAAACCGCCCGGCGGTAATGCCCAAATAGAACAGGCTGGCCCAGCTGGCAGCGGTCTGGGCATCCAAACCGCGCACCAGGGTGCAGTAGCTGGAGGCCCACATCCCGGCGGTGGATTCCAGTGCGCAGTAACACAAAAAGCAGACCAGAACTTCCGGCACACCGGTGATTTTCAGCAGCTCCGGAAAGCTGCGGTGCTGCGGGGTGAACGGCTCGCCACCCATAGCGTCCTGCGGCAGCTTCCACAGCGGCAGGCTGAACAGCAGCACCACTGTCAGCACCACCTGCAAAATGCCAATGATGCGGTAGCCGCCCTGCCAGCCGGAACCGGCCAGTGCCTGCCCCATAATAACGGGGCCAAGGCTGGCACCCACACCCCACATGCAGTGCAGCCAGCTCATATGGCGGCTTTTGTAGTGCAGGGCAACATAGTTGTTTAAGGCTGCATCCACGCTGCCCGCGCCCAGCCCATAGGGGATAGCCCACAGGCAGAGCTGCCAGAACGCATGGCAGAAGGAAAACCCGAACAGCGCCGCTGCCGTGGTGGCAGCGCTGATGGCGGTGACCCGCCCTGTGCCAAGGCGCTCGTTCAGGCGGTCGCTCGCCAGGGCGGAAAGGATGGTGCAGGCGGAAATGATCATCGAAACGCCGCCCGCCCAGGAAACCTGCGCCCCCAGCTGCGGGTACATGGTGGGCCATGCCGCGCCCAGCAGGGCGTCCGGCAGACCAAGGCTGATAAAAGCCAGATAAATGATTGGCAAAAGCAAAGATGCCATGGATTGATACTCCTTTTGAAAATAATCAGAGATGGTTTTGACAGCATTATACCATGAAAAAAGTCAAGAAATGCCGTTTACAAAAAGAATTTGTTCAAAAAACGTTCAAAACTTTATGGTATCTTTATTTTATATACTGCATTCTTGCATCCAGAATACAGGGAAAAGGGAGCATTTCATCTTGCATCATTTGCCGAAAAGCGGTACAATAATATGAATTTCGCCTTGTTCCAAAAAGGCGCAGCCCCGCGTGCAGAATGCCGCTTTCAGAGTTCAAAAACGGAGAACGTTTTCATACCCCTAGGAGGTCAACCCCATGAGAGTTGGTTTGGACATCGGTTCAACTACCATTAAATGCGTCGTGCTGAACGATGCAGAGCAGATCGTATATTCCACCTATGAGCGCCACTACAGCCATATCCTGGAAAAAGGCAAGGAGTTGCTGCACCGCGCCGCGCAGAACTATCTGCCGGATGGCAGAGCAAAGCTGGCAATCTCCGGTTCCGCCGGTATGGGCCTTGCCGACAGCTGCAAGGTGCCCTTTGTGCAGGAAGTGTTTGCCACCCGCGTGGCCGCCAACAAGCTGGCGCCGGGTACCGACTGCATCATTGAGCTGGGCGGCGAGGATGCCAAGATCTTGTTCCTGACCAACGGTACCGAAGTGCGCATGAACGGCAGCTGCGCAGGCGGCACCGGCGCATTTATTGACCAGATGGCTACCCTGCTGAAGATGAGCGCAGATGAGATGGATAAGGCGGCGCAGAAATCCACCCGTACTTACACCATTGCATCCCGCTGCGGTGTGTTTGCCAAAAGCGACATCCAGCCCCTGATCAACCAGGGCGCACAGGCGGGGGATATTGCGGCTTCCATTTATCAGGCTGTGGTCAACCAGACCATTGCCGGCCTGGCACAGGGCCGCCCCATCAAGGGCAATATTTTGTACCTGGGCGGGCCGCTGACTTTCTCCACCGTGCTGCGCAAAAGTTTTGACGAAACCCTGCATGTGACCGGTACCTGCCCGAAAAACAGCCTGCTGTACGTGGCGCTGGGAGCTGCGTTCTATGCAGACCAGGAGTTTGATCTGAATGAGGTTGCCAGCCGCCTGGATGAATACAGCGCCACCGCAACTTATATCAGCCTGCCGCCCCTGTTCAAGGATAAGCAGGAATATGAGGACTTCCATGCCCGCCACCTGAAAGCCTCGGTGCCTTGCGTGCCTTTTGGCGCGGACTGCGGCCCGGTGCATATCGGTATTGACTCCGGTTCCACCACCATCAAGCTGGTGGTGATCGACCAGAATGATAATATCCTGTTCACCAGCTACCAGCCCAACCTGGGCAACCCGCTGCCCCTGGTGCGGGAAACGCTGCTGAAACTGTACCAGCGGCACCCCGGTTTGCAGATCGCCAGCGTGACCACCACCGGTTACGGCGAAGAGCTGGTCAAGAATGCGTTCCATTGTGACCGCGGCCTGGTAGAAACTGTGGCCCACTTTACTGCCGCCAAGCACTTTATGCCCAACGTTGATTTCATCATTGATATCGGTGGCCAGGATATGAAGTGCTTTAAGATCGAGGACGGGGCCATCAGCAATATCTTCCTGAACGAAGCCTGTTCCTCTGGCTGCGGCAGCTTTTTGCAGACCTTTGCCCAGGCACTGGGCTATGATGTCAAGGAGTTTGCCGCCCTTGGCCTGTTTGCCGATAAGCCCGTTGACCTTGGCAGCCGCTGCACGGTGTTCATGAACTCCAGTGTCAAGCAGGCCCAGAAGGACGGCGCTTCCATTGAAAACATCAGCGCTGGCCTGTCCATCTCGGTGGTCAAGAACGCACTGTATAAGGTGATCCGTGCTTCCAGCCCGGAAGAACTGGGCCGCAACATTGTGGTGCAGGGCGGTACATTCTATAATGAAGCGGTTCTGCGCGCCTTTGAAAAAGAGATGGGCGTCAATGTTATCCGCCCGGACATTGCGGGCCTGATGGGCGCTTACGGCGCTGCGCTGTACGGCAAAGCCCGCGCCGCAGCGGGCCAGATGAGCACCGTGCTGACCCAGGACGAGCTGGAACACTTTGAACAGAAGGTCAGCACCGTCCAGTGCGGCGGCTGCGGCAACCACTGCCAGCTGACCATCAATGTGTTTGCCGATGGCAAGCGCTATATTTCCGGCAACCGCTGCGATAAGCCGGTGACCGGCAAGGCAACCAGCGATGATCTGGACCTGTACGCCTACAAGCTCAAGCTGCTGCTGGATTATAAGCCGGAAAACGAGGGCAATTCCCGCGGGGTCATCGGCATTCCGCTCTGCCTGAACATGTATGAGCTGCTGCCGTTCTGGCATACCTTCTTTACCAAGCTGGGCTTTACCGTCAAGGTCAGCCCGGTTTCCAGCCGCAAGCTGTACCAGGAAGGCCAGGCCACCATCCCCAGCGATACCGCCTGCTTCCCTGCAAAGCTCAGCCACGGCCATATTGCCGAACTGTGCAAGATGGGCGTGGACGCTGTGTTCTACCCCTGCATGAGCTACAATGTGGACGAACACCTGGGCGATAACCATTATAACTGCCCCGTGGTTGCTTATTATCCCGAAGTTCTGGTCGGCAACTGCCCGGAATTGGAAAATACCAAGTTCATTTATGATTACATCAACCTGGCCCGCCGCAAGGACTTTACCAAGCGCTTCCCGGCCATTCTGGACCAGTATTTCCCCGGCATCCCTGCTAAGGAAGTACATGCTGCCATTGATGCCGCGTATGATGAGTACGAGCACCACATGACCCAGGTGCGCGCCAAGGGAGCCGAGATCATTGCCCGCGCCCGCGCGGAGCACCGCCACATTATTGTGCTGGCCGGCCGCCCCTACCATGTGGATCCGGAGGTCAACCATGGCATTGATAAGCTGATCATCCGCCAGGGCGCTGCCGTGGTAACGGAAGATTCCGTCAGCTGCTATGAAGAAAAGTTTGATACCGCCGTGCTAAACCAGTGGACCTACCACAGCCGCCTGTATGCGGCCGCCAAGTACTGCACCACCCAGCCGGATATGGACCTGGTGCAGCTGGTATCCTTCGGCTGCGGCCTGGATGCCATTACCACCGACGAGACCCGCGAAATTTTGCAGGAAGGCGGCAAGCTGTACACCCAGCTGAAAATTGACGAGATCACCAACCTTGGCGCCGTCAACATCCGCCTGCGCAGCCTGTTTGCCGCACTGGAAGAACGGAAAGAAGACCAATGATGAGTTAGGAGGTAGGAGTGAGGAGTTAAAGCACGCCGCAAAGCCTGCGGCAAAATTTGATAGAGTAAGCAGGGAAAAGCGCTTGAAAAGAGCGGCTGCCAAAAGCACTTAAGTGCAGCTTTCCCATACCGTCAACTCCTAACACTTACTTCCTAACCCCTACCTAAACAAGCGAGGCACTTTATGGAATACATGACCCCCAATTTTACCAAGGATATGGTCAAGACCCACAAGATTTTGATCCCCAATATGGCCGTTACCCAGTTCCGGCTGCTGCAGGCTGCGCTGGAGTGCGAGGGCTATAATGTGGAAGTTCTGGGCAACTGCGGCAGCGAGGTCGCCCAGCTTGGCCTGAAATATGTTCACAACGATACCTGCTACCCGGCGCTGCTGGTCATCGGTCAGTTTATTGACGCGCTGAACTCCGGCAAGTATGATCTGGACCATACCGCGCTGCTCATTACCCAGACGGGCGGCGGCTGCCGTGCATCCAACTACATCAAGCTGCTGCGCAAAGCGCTGGTCAAGGCCGGGTACGGTAATATCCCGGTGGCATCGCTGAACTTTTCCGGCCTGGAAAAAGGCAGCGGCCTGCCGCTGACCCTGCCGCTAATCCGCAAGGTCATTGCCTGCATCTATTACGGCGACCTGTTGGTGGCCCTGCGCAGCCAGACCAAGCCCTATGAGAACAAGCCCGGCTCCGCTGATGCCCTGACCGAAAAGTGGATCGCTACCATCCAGAGCTGGATGCACAAGAGCATCAACTACAATGTGCATGATATGAAACGCCAGTTCGCCGTCATCTGCGCTTCTTACGCTTCGGTGCCTGTTACCCGCGTGCCGAAAGTCAAGGTTGGCGTTGTGGGCGAAATTTACGTCAAGTATTCGCCCCTGGGCAACAACGATCTGGAAAAATTCCTGGAAAGCCAGGACTGCGAAGTAAACCTGCCCGGCCTGATGGGCTTTGTGGAATACTGTGTTGCCAACATGACGCTGGACGTGGAGCTGTACGGCGGCAGCAAGGTCAAGGCAATGGCGACGGATAAGCTGCTGGACTGGATGGATTCCATCGGCTGCGCTATGAACGATGCCATGCGCAAAAGCGGCTTCTATGCGCCCGGCTCTTTCCGTGAACTGATGGAAAAACCCAAGGGGATTATCTCCCTGGGGGCCAAGATGGGCGAAGGCTGGCTGCTGACCGCCGAAATGATCGAGCTGGTGGAGGGCGGATACGAAAACATCGTTTGTGCTCAGCCCTTTGGCTGCCTGCCGAACCACATTGTAGGCAAGGGCATGATCAACCAGATCCGCGCCCGCTACCCGCAGGCCAACATCACCCCCGTGGACTATGACCCCAGCGCCACCCGCGTCAACCAGGAAAACCGCATCAAGCTGATGCTGGCCGTGGCCAAGGAGCGCCTGACCACCAAGGCTGACCCTGCCCCCGTTACGGCAGAAGAACTGGCGGGCGGCGCCCCGCAGGTGGAAACCCAGGTTCCCGCCATGCTGTAAGGCAAAATTATAAGGCAACACCGCACAATTCCCGCCTGACGGCTTAAGCACCGCTCCGGCGGCTGCG
>ERZ773225.2079-NODE-2079-length-21310-cov-4.306140_pt1 | contig 21310 bp, 19 predicted proteins | sample MGYA00580993_ERZ773225 | MGnify/ENA primary metagenome ERZ773225 (study PRJEB29015, sample SAMEA2737748) | human gut metagenome | biome: human gut; feature: human-associated habitat; material: faeces | place: China | collected 2012 ...
TGAGGGGTCAGGATTTTTCCTTCGATTTCTCTTGACGTGATACTTTTTGAGCGAGTGGAACTTTCAGCCTTACGAACACCTAACAGAATTACAATTTCTCCGTCTTTTTTAATGGTGTCGTATGTAAAAGCGTTGGAAGGGTTAATTTTAAGGCGTTCGGTACACCATCTAAAACCGGGAGGTTCCGGGGTAGGATAACCAAGACCAATCATAAGGCTCCAAAATGTTTGACGTATCTCAGGGTAGATGATATGAGCTTGTACGTTCAAGTTTTTTGCCGTACTTGCTTCGTTGATTGCCTTACTCATCTTATGCATATATGTCTTCACGATGGGGTTTTCTACCATCGTATCCGAGGTCACGATATATACCGGCTTCCAGCGATTCTCTTCGGGTAAAGACTCCAACATTTCAAAAACAAGCTGGCAGAGCAAGGTGGAATCTTTACCTCCGCTATATCCTATCATCCATGGACGCTGATCATGGAGATACACAAGCTCCATTTCTTTTTTGATAGCTATATATTCTTCAAACATAAATGTTACTTCCTATCCAAAAATGAGCTTTCTTTACTCTGTTCAAATTCATCTAATGGAAGGCCAAGATAGCCTTTCAAAACATTACATGTTAATGTAATCGCTTCTTCGTTGTTGATCATTCTTCCATTAGCTCGAATTGTTCTTAGTTTCCAATCATCGCAGTCTCGTTTCCAGTTGATACCTTGTAGATTGCAGAGATAACTTTCAATGCTATAGTTTTTATTAGCAAAGAAATAGTATCCCAGACGTCCAAGCACCTGGATAATAACAGCTTGTGTTACAATATAATTCTCACGCAGATCCACTTTGCTGATATTGTGATTATAAAGATCATTCCAGGGCAATATATTCTGACACACACAACTCCAATATCGAAGCAAAAACATTTCGTTTTCCTTTGTAATAGGAGCAGATCGAATGATTCGCTTGTTTGCATTATAAAAAGTGCTCAGAGTAAACAAGTTGGATGAGTACTTGCCAAGAATATCTTTCTCTTTGTCTGTATAAGCGTTGAGAAACTTGATTTTAGAAATAACATTTCTGGTAACCACGGCAAGTTGATCGCGTGAATCATAAAGTTCGGCAATGGAATTAGATGTTTTCACTGCATGCTTATTGAGATCAGTAAACATTTGCTGACTACGAGCCAACCCCCGATCCTCAAAAAACACCACAGAAATTGTCTCGTTTAGAAGGCTTTCATCTTCAGAGATTGCTTCCAAAATTGCTGCTTTGCGGTGCTGCCCGTCATTAATTAGCAATTTTGCGTCCATGGATATTTCCAGCAGGCCGACATCAGGATACTCGCTGGGGCAAAACTTGAACTGGCCATCAATAGATGCCGCCAATGCGGAGAACACATAGCTTTCTCGGTTATTGAGGATATATTTGCTGATTACTGGTATTCTGGCTGTATTCAGCTTTCTTTGAGCTCGGTATTCCGGTAAAACGTACTCATCTTCTTGAGGAAACAATTTGGAAATCATCTTTAGAGGAATCATTGCAATATAGTATTCCCGGGTAGCCTGCACACCTTTTACAACAGGAAAACGATAAACAAAATCCATACAAGTCTACCTCCATATAGTTAGAGATGGTATACTCAAGTAGCCTACTTAAGTATACCATCTCTCTTCTGTTTCGTCAATCCAGTTTAAGCTCTTTATAGAGTTCCCAGAACGCTTTGTCCTCAATATAGCGAGGCTTAGATGTACCAATTTTCACAATGCTATGGTGCTTTTGCAGCCCCTTAATATCGTTAAACAGGTTTTGCGTTTCGACGCCCTTTGATTCTGTTTTAAAGACAAACTCAACATCTGATGTTTTCAAATCGGCTACATTATGAACGACCCAAGTCAGAATATACTTAGCATAATCATCATCTGTAGAACCAAAATGCTTCAGAAATTGGGTTGACAAAATTGTTCCAACACCAAACTCTCGGCCTTCTTTTAGAATCTTTTTAAGGGACGGGAAACCTTCACTCATAAAGTTGTCGGCCTCATCGACCAAGATCAATTTAGTAAGTTGTCGATATTGCTGATCCATCTTACTTGAGCCAGCAGCCTGCATCTGTACATAGAACAGATCAAGTGTAATTGCAACGATCAAGCTCTGGATATCCGCATCATATCCAGAGAGGTCAATTACGACAACACCGTTCAGCGCGCCAAACAGGGATTCAGTTTTGTAAGGATCACCTTCGAACACTTGGAATTGATACAGCTTATCCATTGCAGCTGCCAAAGAATCATTTTTCTTAATTTCCTCATCATTGGCATAAATGCTATATACCATATCAAAAGTTGGGGCAGTGTTTTCCCATGTAGAAGGATCGCCTGCATCGATTCCTTTGGCGGTATAGGCCTTTGTAATACAGGAAAACAATGTGTTCTGCTGTTTGGCACCCAGGCCATAAACCTTTGCCAAAGTATCTTTAAAAGCATTCGCAGTGTGAATCGGAAGGAGTGGTTTGAATACACGGGATTTTGTTAAAGCAAGCGGATTGAACGGCAAATGATACGGTTTAAAGACCGTTGCTTTTGTCGCTCTGATAAAGTCCTCTTTACTTTCGTTATAGTCTCCCTTGTAGTCAAAAATCAAAATGCCCAACGGGGTCCCGTCAAAGTTATGCGCTTGATCGCGATAGAGTTGCGTGATTAAGGATTTAGTAAACTGCGTTTTACCAGTACCCATCGTGCCGATAATACCTGTGTTGGTATGGAATACCTGGTTCGTATCATTTGGCATCCAAAGAAGTTTTTGCCCTGTTACAGTGTCTGTTCCAAAAAGAATTTCCATACTTTTTCGATCATCGATTTCTACTGCAGCGGGAGCCTCCTGGACATCGTCGACTGGCGTAACAATGCTGGGAGTGGCCTCGATCTCAGTTTCCGGCTCCATTTCTTGAGGCGCAGGAATCAGAGAGGAAACAGGGGCAGTTTCATGCATCTTCCCAGGCTGTTCTACTATTTCAGATTGAGGTATGGGGCCTTCGGCGTTGAGACACAGGTGTTTCAGTCTGCTGGGAAGATCTCCGGTATCGCCGTCGAGTTCTTTTTCAATCTCGCTGGCAGATTTGATCATATATTCAGAGCCCATTTTTTCCGGGAATTCCAGGAGACACACATCATCACTGATTACTCCACTTTTATTTAAGACATCAGCCTTGAAGGAAATAACCGTGCCTTTTCCAAGCAATGAATCCATTGCGGTGGAAAAGCGATACTGTTCATTCATGAGGGCTTCGCGATAATCCTCTAATACCAAATCCCATTGTTCGTCGGGATAGACATTGTAGAGCTTCATCTTTTCACAGCACACAATGACCAATTGCATCAAAAAATTTCTGGATAGCTTGCACTCAAGATTATCACAGTCGCTATCCGGACAAAGTGCTTTCCACAAACCAGCGTATGTTGCAAGAACTTGGTCTTTTGCTTTGTTGATTACAACGGACGGATTCAGGCCAATCTTCACTTCTACCGGGTGCAAATAGACCTTGATGCCATTAGCGGGCCCCTCAATGCCAACCATCAAAAGATCGTCGCTTGTGGCGCCTTTCTCAAATCCAAGGTTTTTAGCTGATAGCAAGCCGTCTTTCTGGGAATAGCCCGCACCACCAGAAACACGCAGCATCTCTTCAAGCGAAATTGGAATCCATACAATGTCTTTGTGGGAATAGTACGCCATACACAGCTTAACCGCAGAGAGTATGCTCATTTTTTCGCGGCTAAAATTGCTATCTACTGCGCCAGTTAGTTTTTTTGCCGAGATCAATCGGAGCATCCAGCCACCATTAATTGCGTTGAACAAACCAATAATGTTGTGTACATCTGCCTTTTGTGCCAAAACGCCCTTCCGCTTCAGATGTTCTTGGATAATTTCCTCATACTGTTCTGACTTTTGAGTAACAGTAATATCATCATATCCGCTGGCGGAAGTATATTGATCGCTGTAGTGAATGATCATTAATTCCTGATTGCCCTCGTCGCTGTCTTTAAAGAACGAAAGATCGACTTTAGGATCAACAAAAACGACCCAATTGGAGGAAGAATAAATCTTACCAAGCTGACCTTCTTCGCCGCTGGCAATCTGCGTGAAAATTGCAGATTCCGGCTCATAAGAACTGCCAGAAAACGCAATACGGAACATGGCATTGTATGTTTTTGCCATTTGAATCAATCGGTTATTGGCAATGTGCTTTGTGCCAAAACCGGTTTTGTACCATCCGGAGTTCAGTACAGATGGGGTACCGGAGGTTAAGCCACCAAGAGCAACACCCGTTGTAATGGAATCCATTCGGTTATCACCGCTATCTTCAGACGATTCCATTTCATAGAATGTCAAGTGTGCATAATGATATTCGGCTTCTTTCGGATTCCGATAATAGCAACGGATATTTTTGCTTAAGATCAAAGCCATTTCACTGATGTCTTCAACATCTTTGCCATATACTGCAATATATTCACGAAGCTTCTTCTGATCCGACAGAACTGCGAACTCGTTGTAGTCACCAGCCTGGCAATAAATATTAATTGTAAAGCGCTTAAGGTTTTCGGGCGCGACCTCTTTATTTAGCTCTTTTGAATAGAACAGAATTAGTCCCTGCAATACTTCACGGCAATCACCCATGTTGACCAAATTGATACAGAACATATCATTGCCAAGATCATCAAACAAGAATGTAAAATGATCAATATATTGTGAGATCTTATCGCATACTAATTTCTGAACAAAGTTTCTTGCACCTTGATATCTCTTGTTAGCAAGCTGTGCATAGATTCTCCATTCCGGAGAATGACGCTGTTCAATTGCATGATACAGGGCTTTGTCTGCGTCTTTGATATAAGGCAACAAATATAAAGCCGAAAGCTTTTCAATCAGGTTATCACGAACCTCTCCGACGCTCTCTTCCTCAAGCAAAGTTAGCTGGTAAAGAACATTCAACGGGTGTAATGGGTTCATAGAAATCGTACGTTCATCGAAGTTCTTGATAACACAGCCAAGCATTAGAATGTCATTCTGTGTACTTGTTAATGTTTGGCCAGCAGGAATTTTCTGAAGCGCATCTTCAACTGCTGCCACATATGCCTCCGCGCAGGTACGCAAATTGCCAGAGTAATAGGCAAGGCTTGGAAGTTGCCGTAACCGTTTAAACTCCAAAATTAATGCTTGATAAGTATTCTTAATGGCGCTGGGAACATCCAATTGACATTCTTCCAAGCCAGAAATCGAATCAATAGCAGCCAGCCAGCCATTATTGATCAAATCGTGTTCTTTGGAAAGGCTGTCTTTGAATGGAGATTTGGCAAAAAACTCTGTAGTACCAGAGATAATTTTTCCATCTCGATATTCAAGACCACGTTTTTCCCTGTGTTTCCATTTGAAAGCGCTGATCCCAGTTAGTTCCACAGGTTTGATCGGTTCGTCTTTGATCTGTAGCGGAATATCGATCGCTCCACACTTAAGCCTCAGATCAATGGAGCCGTTATCTGTATCCATGTCTTCTTCATTAAGAGACAGGCTCAGTGTCTGGTTATAATTGCAGACATATTCTCCACCGGGCTTCATGATGTCAACAATTTGGGTTTCACATCCTGGATTAATAACCAGCTTCTTATCTAAGCCAATCGCTTGAATTGTGGCTCGCTTAATGTTCTTTGGTACATCAAGAATATAGTTGGTTTGAATATCTTCCAAATACTTCGGAAGGATGTTTAGAACACAGACTTTGATCAAATAAGTGATATTGTTATTGAGGTCTTGAATGGTTGTTTTTGAAAAAGCACAGCCGGTCGATTTAATGTTAATGCGCATTTCTTTGGTAGCCAATGAATAGTCTGCGCCAATACACTCCACCCAGGAAGATTTGATGGAAAGGTTGGTTGTTAGCAAAACGGTAACGACCGCTTTTTGATCTGGATTATAAACAATGATATTCTTTCGTCGTTGTTTAGCTTTTGTTTCTCCGTCGTTTCGAATAAATGTGAGTGTATTAACGGGAAAACCGTATTCTATCGCAGATCCGGAGAAGATATCGATATCCTCATCTTCAATTTGAAGAGGATTGTCTTGCTTTTTCTTGAGACGGTCGTGAGAGGCCTTCACCATTGTATAGGTGTAGCCTTCATACCAGGGCTCTCCCTTCTTTTTTGATACAATCAGATGATCAATGAAGGATTTATCGTATTCCTTATCCAAAGCATCTTCGATATTGCCGTGTTTGACCTCTCGATCAATACGCTCAAAGATATTGTGGTTATCTTGTAGCCTACTCTTGATTTTTTCCTCTGGAATCGCTGCCAAATTATCATCATACAGCAACGAAAAAGAAGAAAAATCACTCTTTTCTACATACCCGCGCCCCAGAACTGTAAGCAAATTGCTGTACTCAAAAAGAGACGATTTATCACTAAAACGATCTCCTTGTTTTCGTTCCAGCTCCAATTCAAGAAGAATCCGATCGGCTGCAGATAGCTCTGCAGATCTGATATCTTCTTTTATTTTAGATATAATCGATGCTACGTGGAAAGGCATACCATTTGCCGCCAGATCACCAGTACCGCTGGTTATTGTGTCAATAGGAGAATGGGTTATCATTAGGATCGGAAAGTGTTTTTCAGTCAATTCCGCATTTCGCAGCGTTGCTAAAAAGTCATCGGTCATGCCATTAATTTTGGATGCGACAACAACTTCTGTGGAAGCAGACAGCTTGATTGTGAAAGTATTATACACATCTCCATACTGATAATTGCCCTGGATGCCGTCTACTAATGTTTTTTGGCGCAACGCCTGATCCACGCTGGCAACCATTTCTTCTGTATCCAATCGCAAACAGTATCTTTCTCCAGGTCGAATTGCAGATTGGTGACTCTGAAAAAAACCGATTGTGTTATTAGCAATGTATTTATAGAATTCGTTTAACATATTGTGCATCTCCACTATCGCTCTTCTTTTCGATCAAATTGAGCTTCTCATAATAGTGCATTACTTCGATTTTGGAGTGGTTGTCCAAAAAGACACCGCGAGCTTCAAATTCGGAAAAGACATCATTTAAACGCATTTTTTCTTGGTCCTTGATACAAATTTTCGTTAGAAAAATCAATGTTTCTTCGGAAAGGTTTAGCATCATGCCGCTGCGGCCGCGCCGCTTAAGGTACTTTCTGCTGTATTCCTCAAATTTTTCTGCATATGAAGAATAGGGCCGGCTTCTGGCAGTATTCTCGAACTGTAGTCTTACGCTCTCAAATAAAAATTTGACCTCAGCAGCTGTTTCGCTATCCGGAGAATCTGCTCTCAAAAGCTCGGTCATCTCAGGGCAATCGGAAATGGCTTTGCGGTAGCAATCTGTCAGGACTTTAATCTGCTCCGTGATCCTATGATCTTCTCCAGGAGCACAACTGATGAGTTCTTGCAGTTTAATGTAATCTACCGGTTCGGTGTCTTCTTCCGTCTGATTTAGAATTTCCAAAGTAATTGCATGTGCAAAAATGCGCTTTACTGCATTTTGAAGTACATTCCATCCTTCGCTAAAACAACGCCTGCTCTGACTCGTTTTCTCCCATTCCAGGCAAAAATATAAGGGAATACATCTATTTCGGTTACCATCCAAAAAACGATTAAGTTGGAGTGCCGCCTGTGCGGTATAGGTAAAATAGTAGAATTCAAGCAATGGAATCAGATAGTCACGAGTGCGATTTCTTGCTCCCAATATGTACTCGAAATCCGTCTCAAATTTCTGTTGCACAGCATTTGTAATACGTTGATATTCATTCCCGTTTCTTCTGCTTAAAGGCTTAGTTTCCAGTTTGGAGGCCGCAAATCTTTCAAGCACATTGCTCTGCGCGTCTACTTTTTCAGAAGCGCTGATCAAATACTTTTGAAGAGTATCAACATCACCTAATACATCAACCAAATAATCCGCCAGCTTACATTCATTCGACTCCACGCAAGGTGTTTGAGCCAGCATTCTTAAATTGATAGGTCGGATCTGGCCTTCTTTGCCAAAAAACATGTGACGAACGACCTGTTCAAAGATGGTATCCATTCCAAGTTGAATATCAGTTTCATCGTCATCTTTTAGTTTCTTAATTAATTCTTCAGCTGTGATAGGAACAGGTTCTTTTTGCTCAATCTGACTCAAATAGCGTCCAACCAGCACATCCAGATTCCTTATGGGATCGCTGTTGTTGTTTGCTATAAAGGGGAATAGTTTAAATCTTTTGCCGCTAAAGTGGGTAAGCTTTGTTCCGTTTTCTTTTACCGCAAAAGTGTTATTAAAAGAATTGACACTTAACGTATAAATCATGCTTGCACCACCTTAAACTCGTATCCGAAGTCAGTCTGCTCAAAAATAACTTTATAGTCATGTTCATTCTCTTTGGGGACCAGCACGATTCTCGACGCCTTATTACCAAACTCGATTATCCGCTGAACAAAGCTCACAAAGTCTGCGTGCTGGTTCTTGTCTTGTACGGTTGGGCGATAACCTTCTTTCATCGCGGAGACCATCTCAAACAAAGCATAGTCCATGCTGATTTCAGCGGTTTCAATTTCAGTATCGTTTGCTTTACGATATCGCAGTTTTAGTGTAGTTGAAAATCTGAGAACCTCACCTGTTATAGACGCCTGAGCCTTATAAATTGCTGGTTTAATAAGAAGCTGTTCCAACACCCAAAACTTTTCATTAGAGTCATCAATGCATATTGTGTCACTATCAAATTGACCATCCCAATTCATGATGGCTTTTTTGGTTGCATCATACAATTTGCCGAGTTTTTTCTCATTACCACTATTTTGATAATACAAGTACTGAAGGTACTCATCAAAAAGTTGCTGCTGTTCGTTTACTGGATATTCGCCCTTGATATCCTTTGTTCTAACAATAAAACGATACACCAGTTTCTTCAGCTCAGCCTTGATACCGCCAAGAACGGCAATTTTCGTTGTGTCATTCAGTTTTGCGTAGGGGGTGTTAGCAGTTGCAGCCATGAAAGCCTCATAGATGTTCTCCAGAGAGTGGAAACGAGTCATGTCAACATCCATATCAGCTTGACGATCCTTTAAAAGATCATGTTTACGAATCGCATTGATCAATGGTGAAATATCGTCAAACTCATATAACAGCATAGGAGTCGTACATTGGATATACTTAGTTAAGTATTTGGTTTCAGAAGTTGCAGCTTTGCACATTGTGTTGTAATCAAAGTCAGGATGCACGAGAATATCATAAAGGAGGTTCAGAATCTCTCTGGTTGATACGATCGCTTTGTCTTTAATTACAACTTCAACAATCTTTTTAATTATTGCTTTTTGATGTACGGGTGAAGACATAAATTCAAAGTTATGCCGTACCGGGCATCTTTGACATAAAGTACAACTTGCATTTTCCGTATATGCGTTAAAAAAGGGGTTTGCCTCATCTTGACGGAATACTTTTTCGAACAGTTCTTCTAAGTATTCGGTCCCCACACCGCCTTCTCTAAGCGTAAATATTTGGTAATCAGAAAAGCTGGCATGCTGAAAAACGCTATCCTCTTGATACTCGTTGGGACAAACATCTGTTGAGAAAATGTCATGAGCATAGACATATTTCTTCAAAGCAGAAAATGCCTGGCCTTTTTCCGACTCTATAAAGTTATTCAAGGTGCCAAGATTGATCGCCAAGATCATCTTGAAACCATCATCTTTCAGATAATTGTCATCATTAAAGGGGGCTAATTTTTCCGCCAATGTATCAATGGATGTCAATAGAGGTGCACTGCTTTCAGTTGCATCATTGTACAATTCGAACGTATCCAAAAGGTGTTCAGAATCTGCGTTACGTAGATAAGAAATCAAATGTGACTTACCATCTCCAGCACTACCACAAAGGAGAATTAAAGTTTTCTTGTTTGCAGAGTTTACTCTGTTCAATAGTGTGCGAAGATCCACTTCTACTGGACGTAGCACATGGAGATACTTTTTGAATTTATCAAACGAAGCCGTATTTTCTACAGACTCCATAGAAAGCTTTCTTAATCTACTAAGCTCAGATATAAAATTACAAGCCATTATGTTCTCTCCCTACTCTTGAAATAGGCGGTACCTAAACAATAGATCTTGACTCTGTTTTCCAATGCAATGCCTACTTCTTTAAATCATCAAGGCACTCGGTATTTCAGCTCATCAAGACTCGCTATTAGTAATGTTATGATTATCCGGCACAATCTCCATAATATCTTCTATCTGGCAATCCAGAGCCATACAGATCTTTAGGAGAATTTCTGTGGTGACATGGCCGTTCCGCCCCATCTTTGTTACGGATGCCGGGCTGATGCCAGCCTTTACACACAAATCCTTCTTCTTCATGTCCTTGTCGATGAGCAGCTTCCAGAGTTTTTTATAACTTACAGCCATAAAATGATCTCCTCCAAACCGATATACGAAAAATGCTTTGCCGCTTGGCAGAGCATCGGGTCAATATAGCCATACTGCCGAGGCTTATTGCAACACTGACAGTGCCATTTATAATAATAGCACTGTCAGTCAGAAAAAGCAAGAAAATGATAAATTCGCACGATTTTTAGCGCTTATTTTATAAATGACTCTGGGGACTCAACAGAGAAAAGGGAAGCCCTATTTCTTTGTTTATTGCTCTGCAAGATTTGAGGTACACTCAGTGCAGAAAACATTTGAATAGTCCCTTAGCCATAGTTGCAGTATAACTGACAGGAAACGAGAGACGCTTCCTGCCCTGGACCGGTAATGAGTTGCCGGTTTTAGGCAGGAAGCGTTTTTGATCCCGTTCGTCTCCACGTAATTTCCAGAGTGAGGCAAGGTATAATTGTTGCGGGAGTATAGTTTGAAATTAATGCTATTTTTTGTTATGGGGATCCGGAATATCTTGCCAACCAATTTCAAGATAATCTAAAACTTTTCCCCATCCATATGGTATTCCGTTTTCGTCAACACAGCACCTGTTCATCCAAAAGTCCCACTCTTTATAATTTCGTTCTCGGAGACGATCAAAGCGATGCGGGCGTTTCTCAAGTTGAATTCCAAATCCACACATGGAGCATCCAGTTCGCTGTTCTCCAGAAGTGTATAGGAGTCCATGTTCGTCCTTTAATATGCTTCCATAGATTTCTGGAACAGGAACTTTTAAATCAAGAGCTAATTGCAACAAGTCTTGCCTATTAAAAATCGCAAAAGGTGCAGAACGAATTGTTCCCTGTCCAAAATAGTTGCATCCATGCAGCATTAAAGCTTTCTCTCTTCTTCCTCCTTCTGAAGCCATCAAGCCTAAATACGGAACACAATTGTGTTCTTTCGCCCAATCAGAACACGGCTTTTCTTTAAGGTAATAACAACATTTTGACGACACTTTAAATGGTGCAATTTGATAATTTACACCCTCTTCTTCGTTTTCCAGTCCTCCGAATTTTTCAAGCCATTTCTGAGCAAGTTTCATCCTTGAATGTTTTTGGAATCCACCATACTCACCAGTTTCTCCTGTGACAATCGCATGTCTTACGGTTTTGTTGTTTGGAGTAGGATTTTGGAGCAATTCGATTTTGCGAGCAGTTTCTTTGGAAAGCACTGGAAAACCAAACTCTTGAATTAATTTTTGCTTATTCCAATGTGTGCCATCTTCTCTGACTGCAGGGGGTAAAGAAATAACCCCTATCTCTCTATGGATTTTCTGTATGCTAATATCTTCGAGAGAAGAGACTGATACTGCTGGTACATTTATTCCTATAGATTTTAAGAAAAAGAATAAGGTGATGCTGTCAAGGCCCCCAACAGACACATAGCAGTCTAAATCTCGTTTCCCACATTCAGTATAGAATTCCCAGGCCCTTATTCGCGCATAATTTACCTTGAATTCATATGGCATATTCTGCTTCACTTTAAAGCTGGCAATCTTACTTCCTGTATCAATGTTGTTCGTATTTGCGTCATTCTTTTTCATTTGAATTCTCCATGGGATTATCCCAACATATTTTTTCCTTTTTTGTTGCCTCATCGCTGACTGATAAAAGAAGTCTTTTAATTTGAACGTTGGCTAAGTAAATGTCTTATTTCCAACAGTTGCTGCATCGATTGTTATTTAATTTGCTCTAACCATCGTTGATCAGAAACAGAGTAACCATATTTTCTACTATGTGCCCTATGTTTTCATTCAACGAGAGAGTAAAATCTATGACTCTATCTACGGACACTGCTGAAGTAGGAAATACACATGAATTACGGGGGATAGGATGTAAACAAATGTTTCAAAACGAGGGCATCATACAACTTTCTTTGAGTACACTATTCTGATGGAAATAGCACAGCCTTCGTTATAGAAAGCTTCCTTACATGCCAAATAAAAACATATAAAAATAGTAGGAATTTGCTGTAAAAAAATAAACGTTGCGATTTGATCTTTAAATATGGCGCGGTATATACTTAAGTATATACCGCGCCATATAATTTGTCAATACATTTTGATACATATCTACTTACCAACACCACTATGTTCCTCAAAGATTAAAGGGGGAAGCGTTTTGCGTTAATACTTTTCGATTATCTCAGGTTGCTCAACACCTTACCAATATCAGCGTCGAGCAGAATGGACTGCGCTTTAAGCCCTTTCATAGTGATGGCCTCGCCCAGATTGATGCAGGCGTAGGTGGCTCTGGGATTCTGAGCCGTCATGCGCAGGAATGGCACTTTGATGATGCCGGGGGTATTCCCACCGACACCGAGTTCCAGGAACAAGATGTGACCGTTCCTATACCGATGCAGAAAATCCTCATATCGCCGAGCTGCGGCATACCAGCCCTCATCCTGCACGAAAGTATCGTCACAGCGCAGATTCATGGTCATGGGCTTGCCGCATCTGGGGCAGCGCGGGATCAGCTCGGAAGGGACACGCATTTCCGCTTGCTTTGCAATCATCTGGCGGACAACAGCCTCGTTATCATAAGTGACCTGATGGCACGGCCCGCTGCACTGCCAGAGGCCGTAGTCGCCCTGGGTATAGAATAACCGCGCCTTATCAAACCCAGCCAGCTGAAATTGATGATCTACATTGGTGGTCAAGATGAAGTAATTCTTATCCTTGACCAGCTCCAGCAGGTCCGCATAAGGCTTTCCGGGCGTCACATCGTAACGGTTATAGTAGATGTGTCGGCTCCACCATGCCCAGTATTCCTCTGGGGAGGGAAAGGGATAGAATCCACCGGAATACATATCCGTGATACCATACTTTTCATGGAAGTCGGAGAAGTGCTTCAGAAAACGCTCGCCGCCATAGGTCAGACCGGCAGAAGTAGAAAGACCGGAGCCAGCGCCGATGAGGATGGCGTCTGCACCTTGTAGCTCAGCCTTCAGCCGCTCGATTTTCTGTGAGTAGTCGCCGGTAGATTTCGAGGTCCAGATCCTTGAAAACATTGAAAATCACCTTCATTTTGCTTCCGGTTTCCGCCTTAAACTTTTGCACAGCCTCTACAGCGATCTCGGCGGCCCGCTGATTGGGGAAATGGAACACGCCGGTGGAGATACAGCAGAACGCAATGCTTTCCACGTCGTTTTGCCCGGCCAGTTCCAGACAGGAACGGTAGCAGGAGGCCAGCAGGCGCTCATCCTCCGGGGTCACACGGCCCTCAATGATGGGGCCCACGGTATGCAGGACATAGTCGCAGGGCAGATTGTAGGCTTTCGTGATTTTGGCCTGTCCGGTAGGCTCCTCATGACCCTGGTGTTTCATGAGCTGGGCACAATCCAGCCGGAGCTGGACGCCAGCGAAAGTATGGATGCAGTTGTCGATGCAGGCGTGGCACGGCACATAGCAGCCCGTCATGCCGCTGTTGGCCGCGTTGACGATGGCGCCGCACTCCAGCCGGGTGATGTCGCCTTGCCAGAGGTAGAAATCGCCGCAAACCGGCTCCAAATCGTCCAGGCGGGTGATGCCTGCATCTTCAATCTCCTGACGCAGGTATTCGTCCTGCACGGTCAGAAATTCGGCGTCGATGGCTTTGGGGTGACGGACGTTCATCAGAGAACGCAGCATACGCTTCTGCTCATAGGAATCCGCTGGGACTTCCATACCGCGATAGCGCCTGTCCTCATCCAGCAGCCGCTTGATGAGGAATACTCTTTTTTCAGCCTGGTTCATCTTAACCTCGCTTCACAATGGCTCTGGCCGGACAGATTTCATAGCAGTTGCCACAATGCAGACAGTTCTGCTGCTGAATGACCACCGGCTTGCCAGAAATGTCAATACACTTTTGCGGGCATTTGGAATAGCAGAGCTTGCAGCCGATACAGGCATCCGAAACAAAGTAGCCCTCCTGCACTTCCTCCGCGCCGCCAAAGGTAAAGCTGGCACGCTCAATGGGGTTTCGGGAGAGATCAAACCATTCACCGCTGCCCTCATAGATGACAAAGACGGTCAATGCGCTTCTGGATGCCGCGTCCGGGTAGATCTCGTTCATGTAAGGATTCTTTTCAAACAGCCGGGGCAGCAACTCGCCGCCCAGCTCCCGCACCTTTCCGCGAATGGAAAGGGCGGCGCAGTGCATGGTGTCTGTTTCCTTCATGCCGGTTAGCGCCAGCGTTCCCCGCTTTTTCAGGCGGTCATAGAAGCCTTTTCCTTTTGCGGTCAGAAAGTACAGGCCATCCTCATCGTAGTTCATCATGTCGATGGCGGCAGTCACAGGCAGCCCTGTGTCATCCACGGTGGCCGCGACGGTGGTGTGGATCTCCTCGACCAGGTATTTCAAGTAGTTCATAGCGTCACCCCAAGTTATCGTACCATCTTTGTTCCTCGGTTTCAAATGAATACCGCAATACCCCGCAATCGCTTGCAGGGCATTGCGGTATTAGTGATCAGAACTCGTAGGGAGGATTGCCGGAGAAGTCGGCGATGATGCCGTGGGGATCTTCCAGATAAAACACCTCAAAGATGGGATTGTCGGCGGTCTGGTACTGGCCCTTGACGATGGGATTGTTCATGCAGCCCTCCTTGACAGTCCTATTGTTCTCAAACACGACCTTGCCGTGCAGGCGGATCCAGGTATAGCTGGGGCTGGAAACAGTGACCTCCACATAGGGGTTGGCCTGCATATCCTTGTAGACATCCTTCTGGTTGTTGGTGCAGAACCACAGCTTGCCGTCCTGCTCAAAGCAAAACATGAAGGGGCGGCACTTGGCCTTCCCGTCACGGCCCACAGTGGCCAGATACTGAACCGGGTTGGTAGTCAGAAATTCAACAACTTTTTTCATGATAAAACCTCCAATGTTTTTGCAGCTTGACTTGTGCCTTGCTTGCTTTTAGAATAAGGCCAAAAGTATCAGTTGTAAAGTAAGCACAATATTGTGCTGTAGTTACCAAAAAGAAACTATTGGAGGTTATAGGATGGAACTGCCTGCATGCCCGGTGGAGACTACCCTGATGCTCATCGGGGACAAATGGAAGGTGCTGATCCTGCGGGATCTGATGGACGGCACCAAGCGCTTCGGCGAGCTGAAAAAGTCCATCGGTACGGTATCCCAGAAGGTGCTGACCGCCCAGCTCCGGGACATGGAGGAGAAGGGCCTGCTCACCCGCAAGGTCTATGCTGAAGTGCCGCCGAGAGTGGAGTATACCCTCACCGAGACGGGCTATAGCTTGAAGCCGGTTCTGGACGCCATGTGGGCCTGGGGCACTGACTATAAGGCGAAGAACAGATAAGGAGAACAACAATGGTTCGTGAAATATGCAAAGACGAGTCTTTTCTGGCTCAGAGGGCTGAACCTGCTACGGCAGAGGATCTCGGCGTAGCACAGGATCTGCTGGATACACTGGTCGCCTATAAGGATGGCTGTGTAGGCATGGCGGCGAATATGATCGGCGTCAACAAGCGCATCATCGCCTTTGACAACGAGGGCGAATACATGGTCATGTTCAATCCCGTCATCGTCAAGCAGTCCGGGGCGTATGAGGCTGAGGAGGGCTGCCTGTCCCTCACCGGCACGCGGCGCACGAAGCGTTTCCAGACCATTAAGGTGCAATGGCAGAACGAGAAGTTCCAAACACGGCTCAAGACCTTCACCGGCTGGACGGCTGAGATCATTCAGCACGAGATTGACCACTGCGAGGGAATCATCATATGAAGAGAAGGACAAAAATCATCCTGTCTGTGTGCCTGGCAGTCCTTCTCGTCATCGGAATCGGCGGCTATGCATATGTGTCCGATTATTACCATGCCGATGAGACAGCATTAGAGGCTATGGCCTATCAGACGGACAGCGTGCAGACAGAGCAGGACGGGGATGTGATCTGGTTCGTTCCCGAGGATCCGACCGCAGGGCTGATCTTTTATCCCGGCGGCAAGGTGGAGCATACGGCCTATGCGCCCCTGATGCGTGCCTGTGCGGAAAACGGGATTCTCTGCGCTCTGGTGCGGATGCCTGGCAATCTGGCTGTTCTGGATGCAAACGCTGCGTACGGACTCCAACAAGAACACCCGGAGGTCACCACTTGGTACATAGCCGGACACTCTCTGGGCGGCGCTATGGCGGCGGGCTATGCTGCGGCCCATGACGAGGACTACGACGGACTTATCCTGTTGGCAGCTTATTCCACAAAAGATCTCACGGGCACAGCCCTGCGGGTACTCTCTGTCTATGGCTCGGAGGACGGGGTGATGAATCAGGAATCCTATGAAAAGAATCGTGCAAATCTCCCAGCAGATACCACGGAAGTCGTTCTGGACGGCGGCTGTCACGCCCAGTTTGGCAGCTATGGCCCTCAGAATGGCGATGGAATCCCAACCATTTCGGGCGAGGAACAGGTTCGGCAGACCGCAGAAGCGATTGCGGCTTTCGTCGGACAGTAAGGAGGTCCAGCATGGTACTCTATTTCACCGGTACCGGGAACAGTCGGTACATCGCAGAGCGCATTGCCGAAGCTCTGGGCGACGAGCTTCTCAGCATGAACGATTGCGTCAAGGCGGGTGATCGCTCGCCTGTCACATCCGATAAGCGCCTGGTTATCGTCACGCCCACTTACGCGTGGCGCATCCCGCGTATTGTACGGGATCATCTGGCAGAAACGGACTTTCCCTGTGCCAGACAGGCTTGGTTCGTCATGACCTGCGGCAGTGAGATCGGCAATGCCGCGGGGTATAACCGCACGCTCTGTCAGGAGAGACAGCTCACCTACATGGGTACGGCGCAAATCATCATGCCGGAGAATTACATTGCCATGTTCAACGCGCCGCAGACGGAGGAAGCACGGCAGATTGTTGCCAAGTCGGAGCCGGACATTGACCGTGTGATCTCCGCCATCAAGACGGGCCAAAAGTTCGCTCCGCCCCGCAATAACCTCTACGACCGCTTCATGAGTGGCCCGGTGAATCCGATTTTCTATTCTTTCTTCGTCAAAGCAAATGCTTTTACGGCCGGCGATGCCTGCACCGGCTGCGGTCAGTGTGCCAAGCTCTGCCCAACGAACAACATCACGATTCAAAATGGCGAGCCTGTCTGGGGCGGCGACTGCACCCACTGCATGGCGTGCATCTGCCGCTGCGGCGCGGAAGCCATTGAGTACGGTAAAAAGAGCATAGACAAGCCCAGGTATCATTTCGAGGCGCTTTAAAAGGTGAAAAAGGCCGGAGAGCAGCTTGCTCCCCGGCTTTCTCGTTCTATTCATCCATGCTGTGTGCATGTTCATAAGCCCGCCGGATCTCCTCCGGCATGTCCTCCGGCTGCAAACGGGAAAGACGATTTTCGTTTCCGTCCCGGATCGCCTGTTCATAATACCAGCACTTGAAGCGCAGCATGTCCAGGACCCGGTTCATCCGCTCAATCTCCGCCTCCACCGCAGCCTTCTGATGGAGGAACAGTTCCCGCCGCTGTGGATAGGTCTCACTGCCTTGTACGCACCACTCCATGAACTGCTTGATGTCCTTGATCTCCAAGCCGGACTTTTTTAAGCACTCAATCACCCGGAGGGCTTCCAGCTCTTTTTCTCCGAATTTTCGGATGCCGGAATCTCTTTGGATCGTGGGGAACAGCCCTTCCTTGTCATAATACCGCAGTGTGGATATGGGCAAACCGAACAGTTCGGATACCTGGCCGATGGTATACATGGAACTCCCTCCAAAATGACTGAGAAAAATCTCAAAAATAACACTTGACCTAAAGTCAGGTTTAGGTACTATCATGAGTTTATCAGCTAATCAATCACAATGCAAGACACAAAAAGGAGTTTTCTATGAGCAAGAATGTTATGATTATTTCTTCCAGTCCCCGCAAGGGCGGCAATTCCGAAACGCTGGCTGCATCCTTTGCAAAAGGTGCTGAGGAAGCTGGACACAAGGTAGAAACTATTTATCTTCGGGAGAAGAATTACGGCTTCTGCAAGGGTTGTCTGGCTTGTCTCAAACTTGGCCATTGCGTAATAGACGATGACGCGGTGGAGATCGCCGCCAGAATGCACGATGCGGATGTGCTGGTATTTGCCACGCCTGTTTACTATTACAGCGTCAGCGGTCAGCTCAAGACTATGCTGGATCGTGCCAACCCGCTCTTTGATTCCGATTACGCCTTTACCAAGGCATATCTTCTGGCAACTGCGGCTGAGGATGGGGAAGAAACGGTGGAAGGAACCGTCAAAGCCGTACAGGGCTGGGTGGACTGCTTTGAACGGTGTAAGCTGGCAGGCACCGTCTTTGCCGGCGGCGTGAACGACGTAGGCGACATTGCCGGACATCCGGCACTGGAGAAAGCCTATCAGATGGGTATGGAGGTCTAATATGGAGCAATTGAGTTTGACACAGGAATGGGACAAGACATTTCCCAAAAGCGCAAAAGTAGACCACTGCAAGGTCACCTTCCATAACCGCTACGGCATCACCATTGCGGCGGATATGTATGTTCCGAAAAATGCCGCCGGCAAGCTCCCGGCCATTGCGGTGAGCGGACCCTTTGGCGCGGTAAAAGAGCAGTCCTCCGGGCTGTACGCACAGGTCATGGCGGAGCGAAGCTTCCTGACCATCGCTTTCGACCCGTCCTCTACGGGGGAGAGCGGCGGCAGCCCCCGGTATGTGGCTTCTCCTGACATCAACACGGAGGATTTCTCCGCAGCGGTAGATTTCCTGTCCGTTCAGGACAATGTTGACCCGGAGCGCATCGGTATCATCGGCATCTGTGGCTGGGGCGGCATGGCGCTGAACGCGGCGGCCAATGACACCAGAATCAAGGCAACCGTCGCCTCCACCATGTACGATATGACCCGGGTGAATGCCAAAGGGTACTTTGACTCTGAGGACAGCGAGGAAGCACGCTACGAAAAACGCAGGGCCTTGAATGCTCAGCGGACGGCCGACTACAAAAGCGGGACCTATGCCCGGGCGGGCGGCGTTGTGGACCCGCTACCGGAGGATGCACCCTTCTTTGTGAAAGACTACTACGACTATTACAAGACCAGCCGTGGGTATCATGCGCGGTCCTTGAACTCAAACCAGGGCTGGAATGTCACCTCGACGCTGCCTTTCCTGAATATGCCGCTTTTGCAGTACAGCCACGAGATCCGCAGCGCGGTGCTGCTGATCCACGGAGAGAAGGCACATTCCTGCTACTTCAGCAGGGACGCCTTTGAAAAGCTGACCGGCGACAACAAGGAGCTGCTCCTCATTCCAGACGCAGTGCATACCGACCTCTACGACCGGCTGGATGTGATCCCCTTTGACAAGATGGAAGCGTTCTTCCGGCAATATATGGGTTGACCGCTTTAGAGGGAAAAACGGACAGGAATGAGGAGTACGCCATGAAAGTAGTAGATCAAAATGAATTCACCCAGCAGAATTTGTTTGGACTGGGGAAGGAGAACACAGCCTATGCCCGGTATTTCAGCGGACAGTCGTATCTGAATCCCTTGACGAAGCCGGAAAGTGGGCTTTTCCTGGCAAATGTCACCTTTGAGCCGGGATGCCGGAATAACTGGCATATCCACCACGCGAAAAAAGGCGGCGGCCAGCTGCTGATCTGCACCGCCGGTGAGGGGTGGTATCAGGAGGCGGGGAAAGCTCCGGTGCCACTGACTCCCGGTACGATCATTACCGTTCCGCCCGAAGTCAAGCATTGGCATGGCGCGAAGAAAGATAGCTGGTTCTCCCATATCGCCGCAGAGATCCCCGGAGAGGATACCTCCAACGAATGGTGTGAACCGGTCAGTGATGAAGAATATAACGAATTGGAGAAATACTGAAATGAGCAAAAAACTGGTAGCCTATTTTTCTGCAACCGGCACGACAAAAGAGGCCGCGGAACGTTTGGCAAAGGCAACGGGCGCAGACCTGTTTGAGATCAGACCCACCATTCCTTATACCAGCGCCGACCTGAATTGGATGGACAAAAAGAGCCGTAGCAGCGTGGAAATGAATGACCCAGACTCCCGCCCGGAAATCGCCGAAACGGTTTCCAACATGGCGGATTACGACACGGTATTCATCGGGTTCCCGATTTGGTGGTATGTTGCGCCCCATATCATCCATACCTTCTTGGAAAGCTGCGATTTTTCCGGGAAGACGCTGGTGCCCTTTGCTACCTCCGGCGGCAGCGGCATAGGAAAAACAGTGGACGAGCTGAGAAAACTCTGCCCGAACGCGGACTGGAAAGCCGGGAAGCTGGTCAATGGCGTATCCGATCAGGCACTCGCTGCCTGGGCAGCTAAGTTTCAATAAAGCGTGCCACCATGTCAGCCCCTGTTTCTTTGTTTATAGCCCCGCAAACTTTGAGCTGCGTTCTGCGCAGAAACCACTTGCATAACACCCTCCTCAGAGTTACAATGCAGACAACCTGAAACGCTAAACGCTTCCCATCCGGCACCGGTGAAAGTTCACCGAAAACTGGACGGGAAGCGTTTTTGACCACATAGATTACCACAGACGGCGCTGGAACACCAGGAAACAGCGGAGATAAGAGCGTCATAGAGTAAGTGAAACAAGTTAAAAAGCGCCGAAAACCGCTATAAACGAGTGGAAAAAGTATTCCCGATAAGTTTGGGACCACGAGGCCGCTGGTTCGAAACCAGTCACTCGGACCAGAAAACCCGCTGAAATCATAAGATTTCAGCGGGTTTCCTATGTAAATTGTTTGAGTTTCGCGAAACGCTATTCTTTGATTATCGCGGCGCAGGATTTGCACCACGGATTCGGTAAACTGGAATTTTCAAATTAGTCTTTGCAAATAACCTTTGAATCTTCACCATCAATTACAATTCCCTGACGGTTGTTAATTGGGCATAGATTCAAATC
>ERZ773225.2080-NODE-2080-length-21308-cov-5.013551_pt1 | contig 21308 bp, 6 predicted proteins | sample MGYA00580993_ERZ773225 | MGnify/ENA primary metagenome ERZ773225 (study PRJEB29015, sample SAMEA2737748) | human gut metagenome | biome: human gut; feature: human-associated habitat; material: faeces | place: China | collected 2012 ...
CGGAGATGTCGTACAGCAGGCCGTCGGAAGCGAAGTCCAGAACGCCGGACTCGTTCATGATGCCGCAGTCGGGAAGCTCACCCGCGGTAGCCATGGTGTTCAGCTTCGTGACATACTCTTCGTTGGGGATTGCCATGACCTCAACCTTGATGTTCGGATACTCTTCATGGAACTTGTCGGCGACGGCCTGCACGCTGGCAGCCTCGTCCGGGGTGCCCCAGTAGGAGTAGGTGATGGTGACGACGTCGCCGTCATTGCCGTTGGTGTCATCGGAGGAATCGGAGTTCTCCGTGGCGGGGGTGGTGTCCTGAGAGCCGTCGGTCTGATCGTTGTTGTCGGTGTTGGTTGCGCAGGCGACCATACCAACGACCATCAGCAGGCACAGCAGGAGCGCGATGATCTTCTTCATGGTTCAGGTTCCTTTCTTCATTTCATGATTTTTATTATAGCAGCTTCCTGCTGCGTATAATTACGAAATTGTGGTGTCGACCCAGACGCGCATCTCGCCGGGCGTGCGGTTGCCCCACAGGCCATAGGGCACGGCGTGCAGCGTGCACGGCTCGGTGCGCAGCACGCAGTCGGCATAGAGCTCAGCGTCGTCCACACCGGTTGAAACGATGCGGCAGCCGCTCACATCCAGCTCCGGCAGGTTGCCGGGCAGGCCCTCGGCGGGTGCCTTTTCTTCGACGGCGGCATCCGGCGCCATGCGCAGGGCTGCAAGGTTTTCGCCGTTGTCCTGCTGCTCGAAGCAGTAGACGAACGGGCCCTTCTGCAGCGCGACGCGGCCGACATCGGCGCGGACCTGCAGGTTCGCGGCACAGCGGTGCACCGGCACCGAGCCGCTGAGCGTGAAGTGATGCTCTCCTGCGCAGTTCACGGCAAGCACGGCATAGCCGTTCTCGACCGCAGGCTGGATTTCCTCGCCGTTCAGGCGGAAGACGGGCTTCTCAAGCCACTTCGGCAGGCGCAGGCGCACAACGATGGGGTGTGTGCCGCTCGAGCGGACGTCCAGCTCCAGCGCGCCGCCATGCATCAGGCCGCTGCGCTGCTCGATGCGGACGTCGGTATCGCGCAGGGTCGTCTCGATGGTCGAGCCGACGAGCAAATTGACATAAATGCTGCGCTCATCGACCGCATAGATGTACTGGCCGAGGGAGGCAAGCGTGCGGGCGATATTCGCAGGGCAGCAGGCAACCTCGAACCACGGCTGGCGGACGGGCTTGAGATACTCGATAGATGTATGGTCCTTGCAGTTTGCAGGCCAGACCTCCAGCGGATTGACGTAGAAGTAGCGGTCGCCCGCAGCGCTGACGCCGCCGAGCACCGTGTTGCACAGGGCGCGCTCCACCGTCTCGTAATACGAGGCATCGTGGGACATGGCCGCCATGCGCTGGCCGAACATCATCAGACCGATGGACGCGCAGCTTTCGCAGTACATGCGGTCGTTCGGCAGGTCGTAATCCACGGTGAAGCGCTCAAGCAGGCCGGACGAGCCGATGCCGCCCGTGATATACATACGGCGCTTCGTGACATTGTCCCAGAGCGTCTGGCAGGCGCTGCGCAGCGCCTCGTCCTGCTGGATATCGGCCAGATCAGCCATTGCGCTGCACTGGTACATGGCGCGGACCGCGTGACCCTCCATTGTCTTCTGCTCCACGGGGCGCACATGCGACTGGGAGTAGGACGGATCGTAGTTGCGCAGTTCGGGGAAAATGACCTTGTGGTTCGGGTCATTCATCTCGCGCAGCAGGTAGTTCGGCGTGCGGCCGCGGCAGTCAATGAAGAAACGAGCCGTCTTCAGGTAGCGCTCCTCGCCCGTCACGCGCCAGAGCTTCACGAGCGCAAGCTCGATCTCCTGATGGCCGGGATAGCCCGGAAGCTGGCCCTCGCCGTCGCCGAAGGTCTTGCAGATAAGGTCTGCAAACTTCGCGGCAATGTCGAGCAGGCGGCGCTTGCCGGTGGCGTTATAGTAGGCGACGGCGGCCTCGATGAGATGGCCTGCGCTGTAGAGCTCGTGGCCCTCGGTGAGGTTCTTCCAGCGAAGCTCGGGATGGCAGACCGTGAAATATGTATTCAGGTAGCCGTCCGGCTGCTGGGCCTGGCCGATGATCTCAATGAGCTCGTCAGCCTCGGGAATATACTCTGTTTCGCCGTTATTTGCGCAATAAGCGACTGCCTCGAGCCATTTATAGGCATCCGTATCGCCGAAGACAACGCCGCGGTGCTCACCCTGGAGCGTGCCGCCGGCGATGCGGAAATTATCAATGCAGAAGCAGCGGCTCTGGCCCTGCTTGCCGTTGAGGATCTCCCACTGCACGGGGATCATTTTCTTTGCGACCATGCCCGCGTAATGGCTGAACAGCGGATCCGTTACTCTAATTTTTTTCAAATCGGGGATCGTGATCTTGCTTGCCATAATGTGGAACCTCCATTGGTGGTTAAACGTTTAAGAAGAAATCAGAAAAGAAAACGCGGAATCCCGTCGTCGGTCGCCGCGTGCCGAAGCCGCAATTGGCGTCCGGTGATTTAAACGTTTAACTTTTTCTGACCTGATTATATCATAATTTTCGGATTTGTAAAGGCAGAATTACAGAATCGTGAGTTTATACAACTTTCCCGACTATTTTTTGTGCAGAATCCACAACGATCAAGCTGCGCATCTGCCGGTCTGCAGCCGTTCCGGCCTGCATGTAAGCCCCAAAATGTGCAGCACGCGGGATTTCCCTGTAATTTGCGTCAAATTTAGCATTTTCCCCGAAATAAAACGTTTAGCTCTTGCTGTTTTTCGTACGGTATGATATGATTATATCAACGCTTCGCATTGTAAATTACCAGAGAAGGTGAACCATTTCATGGCAACCATTCGCGAGATCTCGGACCGAGCCGGTGTATCCATCGCAACGGTCTCCAAGGTCCTGAACAACAAATCCGGCGTCAAGCAGGAGACGGCCGACCGAATTCTGCAGATCGCGGACCAGCTCAATTATCGTCCGAATCTCAACGCCCGCTCGCTGAAGCTCGGCGACGCGCGCACCATCGGCATCATCACGGAGGACCTGACCGTCTTCAACACGCCGGAGATCGTCGACGGCGTCGCCTCCGTATGCGAAACGCTGAACTATCATTATATTCTGAGCAATCTGCGTTTCAACAAGCGCTACCACGACAATCCCTGGGACTATCCCGAGAGCAACGTGCTCGTTCGCTCCGCCGTGAACGATCTGCTGTCCAAGCAGGTCGCGGGCATCATCTATATCGGCTGTCACAGCCACCTTGTCGCATCGCTGAAGGCGCATGCCCATATCCCGTTCGTGTGCGTTTACTGCACCTGCGAGGATCAGGACGTGCCCTGCGTCGGCTATGATGACCGTCTTGCCGCCTATGAGGCCACGGGCACTCTGCTGGAGCACACGTCGGAGCACATCGGCATGATCACAGGTCCCATCCACTCCGTGCACACCCTGCGCCGCGCCAACGGCTTCCTGCAGGCCCTGCACGACCACGGCGTAGCCTATGACTCTTCCCTCGTCCGCGCAAGTGACTGGGACCGTGACTCCGGCTACCGTCTCGGCGGCGAGCTCATCCGCGCGGGCGCAAAGGCCATTTTCGCCCAGAATGACCTTGTCGGCACCGGCGTGATCGACTGGTGCAACCAGAACGGCATCGAGGTCGGCAGGGACATCTTCCTCATCGGCTACGATAACCGTGAGATCAGCTCCGTCTGCCGCCCGTCACTCTCCACCGTCGCCCTGCCGCTGTTCCAGATGGGCCAGAGCGCGGGCCACACCCTGCTGGACATGCTCTCCGGCAAGCATCCGGCGCAGAAGGACATCATGCTGGAATGTACGATCATCAAACGAGAATCCACAGGAGGTTAATTCATGAAAGCTCGCATCCGACTGCAGAAGGACTGCATCATCTCCCCCATCGATCCCCGCGTGTTCGGCTCATTCATCGAGCATCTCGGCCGCGCTGTCTATACCGGCATCTATGAGCCGGGCCACCCGACTGCCGACGCCTTCGGCTTCCGCGGCGACGTGGAAGAGCTCATCCGTCCGCTGCATGTCACGCAGATCCGCTATCCGGGCGGCAACTTCCTGTCCGGCTACGACTGGCGCGACGGCATCGGTCCGAAGGACAAGCGTCCCGTCCGCCCCGACATGGCTTGGAGCGCCATTGAGCCGAATCAGGTCGGCACGGATGAATTCCTGCAGTGGTGCGAGCGCATCGGCGCGCAGCCGATGATGGCCGTGAACCTCGGCACCGGCACCCCGAAGGACGCCGTAGAGCTGCTGGAATACTGCAACGGCGACATGCACACCTATTGGGCGGACAAGCGCCGCGAAAACGGCCGCGAGGCCCCCTATAACGTCAAGCTCTGGTGCCTCGGCAACGAGATGGACGGCCCCTGGCAGATCTGCTCGAAGACGGCCACGGAATACGGCCGCATCGCCTGCGAGACGGCCAAGCTCATGAAGATGTTCGACCCGACCATTGAGACCGTCGCCTGCGGCAGCTCCTACCGCACGATGCCGACGTTCGGCACCTGGGAAGAGGAGGTCCTCCGCCAGAGCTATCCCTACGTCGACTATCTGTCGCTCCATCAGTATTATACGAACCATGAGGGCGACGTCATGAATTTCCTTGCACGCAGCGAGGAGATGGGCGAGTTCATTCAGGAGGTCGCCGCCATCTGCGAAAAGATCCGCCTTGAGGTCGGCAGTGACAAGCATATCGGTCTGTCGTTCGACGAGTGGAACGTCTGGTATCACTATGCCAAGAACGGCAGGGTGCCGGAGAAGTGGACGGTCGCCCGCCCCATTGAAGAGGAGAACTACGACTTTGCAGACGCTCTGCTCGTCGGCAGCATGCTCAACACCCTGCTCAACCACGCCGACGTCGTGAAGGTCGCCTGCCTGGCCCAGCTCGTCAACGCGCTGGCCCCCATTATGACCGAGCCGGGCGGCCGCGCCTGGGCGCAGACGACGTACTGGCCGTTCCTCTATGGCTCGCAGTTCGGCCGCGGCACGGCCCTGCAGCAGGAGGTCGAGGTCCCGACCTATGCCTGCGGCGTCAGCCCGAAGGCCCCGTACCTCTCCAGCTCCGCCGTGCTCTCCGAGGATGGCGCGCATGTGACGGTCTTTGCCGTGAACAAGAGCCTCGACGAGGCCATGACGCTGGAGCTTGACGGCCTGAACGCCGTGCTGGAGCAGCATGTCACGCTGACCGCCCCCGCGCTGGACAGCGAGAACACCGCCGACGCCCAGCCCGCTCTGCCGCGCGAGGTCGCCGTCGGCGCAGAAGCCCCGGAACTCCCCGCCGCCTCGTGGAATATGCTCCGCTTCCGCCTTGCCTGATTTTGAAGATATCCCCTTACCGGCGCAGGTCCCCCCTGCGCCGGATTTTGCGTCTGTATTGGGTCATTCTGGCTCATTCATGGTAGGGGCGGGGCATGCCCCGCCCGTGCGCGAAGCGGCAAAAGCAGCACCAATTCGGTGCAGTGTACCGTTTCCTGCGCCATGCTTCCTGATGTGTCATTGCGAGGAGCGAAGCGACGTGCCAATCTCGCAGGACCCGGCCGGATAACAGGGTACTCCCGGCGAAATTGCAGCTGCCTGCACGAGATTGCCACGTCGGCCTGCGGCCTTCTCGCAATGACAAATCGGGAGCCATCGCCGTTTTAGCGATAGCCTGTGCAAATCGTCAGTGCAGCGCCGGGAGCGGCATGCCGCTCCCCTACAATAAGGGTACGATCGACAGCGCGCCGCAAAAGTCAAAAAGGAGCCGCCCGGTGGGCGGCTCCTCCCCTGCCCGCATCAGCGGACAGGGGTTTTTTTGGATCAGTTCTCCGCAGTCAGATAGCGCATCAGAATGACGGCGATCTGGGCGCGGGTCGCGGTCTCCTGCGGGGCGAGGTAGGTCTTGCCGTCGCTCTCGGAGATACCGTTGATGAGGCCCTGCTCCACTGCCCACGCCATGGCGTCGGCGGCGTAATCGGAGACCTCCCCGGCATCCGGGAAACCGGCGAGCTTGCCCTCGACCTTCTCCGCCTTGGCATAGCGGAAGAGGATCGTCGCGATCTGCTCACGGGTGATCTGGTCGTTCGGGGCGAACGTCGTGGTGTTCACGCCCTTGACGATGCCGTTCTCCGCTGCCCAGATGACAGCGTTCGTGTACCACTGACCGTCCGCCACGTCGGCAAACGGGTTCGTGGCCGTGCTCTCCGGCTCGCCCGCGATGCGATAGAGGATCGTCACGAGCTGGGCGCGGGTCAGGTTGCCGTCGACGTCGAACGCATCGTCCGCAACGCCGTTCATGAAGCCGTTTCTCACCATGAAGTCGACGCCGGTGTGATACCAGCCGTTTTCCTCCACGTCGGTGAAGTTCGTGCTCGGGCAGCCTGCGGTCTTGAGGGCCTCGCGTGCGGCCGCAAGGATCTCGTCGACCTCCTCGGGCGTCTTGGCAGCCTCGATGGCGGCCTTGGCGTCCTCGATGACCTTGGCATAGTCCTCACGGGCGTGGCCGGTCAGGGTCTCGCTCTCATGCAGGAGCTGTGCCAGTTCGAAGGAGGCGGCATACTTGGAAGCGGCAAGCGCAGCTTCCTCGGCAGCCTTGCGGGCTTCCTCGGCGGCCTTGCGCTCGGCCTCTGCCTTTTCGGCAGCAGCCTGGGCCTCGGCCAGATAATCGATGAGCTCAGCCTTGATCTCAACGACCTTCTGATAGGTCTCGGCCATCTGGCGGGCATACTCGGCAGCCTCGGCGGCAGAGGCAGCAGCCTCGACCTCGGACTTCTTCGCAGCCTCGAGCGCCAGCTCGGCAGCGGCCTTTGCTTCCTCTGCGGCCTTCTGAGCATCCTCGGCAGCCTTCTTCGCGGCCTCGGCCTCAACCTTGGCGCGCTCGGCAGCTTCCTTGTCCTCGGCGCTGGAAGCAGCGGCCTCCTCGGCCTTCTTCTGAGCCTCTTCGGCTCTTGCCTTGGCGGCTTCGGCAGCAGCCTGCGCAGCCTCGGCGGCAGCCTGGGCTTCCTGTGCCTTCAGCATGCTCTCGGCAGCCTGCGCAGCGCTCTGAGCAGCCTGTGCGGCGCTCTGCGCGGAGCGGCCAGCCTCTTCGGCAGCCTTCAGTGCCTCGGCGACAGCCTTGGCAGCCTCAGCGGCAGCAGCGGCGTTGTTCTCCTCGGCAGCCTTCTGGGCAGCGTCAGCGCCTGCCTTGGCCTCTTCGGCCTTCTTCTGGGCTTCTTCCGCCTTGGTCTGTGCGGCTTCGGCAGCGGCCTGCGCGGTCTCAGCAGCCTTGCGGGCTTCCTCGGCAGCGGCGTTGTTCTCACCGGCCTTGGCAGCGGCGGCCTCAGCGGCCTCCTGCGCGGCCTCGGCGGCCTCAACGGCTTCCTCGGCAGCCTTCTGCGCGGCTTCGGCCTCTTCCTGTGCCTTCCTGGCTTCCTCAGCGGCCTTCTGGGCGATTGCCGCAGCCGATGCCGTCAGTTCCTCATACAGCTCCTCGGCAGCGAGCAGCTTTTCATAGTTCTTGACCAGTTCCTTCTGCGTGTCGGTCAGGGCGTCATAGGCGGCGCGGGCAGCCTTGATCGCGTCGCCGCTCTCAAGCGTGACCTCGCCGATGGCGTCGATCAGGTCATCCACAGCCTTTGCGGCAGCGGCGTCGACCAGGGCGGTGTAAGCTTCCTCTGCCGCAGTCAGCTTCTCATAGTTGTCGACAAGCGCCTTCTTGGCCTCGGGCAGCTTGTCATAGGCGGTGCGGGCAGCGTCGATGGCGTCGCCGCTCTCGAGCGTTACCTCGCCGATGGCGTCGATGAGCTCCTTGACCGCAGCGACAGCGGGATCGTCCGGGGCCTTGAGCACGTGGATCGTCAGCATGGCCTTCGTGGCGGTGCCTTCGACCTCGCCCTCGAAGTTCACGTCGCCGACATTGGCCAGCTCGGCAGCCGTGATGGCGGGCCAGGTGACCTTGACGGTCTGGTTGTCAAATGCGCCGTTGTTGTAGCCGACCTTCACGGTCTTCGGCAGCGCCGGGACGATACCCTGCATCGTCGTGACCTCAACGGGCTCGACGCTCGTGATGGTGGCCTTGTCCATGTCGCTGCGGACATAGATCGTGCAGGTGGTCATCTTGCCGGTGGAGTTGTTCACGCCGCGGAGCTTGACCTCGCCGTCGGTGGCGATCATGTCAGCCGTCAGGGTCTCCCAGGTAACGGGGACGCTGATGAGCGCGCCGTCGGAGGTAACTGCCGTGACGTTGGAGGGCAGCGTGGGCATGACGCCGGGCTTCGTGGCGAGGAAGACCTCGTTCAGGGAAGCGACGTCAACGGAGGAATAGACCTTGAAACGGTAGATGCCGTTTGCTTCCGCGCCGGAACGGACGGTCACATACAGGCGCAGGCGGGTGGTGGTAACGCGGTCGAATTCAATGCGGTTGTACTTGTTCTTTGCAATGCTGCTCTCGAACGGGGTCGTGATGTTGACATCCTGCCAGGTACCGCTGGCATCGAGGTACTGCATGCGCAGCTTGGACGGAATTCGCGTTCCGCCGCCGTCGTCATACCAGTAGATATCGGCGCCGCCGATGGTAACGGCCTCATCCCAGGTATAGCCGACATAGTGCTCGGAGCCGGCGCTCTGACGCCAGTTGCCCCAGCCCTTGCCGGTGCCCACGTTGGAGCTGGTCGGCTCGAAGCTCGGGTTGTTGATGCCGTTCAGGTTCTCCCAGCTGGAGGTGTAGTCACTTTCGACGGAAGCGGCGTCCGGAGCGACGTCCTCGCCGAGGCCGCCCGCTGCGCCCTGCTTCAGGGTGACGGTCAGCTCGGCAGTCGCGCTCAGCTCGCCGTCACTGACGGTGAAGCGAACGGTGTACTCGCCTTCCACGGAGCCGGAGATGGTCGTGGTGGGCTTGTTGGCGCTGCTCAGGATAACCTCGGCGCCCTCCGGAGCGGAGACAAGCTCCCAGGCGTAGCTCATGTCCTTGTCATAGGGCAGGCCGTCGTCGGTGCAGGTCGCCTTCAGGGTAGTGTAGAGGTTGCCGGTCATGGAGGTGTCTTCCGCGAGCTTGACGGACGGAGCCGTGTTCTGCGCGGGATGATCGCGGTCGCCGCCCTCGTTGAAGAGCTGGATCTCGGTCACGGCAGTGAAGCCCTTGTCCTTGTTGGTGAAGGTGAAGCGGAACTGGTCGGTCTCAACCGGTGCGAAGTACACGGCGTTGTAGTTCGCGCGCGGAGCGGACGGGGTACGGGTCTGCTGCCGGACGGCCTGCCAGGCCTCGCCGTCCCAGTACTCGACTGCGAACTTGGAGGGCTCGGAGTAGCCGTTCGTCTGGCGGTCGTTGTAGAAGTACAGCGTCGCCATGTCCACGGTCTGCTTGGAGGAGAGCTTCAGCGTCAGGCTGTCGCGCTCGTTCACGCTGCCGTAGTTGCCCCAGAACGGCATATCGACGGTCGTGCCGTCCACAACTGCCTGCGGATCGGGAGCTGTCTCATTGACGGCCTTGGACGTGGAGTCGCTGCCGTCAGCGCGGTGCTTTTCTGCCCAGGACGCGGCGCGGGCCTTGTCCGGGGTGAAGGTGGCGGTGACCTCCGCGCCCTCGGCGAGGTTCGTCATGCCGTGCACGCCGGACTTCTCCAGCATGTTGAGGACCTTCTCCTCGGTGATGGCGGTGTTCATCGCGGTGGGGATGGCAGCGCCGCCGTTATTGGTGACGATCTCGACAGCGCCGTCGGGGAAGGAGATTTCCTTCGTGGCGGAGTCATAGACGACATGGGCCAGATCCTTCAGGGTGAAGGCCAGCGTGCCGTCGATGTACAGGGAGTAGCCCTCGGGGCACTCGTTGTACCAGGTCTTGCCGTCGTCCGGCTTATCCCACACGACCGTCAGGTCATGACCGTGATAGCGGACGTTGTTGACCATGAAGTGGTCATAGGAGAAGTCGATCGGGCTCAGCTCGATCTTCTCATCGGAACGCGGCTGGATACCGGCCATGTCCTCGATGAAGAGGTAGGTGTAGTTGCCGAGGATGTTGTGGTAGATCCAGGAACGATAGTAGTTCTCATAGGTTCTGCCGTCGATGTTGTGGAACTCGTTGTTGTTCGGATAGCGGACGTCGCCTGCATCGGGGTAGACGTTCCATGCCATCCACTCGGCCATCATGGCGAGCATGTCGTCGGTGATGTAGGTCTGCTCCTTGTCATAGGTACGCAGAGCGGACTCATACAGACGGAGCTGCACGGTGAAGTTGATGTTCGAGAAGTTGTTCGAACCGCTGACCTCCTGGTTGTGGACCTGGTTGGCGGTGTAGAACGGGAAGATCGGGAACTCCTTGCCGTTGGAGAAGGCCTTGAGGGCTTCCTTGTACTTCGTGACGGAAGCGGCGTCGTCGGGGACGAGGCCCACGGCAAAGTAGTTGTAGTTGTTGGACTCGGTGTACTTGACGAGGTTGGGCTGGTTAGCGTTATGCTGTGTGCCGGTCGGACGGACGGCATAGGTCTCGAACTTCTGGCACTCCTCGCACCACATGAGCTCGAGGACGTCGGCCTTGATCTTGTCGGCCAGATCGCGGTAATACTTGGCCTGCTCGGTGTTGCCCAGCTGCTCATAGAGCTTCGCGGCGGCGTCGGCAGCGGCCCAGACGTAGGCGTTTTCGCCGTGTGCCTTCCAGGTGCCGGTGCCGGGAGCATGCATGGAGATGGTATCGGCGTCGTTGCCGGTCATGTAGTTGTTGCGGTAAGCGATGAGGTCGCGGCCCTCAATGTGGTTGCCGTAGTGCTCCAGCTGGCCGGTAGCATCGTGGCCGAAGTAGTACGCGAAGTTCTCCGCGACCTCCGCGCCGCCGCCGATGACGTTGAACGCCTCATAGCCGGCCTCAGCCAGATACTGACCATAGTGGTTGTTCCAGTTGTTGCGGTTGCCGGGGTTATCAAGGAAGGCGCTGCTCTGCGAGGAGTTGCCCGCAGACAGCAGCTGGCCATAGGCCAGATACGGAGAGCGGAGCCACTTCGTATCCTGCAGGTGCATCGGCTGCGTCAGGATAATCGCGTTGTTGTAGCCGAGGACGCCCTCGATGGTGACGGGGTACTGATAGTCATAGCCGGGGATGTTGGCATCGAGCGAGTTGAAGCGCTCCAGCCACCAGCGATAATCGATCGCCTTCTGGACGGCCTTCTTCGGCACGTCGATGTAGGGCAGGTTCTCCGCCCAGTAGAGGTTGTATTCCGCCTTCTGCGCACGGACAGCCTCAAGGTTTCCGAGGCCTGCGAAGCGGAGGTACTGCTCGGTGGACTCCGGGATCTCTTCCGTCGTAAAGGCGATGACGACCTTCAGCTCCACACTGCCGCCCGCGGGGACGGTGACGTCGCGGGACAGCCAGCAATAGTCGTCGGACGAAGCGGCCTCGAAACCGTCGCCGGTCATGCGGGCATAGATGGTAGTAAGGCCTGCAGGGGAAGAGCAGGTGCCGGTCAGCTCTGTCTGCTCTGCACCATTGACCGTGACCTTGCCGGGCTCCGTCGCAAAGATGGAGTCCGCTGCCACCGTAATTGCCTGATCCTCTGCGGATTTGTTGGTCAGCGTCATCGTCGTGACGGCGACGTTCTCCTGATGGATGAACTTCACGACATCCAGCGTCAGGTTGCTGCCGACAGAGTAGGTGCTGGACCAGTTACTCGGCGCATTAACGCGCTTGCTGGTGTCTTCCTTCGTGGTCAGGCTGCCGTCGGCGTTCGAGAAGAGAACGCGGACCAGATCGCCCCGGCCAAGCGGCTGATGATAGGCGGTGTTGCCGCCGAAGCCGATGACGGACGGGCTGCTCGTGTACATATACAGCGCGCGGCCGCGGGTCAGGAAGGTGTTTCCGTCGGCGTTGCCGTTCGAACCGGCGTTGCCGTTGCAGACGCCCTCACGGGCGAGGATGCGGTCCATATAGAAGGAGTCGCCGCCATTGGCAAGATCCTGCTTATAGATCGCCATCATGATGTCCTTTTCGGAATAGGACACACCGAGCTTCGACAGGTCATAGACCTCGTCGAGAAGCTCTGTGTTCTTGAATGTGGGGTAGCCGATGTCCAGCGCTGCGAGGGCCTCTGCGGCGGATGCCTTCAGAACGCCAGCCGGGAGCAGCGAGAGTACAACAGCCAGCACAAGCAGTGCAGAAAGCAGCTGTTTCACATGCTTCATGGTTTATTGTTCCTCCCAAGTTCGATTTTCGAGCATATTGTTTGTCTGGGTCCAATTGCCAGGAAATGCTGGGGGGCTCCCCATGCGGCTTCGGCCGCATGGGGAGCAGGGGGAAAGATCAGGCGTTCAGGTACCGGGCAAGGATCACGGCGATCTGTGCACGGGTCGCGGTGTCCTGCGGGAGCAGCTTGCCGTCAGAGCCGTTGATGAGGCCTCTGGCGACCGCCCAGTTCATGGCCTCCAGCGCGTAGCCGGAGATGTCCTTTGCGTCGGGGAAGCTCGTGAGCTTGCCGTCCTCGGTGTTCTCCTCGTGCGCATAGCGGTAGAGGATGACGGCGATCTGCTCGCGGGTGATCGGATCGTTCGGGGCGAACGTCGTTTCGTTCACGCCCTTGACGATGCCGTTCTCGGCGGCCCAGACAATGGCCTTTGTGTACCACTGGCCGTCGGCGACATCCGCGAACGGGATGGCGGCGCTGGTCTCGGGCTCACCGGCGATGCGGTAGAGGATCGTGACGAGCTGGGCGCGCGTCAGGCTGCCTTCGACATCGAACGTGTCGGCGGCAACGCCGTTCATGTAGCCGTTTCTCACCATGAAGTCGATGCCGTCATGATACCAGACGTTCTCCTCGACATCCGTGAACGCTGCGCTCGGGCAGACGGCGTTGTTCAGGGCCTCGCGGGCGGCAGCCAGAGCGGCGTCGACCTCAGCGGGCGTCTTTGCGGCCTCGATGGCGGCAGCGGCGTCGGCAAGAGCCTTGTCATACGCTTCCTTCGCGTGGCCGGTCAGGCCCTCGCCGTTCTGCTGGAGCTGAGCCAGCTCGTAAGCGGCGGCATACTTGGCAGCGGCCAGAGCGGCCTCCTCGGCCTTTCTCTGGGCCTCTTCGGCGGCCTTGCGCTCAGCCTCGGCGCGCTCGGCCTCGGCCTGTGCCTTGGCGAGGTACTCGACGAGCTCGGCCTTGATGCGGACGATCTCTTCATAGGCCTCAGCCATCTTCTTTGCATACTCGGCAGCCTGCGCAGCGGATGCGGCGGCTTCCTTGTTGGACTGCTCGGCAGCCTGCATAGCCAGCTCCGCGGCGGACTTGGCGTCCTCGGCGGACTTGCGGGCATCCTCGGCGGCCTTCTGGGCAGCCTTGGCTTCCTCAGCGGCCTTCTCGGCGGCTTCGCGGTCCTCAGCGGTGGAGGCGGCGGCCTCCTCAGCCTTCTTCTGGGCCTCTTCGGCCTTCTTCTCAGCTTCCTCGGCAGCCTTCTCGGCATCCTCGGCAGCCTTCTGCGCCTTCTGGGCCTTCAGCATGGCCTCGGCGGCGTCGGCAGCAGACTTCGCAGCCGCTTCGGCGGAAGCAGCGGCCTTTCCGGCCTCCTCAGCGGACTTGGCAGCCTTCTCGGCGGCCTTTGCGGCAGCCTCGGCGGCCAGCGCGTTGTTCGCGGCAGCGGCGGCAGCAGCGTCCTCGGCAGCCTTCTGGGCAGCCTCGGCACCGGCCTGTGCTTCTTCGGCAGCAGCCTGGGCAGCCTCAGCCTTGGCCTGTGCCTCTTCGGCGGCAGCCTGCGCCTTCTTGGCAGCCTCGCTGTTTTCGCCGGAAGCCTGTGCGGCCTCCTCGGCGGCCTTCTGCGCAGCCTCGGCGGCAGCCTTCGCGGCCTCGGCCTTCTCCTGCGCAGCCTTGGCGTTCTCGAATGCCTTGCGGGCATCCTCGGCGGCCTTCTGCGCAGCCTCGACAGCCGTCAGCAGATCGGTGTAATCCTTCTCGGCCTTGACGAGCTTGTCGTAGTTGCTGACCTCGGGCTGCAGGCGCGTGGGCAGCGCGTCATAGGCAGCGCGCGCGGCCTCGATGGCGTCCTTGCTGTTCTCGTCAACTTCGCCGATCGCGTCGATCAGATCCTCGACTTCCTTCACAGCGGCGGCGTCAGCCAGCGCAGCGTAGGTCTCCTCGGCCTTGGTCAGGGTCTCATAGTTCGGAACGAGCTTCTTCTGCTCGTCGGTCAGCTTGTCATACGCAGCGCGGGCAGCCTCGATGGCGTCCTTGCTGTCGAGCGTGACTTCGCCGATGGCATCAATGCGGGCGATGACGACCTTCACCGCAGTCGGGATGCCGTCGGACTTCGCCAGCTTGCCATAGACCTTCCACTCCATGATGCCGACACCGTTATAGTCGTTGGCCTGCTTGTTCAGCTTCACACGGAGGGCGGTGGTGGTAAAGGGATCAAACGTGGTCTTGTTGAACTTGTCCATCTCGCGGCCGAGACCCTCGGCGTTGGGGACGGACTTCCAGTTGCCTTCCGCATCGAGGTACTCGAATTCCACGGACTTCGGCACAAGGATGCCGCCGCTGGTGTACTCGCCCTCCGTGCCGTCGTACCACAGGTACAGGTCGGTGGAATCGATGATCACGTCTGCAGCCCAGGTGTAGGTAACGGTCTCATAAGCAGAGGTGTTGCCCCAGGTGCCGTAGCGCGGCTTGGAAGGATCATAGGAATTGGAACGGACGATGCCGTCGTTCACGGCGGACACGGACTCCCAGCTGGAGCAGAAGCTCGTGGTAACGGAAGCGGAGTAGGCGAGGTTGCCGTCCGCGCTTTCGAGACCGGCGATGGTCTCATTCAGCTCCGCCGCTGCGGCATCAACCTGCTCCTGCGTGGCGGCCGTATCGCTCAGAACGGCCTGTGCCTTCGCAATGGCCAGATCCAGCAGATACTTGCTGCCTTCGACAAAGAGGTTCGTGTTGATGCCCTTCGCAGTTGCGATGGCGTTCTTCAGTGCGGAGCGATCGACGAATTCACCGTAGCCGTAGACCTTCCACTCGATAACGCCGATACCCAGCGTCTTCGGGTTCATGGTCATGCGGAGCTTCGTGGTGGTGATGGGATCAAAGCTCGTGGTGTTGTACTGGTTGAGCGTAACACCAAGGCCGCTGACGTTCGGGACCTCGTGCCACTGACCGTCCTCTGCCAGATACTCCAGCTTCGCATCCTTCGGCGCAAAGTTGCCGTCGGTGAAGTAGTAGGCATCCGCGCCGTCGATGGTGACGGGCACATCCCAGGTGTACATGACCCATGCTGCGTCGCCATGCGCGCCCTGCCAGTTGTGCCAGACACCGTGGCTCGTATCATGGGAGCTGCTCGGGTCGAAGCCGTCGTTCAGGCCGGCAACGCCGCCGAGATCGGACGGAGTGTTGATGATGGCGGTCGGAGTTGCGAACAGAGCAACGTTCTTGCGGTCGCCCTTCACGACGATGACCTTGACGGCCACGCGGGTCGTCTGGGTACGGAGCGTGCCGTAGGCCTCGAACTCACCGGCCTGTGCATACTTGTCTTCGGAGATCTCGTCCCAATCGACTGCGCCGCCGGAGTAGGTGCCGTCGTCACGGACAGCGACCACGCCGTTCGGCAGCGTCGGGGCGACGCCGACCTGCGTGATGACGGTCTTCACGCGCTGGATGCCGTCGGCAGCATCCGTCATGGTGACGGTGACTTCCGTGGAGGAGGTCTTGTCCTCGTCGGTGACAGTCAGGCGGACAACATACTCGCCGCCCTTGTCGACGCGGAGCTTGGCTTCCTTCTCGTTCGGATTGCCGATCATGGCATTGCCGCCCTCGGGCTGACTGACCAGCTCCCAGTGGAAGCGCGGGACGCCCTGATACAGCGGGTCGACCGTGGCTTCGGCCTTGAGATCGGCAACGGTCGGATTGCCGACAACGGGCGTGCCGGTCGCGGAATCGATCGTCGGGGCCAGACGCTCGGGCGCTTCGCCGACAACGAGAGTCTTTTCGACCTTCGTGGACTTCTCACCGTCGCTGACGGTCAGGGAGATGACATACTCGCCTGCCTCGCTGACGTTGAACTGCGTTGTCGGAGCGGCGTCGCTGCTCAGGAACGCGCTTGCGCCCTCGCCTGCGAGGCTCTCAAAGGCCCACAGATAGGTCAGGCTGTTGCCGGGATGGCCGTCGTCGGAGGCAACGGCCGTCAGGGTGTAGGTCACGATGGCCTGCAGATCGTCGCTGGAGACCTTAATGGCGGCCTGCGGAGCGGCATTCTCGCCGTTCGGATCGGCCGTGATGGTCACGACATTGGTCTCACCGGCGGGCATGGTGATGGTCGCGTTGGCCTCATTGTTCTTTACATAGACCTGGCTGACCTTTTCGCCGTTGACGTTGATGGCATAGAAGCCATCCTTCAGGCCTGCGCCGCTCAGAGCAATGTGGGAAACATGGCTTGCCGCAGTGTAGCCCTTGACGTTCAGCTCGATGGAGCTGCCGTCCATGGCGAACTTTGCGCTGGTGATGGTGTCCTGCGTCGTTTCGACGTAGATCTTCTGGTCGAGGATGTTGACGCGCTTGCCGAAACCGTCAGTCGGGATGACCGTGTAGGAGGTCTCGTCGGCAGTGACGTTCGCGCCGTAGCCATACAGGCCGAAGATCGGATCGTTCACGACGTCTGCGCTGATGCGCAGCAGGGAACCGTACAGGCCCTCGTCGCTTTCGCCGGAGAAGTCCTGCCAGCCGTTGTTCATGACGCGGGTGCCGCCGTCGTTGACGTTCATCGCGCCGTAGCCGCCCTTATACATGTTGTAGCGCCAGGAAACGTTGCCGACATACTTGTCGGAGATCTGGCCCATGTTGATGGCGTTGAAGTTGGAGATCTTGGCCGCGTAGTTCACGCGGGCAGCCCATGCGGTGGTATCGCCGTCCTCGAGCTCCTCGTAGCGCATCCAATCGTCCATGATGGAGCCTGCAAGGGAGGCGGTGTACTGGAAGTTCCACCAGCTCTCGCCGCCGATGAAGACCGGGTCGGCGTACTGGTACCAGGTGGGCTGGATGCCGCGCATCGCGCGGGTCTTGTGGTTGGCCATGCTCATGGCACTGTAGGCGTTCTTGGCGGCGTCGCTGTCCGGCCAGTACTTCGTCAGGGCCTGGATGGCGGCGAAGGCGCCCTCTTCACCGGTGTTGTCGTAGGCAAACTCGGAGCCGTACGGATAGGTGGCGTTGATGCAATTGTTCGCCTTGTGCCATGCAAACCGCTCCTGCAGGTTAAAGGCCTCCTCGTCCATACCCTCGGCATAGAGCGCCTCGATCATGTCGGGGATCTGCTGCTCGCCGTAGAAGCCGATGGCGCCGGTGCCGACGCGGTTGGAGTAGATGCCGTATGCCTTCTCCAGATACCACGCTGCAGGCTTACGGTACTCAATGAGGTCCGGATAAGCCTTGACGATGCGGTACATGTTGAAGAAGCCGGTGGCCTCCATCACTTCGGAGAACGTACGGGTGTACGGGCCGCTGGAGGTGCTGTAAGCGCCGGAAGCGGACAGGTAGTTCGCAACGATGAAGTTATCCTGGGTGTTCTTCATGTAGGTGTTCCACATGAAGTCGATCAGGTAGGTCTCGATGGACTTGACCTGCTCGGCATCCGGGTTCAGATAGTTCTTCATGGCGATGAAGTTGATGTTGTCATGGCTCCAGTCATCGCCCCAGTGGTTGCGCTGGTTGGAATCTCTGCCGCTGGCAAAGTACCAGTCGCTGTAGATGCCGTAGGTCGGGCTGTCAGGGTTCTTGTCCTGCGTCTCATTGACCATGAAGTCGGCATGCGTGTCGGATGCCTGATCCAGTTCGGTCAGAACATTGAACTCGAACTGCGTGAACTTGCTGACCCATTCGTCACCGACCTTCAGCTTGTACTCGACGCGAACGCTGTTGTTGCCGATGCAGCCGAAGTGCAGGTCGTAGATGTGGTGCTGCTCGCCGTCGACGGTCTTCGTCTCGACGAAGCTCACGGATTCCTCATAGCCCTCGTTGCCGTCATGCAGGCCGCGGCCGATACGGCTGTTGTTGACCATACCGGAACGGTGCTCCGGCGTATGCGCTTCGTCGAACGGATCGTTCTCGTGCACGCACTGGATGTCGACGGAGTCGACCTTGATGAGGCTGTCATCATAGTGCAGGTCGAGGCGCGTGTCCATGTTCAGAGCCGTCTGGAAGCCCGGGACCGCGATGGCGTCGATGAGGCCGTTCTGATAGAGGATAGAGCGCATGTTCGTCTCGCGCTGCTCGATGGAGTCAGAGGCGTTGTTCGGGCTCTCGGCGCTTTCCTGCGGGGTGTTGTCGCCCGCGCGGACAGCAGAGAACTTGAACTGGTAGGTCTGGCTCTCACCCGGCTCGAGGATGAGGCTGGTCGCATCTTCAAAGTAGCTGCGGCCGGTCTTGTGGATATCCTTGGAGTGGATGTAGTAAACGCTCAGGCCCGGCTGCCATTCGCCGGAGTCGCCCGTCCAGTTGGAGAACGTGCTGCCGGTACGGTTGTCGCTGACGCCGTTGTTGCTGCCGATCCAGTTATCCACATACTCGATGCGGGCACCGGAGGTGGCGACCGGCGTGAAGAGGATGTAGTTGCCTTCGCCGCTGCAGCGGATCGCATAGGCATAGCCGCTGTCCGCGCCTGCAAAGGTATGGGCCGTGACGCGCTCGGAGTAGACGCTGTTCTGGTTCGTGTACTTGTTGTTCCACGGCATCGGCAGGCCGACGTCGCCGAATTCCAGATACGCACCACTCTTGTTCTTCAGGGTGATGGTCCACAGCAGGGAGCCGTCCTCGGTATCCATATCATAGGTGGACTTCACATCGAAGCCCTTCATGGTACGGTCCGTCGTGGAGCTCAGGTCCTGGCCGATGAAGTTGACCTCGACCTTCTTGTCGCTGACAACGGTCTTCTCGATATAGGGGTTATCGGAAGCGATGTTGGATGCGGTGGTCGAGCCGCCGGCTGCGAGGGTCTTGTTCGTGTCGACCTCGACAAAGCCGGTGTTGTCGGCGGGGAAGCTGCCGTCCGCGCTGGAGCGGACGGAGAAGATCATTTCGCCCATCCACTGATGCTGCACACCGTTCTGGGGACGGGTGTCATTGGGGAGGACGAAGTTGATCTCACGATTGCTTCGATTTCTGGGATTATTCACGATGTTGAGCGTAGAAATCTGTCCGAGATCACCGACAGAGATCTTCAGACTGTCATTTGCAATTTCGTTCGCTGCAGCCTTCGCCGTCACGCCGAGGCCCGGCAGGATGCCGGAGAACAGGGACGCGACCATGACGATGGTCAGCACGATCGAGATCACACGTCTGGGCAGGTGGTTCACTCTTTGCATGAAATGTTCTCTCCTTTCAGATTCTATAGTACTTTCGAGTTCCGTCGAAAATGCTAAACGTTTAACATTTGCGGTGAAAAAATATCGCCCAACAGGGCAGGCTGGTATCCTGCGTGGATTCCGATCCAGGAATGACCCGTTCCAGCTTGTAACAGCTTTGTCAGCGCACGCTTTCCCTCCTTCCGCAGGCATTTTTGTACGATATTACCATACAAACCGCCTGATAAAGCCGAGCTGCCGGACAAACGGTGTGCGAAGCCTTGGCGCGGGCATTCCTTGCCCTGCACGCAATGACGAGAGAGCCTCGTTGCTGATGACATCTAGCAGGATACTTCGCCGCAGTCGGAAAACACTTCCCACTGCTAAACGTTTAACAAACTATGCTTGAACTATACCACGTTTGAATCCGCTTGTAAATCCGCAAAAATATTTTTGGAGCTTTCCATAAAATCGTACCGATTGATTTGTGCGAATTGCTGAATCAGCTTGCTGCAGAAGTCATATTTCTCCCTCTACCTTCACAAAAATCGGCCCGGTCTGCAGCAGAATTCCGCAGTCCGGGCCGATATGGATATCTTATAACATGACTACAAATTCAGGCCGTTTCGTGTTCCGTAACAGGCTTTTCATGCTCCGCATCCGCACAGCGGCGCACGCAGGCGGCATACGTCAGCGGGAACGTGCCCTGCAGCACATGGTGCTGCACGACCTTCCAGCCGTGTCTGCGCAGGAACTGCAGAAACTCCGCAGGCGACCACTTCCAGCGCAGCGGGAACCCGGCACGGCGCATCAGCCAGAGGCGCAGCCTTGCAAGCCTGCCCTCCCCCGCATGCGTAAACGTCGGCACGATGAGCAGGCCGCCCGGTGCGAGCACGCGCGCAGCCTCATCGAGCGCCTTGTCTGGCTCCGGCAGCAGGTGGAGCACATTGGCAGCGATGACGACCTCGAAGCTGCCGTCGGCATAGGGCAGATAGCGCATGTCCTGAACAGAGAAGTGCAGCTTGCGGGAATGGGAATGGCTTCGTGCCACGTCGATCATCCCGGCAGAGGCATCCGTCGCCTCGATAGAGGCCGCCTCGTGCACGATCCCGTGCGCGATCACGCCCGTCCCTGTTGCCAGCTCCAGCACGGTGCGGTCACGGACGGCCGGACGGATCCACTCGAGCATCTGCGCATAGGCCTCCTGATCCGCGCGCACGAAGTGCGAATACCGCCGCGCATAGCGGTCCCAGAAGCTTTGTTTCTCCATGCGTTTTCCCTCTTTCGGTTAGTTGTTTCTAACTAAAGTTTACTCCGCAGCGGGCAAAATGTCAAGCCCCATCTTGTGTTTTGCAGGAAAAACCGTTCAGGTGCAGCACCGCGCCTTCCTGCGGGAAGCGGACAGCCGGGCCCGGCGCTGCACTTGCGATACGAACGGGACGGCGTTAAAATGGTGCCGGCCCCCGAATTGTCATTGCGAGGGCGCTTTGCGCCCGTGGCAATCTCGGGAAGGCACTGCCGTCCCGTACCGGCTGCCGATAAACGGTATGCACCGAAGTATGGAGTGTAGCGGCGCTCACTGCGCAAGACCGCCGGGCGAGAGAAGAATGTAGCGGCGCTCACTGAGCGCCTTGCAGACTGGCAAGTTATAGGGCGGCATCGCCGAACGCACACGCCTTGTAGGGGAGCGGACAGCCGGGCCCGGCACTGCACCTGCGAAATAAACAGGCTATCGTTAAAATGGTGAAAATCAAAGGTTTGTCATTGCGAGGAGGCCAAAGGCCGACGTGGCAATCTCGCAGTACAATGCCGGATAACAGGGAGTTCCGGCGAAAACGTAAGCGCCTTCCCGAGATTGCCACGTCGCTTCGCTCCTCGCAATGACACATCTGGGTAATGCGGCGGTGCACCAGCACCCTCCTGCCGTTGAATACTCCCGTACAAGGCGCTCAATATCCGCAAGGGGCACGCCGCATCCGTAAGGCGGCAGAGCCGCCAACGGCTGCGCAGTGAGCGCCGCTACAGACGCAATTGGT
>ERZ773225.2087-NODE-2087-length-21252-cov-3.365240_pt1 | contig 21252 bp, 22 predicted proteins | sample MGYA00580993_ERZ773225 | MGnify/ENA primary metagenome ERZ773225 (study PRJEB29015, sample SAMEA2737748) | human gut metagenome | biome: human gut; feature: human-associated habitat; material: faeces | place: China | collected 2012 ...
AGACCGCCATCTCGGTGAGCAACAGTCTCCTTGAGATGGCGGCCTTTTATACGCGGGGAAGTTTGACGCTACTACAATACAATTGCCGGGTAAAGCACGCCAGCCAGGCGTGCTTTATTCGTTCTCAAGCCTCAGCTACAATGGGGGCGTAATCGGGTAGCGCTTTGACGCTTGGGCTTCTCACGTCCGCACGTAAGACTGTTACCCATCCCTCATTGTAGCGTTCGGTTGAGCAGGTTGGGCTTGCTGCCCGTGTCACAGAGTAGCTTGAATCGGCATTGAGAGAAGGATGGTCTCCGATTATAAACAAAGTACGGGAGGAATTTGAATGAACTCTGTTGGCATCGATGTTTCCAAAGGAAAGAGCATGATTGCCGTTATGCGTCCCTTTGGAGAAGTGGTGGTCTCTTCCTTTGAGATCCATCACACAGACAGCGAACTATGCGAGCTGACAAAACTGCTTAGTGGGCTGTCTGGCGAGACCCGTGTTGTAATGGAATCCACGGGTAATTATCATTTACCGGTAGCCTGGCTGCTGAATGACTCCGGCTTCTATGTTTCGGTAGTCAACGCAATGCTGGTGCATGACTACGGGAACAACAGTTTGCGCCGTGCCAAGACCGACAAGAAGGATACCATTAAACTGGCAAACTACGGTCTTGACCACTGGCTTACATTGCCGAGGTATGTTCCGGAAGAAGATACCCGATTGATGCTCAAGAACTGCTACAGGCAGTACCAGCAGTATTCCAAAGTGCGGACTATGTTGAAGAACAACCTGATCTCTCTGTTAGACACGGCTTTCCCGGGCGCAAACCGCCTATTTTCAAGTCCTCCGCGTGCCGATGGAAGCGAGAAATGGGTGGACTTCGTAGCGGCATTTTGGCACTGTGAGTGCGTTTGTGGTCTATCTGAAAAAGCCTTTATTTCCAAATACCAAAAGTGGTGTAAGAAGTGTAGCTACAACTTCAGTGAAGATAAGGCATTGGATATTTATGCTTCTGCCTGCGGTCACTTCAGTGTTATGCCGAAGACCGATACTGCGAAACTTCTAGTAGAGCAAGCTGTCTCTCAACTTCGGGCAACCTCTGCAGCTTTGGCTGCCTTGAAGCTGGAAATGCAATCTTTGGCATCTTCACTCCCGGAATATCCCATGGTGATGAGGATGTTTGGTGTTGACCCTGCGCTCGGCCCACAGCTCATGGCAGAAATCGGCGATGTCCGGCGCTTCCATTCCAAGAAAGCACTGGTGGCTTTTGCGGGCATTGATGCCCTACCTTACCAGTCCGGCCAGATGGATATTTACAGCCGCAGTATCTCCAAACGCGGTTCAGCTTCGCTGCGCAGAACACTTTTCCTGCTGATGGGTGTGTATCTCCAAAATGCCCCTGTAAACGAGCCTGTGTACCAATTCATGGACAAAAAGCGCTCTGAGGGCAAACCTTACAAGGTTTACATGATGGCCTCTGCATTTACTATGCCTCTGTGAAGGCGTATTTGGACGCTTTGGACGAGGCGTAACGTCACTTCTATATCTACGGACTGCCACCATCTTTAATTGCAGATGCGAAGTGGCATGATTGAGTGCGCTTATTTCTCCCTGCGTAAATTTCTTGAATTTCTACTTGACTTTTGTTAGCAGGTCTTACATTGCTGCTTTCAGCATCTCCAAAAAGTGCAGCATCCCTGCCTCTGAAGGGTCCGCTTCAGAGATCGGGCTTGCCTTTTTCCGTCAGGGCTCTTCTCCCAGCGTACAGATGATCGCCGGTTCTTCCTGCGGCGCGTGTCCGCACGCCGCGCTCCACCCCGCCAGAAACGCGGAGCGCACTACCAGAAACAGGGCTTCCTCCGCTGCGTCATACTCGTGCCGCTCTAAAAACGAGGCAAACGCCGCTTCAAATGCTGACTCCGCCATGACCGACCCCTCCTAAATTCCAATTTCCTTAAATATACCGCAAATTATTCCATGCGTCTACCCTGGTGGACCATTTGGATCAAATGTTTTTCCATATTTTTTAAAATAGGACGCCTGTACTATGGCTACCTGCAAGAATAGCTGAAGTGCCTTCCATTGGCGAAAGAGCAATGGCCTCTAGCGTTCGGATAACATACAAAAAAGAAGCGAAATTATTCTTTGCGTCAGTTGACAAGGGCATACGCGGTTTTTCGCGGGGCAAAACAACGCATGGCTGCGTTATCCTCGTTGGTGAGCGTCAGCCCACCTGCCTCGTCTGCCTTGCCAGCCGCCGTTTATCCGCCGCGAAAAACTCCGAAGGACTTGCCGGCACGGCTGGGGCGTTGCCTGCAAGGCAGAGGACGCAGGCTTGCTGGCGCAAGTCAAGGACGATAACGCCGCAGGCGGCGTTCCAGCCGCGCCCGCAAGCGTGTGTGCCCTTGTCAACTGACGCTTGCTATACAGAACTATCCTTTGTAAGCCGATTCACCAGATTCAGAACCAGCAGCAGGTCATCAGAAGAAATATTGTAGATATATCCGCGGCTGTGACCCAAGTCATAGCTCATTTGATATTCGGAAACTCCTTTTTGAAGCCTGAGCTGGGTTATTCTGTCCCGCACGAAAGATTCATACATTGGCTACCACCTCATGGCACATGATAGCCACGATCAACGATTACAAAAACCGCATCCGCGATCTGACCAACGACCTGAATTACATTTTTGCCGACTAACACGCAAAAATCGTGCCAAGCCCGTCCCCTGAAGCATTGCTTCAGGGTTTTTTTCTGCATTCCAGGTATCCTATACCCGGGTTTTACGGGTTTTCCTTTGACGCGCATCCGGCAGCCTGACACGAGGCTTCCAGCCGTGAATCTGCACAAAATCTGACACCGTATTTGTGACAGTTTGAATACTTGACAACATTTTTTGTGTATTTTATAATATCCATGTTGAAATCGATTGCAAACCTTGTTTATCAGGGAGAGAGCGGAATACTATGGCAGATATGTTGCGGCCAGCTACCATTTATGATATTGCCGAGGCAACAAAATACAGCGCCTCAACTGTCTCCCGCGCATTGAACGGCGGGGTGATATCTGAAGAGGCAAAGGAGCTTATCCTTCGCACTGCAAAGCGGATGAATTATCAGCCAAATAACGCTGCCCGCTCCCTGAAATCCAAGAGCACCAAGCAGATACTGCTGTCCATACCGCATCTGGACAGTGCGTTCTACTTTGACCTGATCGAAACGCTGAATCAGGTCGTAAGCGCAAATGGCTTTTCCCTGCTTCTTCAGCATACATACGCCAGCGAAAAGAAAGAACTGTCGCTGCTGAAGAACATCCAGATCAACAATATTGATGCGCTTATTATGATCTCCATCAATATCACCGAAAGGCATCTGAAGGAGCTGCGGCACATCCACTGTCCAAAGGTGATCAGCTCCATCGGTTTGGACATCCCCGGCAACAACACCGCCGCCGATTATGACTATGTGGGTGTCAACACAGAGGAAGGGATCTTTCTGGCAACAGAGCATCTCATCAAACAGGGGCATAGCGATATTGGCTATGTCGGTCTGTCGCTTGATTCACATACCGGCAAGGAGCGCTACAACGGCTATGAGTCTGCCATGCGTAAATGGGGGCTGCATATCACACCGCAGAACATCATTGTCGGCGGTTACACTATGAATTTTGGCTACGATGCAGGGCGGCAGCTTCTGCGCGCTGGGAAACTCCCTTCCGCCCTCGTCACGACCTGCGACCACATCTGTTTCGGTCTTTATCGTGCTTTTGAGGAAGCTGGGATCTGCATTCCGGAGGATATAGCATTGGTCGGGATGGATAATATCGATCTCTCCACAGTCATCAAACCCAAGCTGAGTTCCGTTGCGATCGCGTCGGCAGAGATCGGTCGCAAGGCGGGAGAATTGATCCTTGATCGTTTGAATGGATGGGACGCACCCAAGCAGAATGTCGTATTTAAACCACACCTCGTCATACGGGAATCCAGCGTCCAACTTCTTTAATGCCACTCAGGAGGGCTTTTATGGCTGACTATTTACTGGGAATCGACTTTGGCACTGGCGGAGCAAAGGCCTGCATTACCGACAACGAATTGAATGTATGCGCATATGCTTACCGCCCTTATCAGATCTTGGTCAAAAGACCGGGCTGGTCGGAGCATTGTGTCTCTGATTACTGGGATGCAGCTTGCCAGATCATCAAAGAGTGTTTGTATAAGTCTGCAATCGATTGCAAAGATATCCGTATGATCGCGATCTCCTGCGCCATGCCGTCGACCATACTGGTAGACGAGGACGGTGTCCCGCTCTGCAATGCGTACAATCTGATGGACCGCAGAGCCACCGCACAGATAAAACAGCTCCTGGAGCAATATGGAGAACGCTATTTTTTCGACATCACCGCCAATCGGTTGGAGGATCAGCCTTCCCTCATCAGCATACTCTGGGAAAAAGAAAACCGCCCGGAGCTCTATAAGAAGATCCGTAAAGTCTATACCGTCAGCAGTTATATCAAGTACAAGCTCAGCGGGGTCAGTAATATCAGCTACAGCGACGGCCCTCTATACGGGCTGGCATACGATATTCGGAAAAACGAATTCCGCAGAAGCGTTCTGGACCAGCTTGACATTCCCGCAGAGATCCTGCCTGAGGTTTCCGGCTGCGAGGAGATCGTCGGCGTCGTATCGGAAAAGGCAGCTTTGGAAACTGGGCTGGCTGCGGGCACTCCGCTTGCCGCCGGGCAGGCCGACTGCAACGCCGGGTGGCTTGGCGGCGGAGCTGTGGAGCCGGGTGACATCCAGATGAATCTTGGTACCTGCGGTAATTTCGGTGTGATCCATCAAAGCACCGACTTTATGGATAGCATGATCAACATAGCCTACACAGCCGGTGCTGAAAATACCTATGTCGTGATTCCGACCACCACGACCGGCGGTCAAATGCTGCGCTATATGAAAGAAAACTTCTCTGATCTGGAGCAGGCGGCAGAAAAGGCGACTGGAATCGATTGCTACGATATGCTCAACCTCGAGGCGGAGGCTGTCAGCGCCGGCGCGGATGGACTTTTGGTGCTTCCATACCTGATGGGAGAGCGTACTCCGCTCTGGAACGCCAACGCACGCGGTGTGGTGTTTGGAATGTCGCTTAACCACACGAAAGCGCACCTTGTCCGCGCGATGATGGAGGGCGTTGCGTATGCTCTCTACCAGTCCTTTGAACTGGTCAGCGCACACTACCCGAGAATCAATTATCCGATCGTCCTCAATGAGGGCGGCGCCAAGAGCAGGCTCTGGCGTCGGATCATCACGGATGTTTTTGATCGGCCTACCGTGACGCTCAAGAATCGTTTCGGTGCGCCCTATGGCGACTGTATTCTGGCTGCAAAGGCCGCCGGGCTTATCCCCGATTACCTCATTGCCAGAGAAAAGGCGGAGTACATTGAGCCGATGGAGCCGGACGGGCATACGCACGAAATGTACATGGAGTACTTTGACCTTTTCAAGCGTATCTATCGCCATGTTGAGGACGATTTTGAGGCATTGGCCAGTATCCGCGGCAAATATCTTCTAAAGTAAAGGAGCACACATGAAAAAGGCTGTTTTCGGGATCATCGTTACCACAAGAGGCTTTTTTAACCCCGAGCTTGCTCGACGCGGTCGCCTGCGTCTTTTGAAAAAGCTGCACGATAAGGGCTATGAGACGGTCTCTCTGGAACCAAACGGCAGCGAAACCGGATTGGTGGAGACCTATGCAGACTCCATTCGCTGTGCAGAGCTGTTTCGCCGCGAAAAGGACCGTATCGATGGGATCATCGTCAGCATCCCGAATTTTGGCGATGAGACCAGCACCGTGGAGGCAGTGCGTCTGGCGGAGCTGGATGTTCCTGTTCTCGTACACGCCTTTGATGATCGCACAGATCTGTTGGATCTGGAGAACAGGCGGGATTCCTTCTGCGGCAAGATCTCGATCTGCGCCAACCTGAAGCAATACGGCATCCATTTTACAAATACGACTCTGCATACCTGTGATGTGGAGCATCCGCAATTTGACGAGGATCTCACGCATTTTAATGCAGTCTGCCAGATCTATAAGGGGCTAAAGAATATGCGTGTCGCGCAGATCGGCGTGCGGCCGGCAGCCTTCCAGACAGTCCGCGCCTCTGAGAAGCTCCTGCAGAAAAGCGGCATCACCGTTGTCCCCGTAGACACCATGCAGATCATCCACGACGCCGAGGCGCTCGAAATGACGCCGGAGGTCCGGCAGATGCTCGCTGAGATCAGGACCTACGGCAGTATCTCCGCATCTGTCCCGGAAGAGAGGCTCGTCAAGTCCGCGAAGCTGACCGTGGCGATCGAGCAGTTCATGCAGGCTAACAGATGCACCTGTGGCGCGATCCAGTGCTGGGATGCTTTGGAGAAGTTCTATGGCTGCGCCGCCTGCCTGCCGATGAGCATCCTCACCGAGCACGGCATTCCCATGGCCTGTGAGACCGACATTATGGGCGCCGTATCCATGGCTGCCCTTACCTACGCCTCCGGCAGTCCCTCCGCGCTGATGGACTGGAACAACAATTTTAACGACGAACGTGACAAGTGCATTTTGATCCACTGCGGTAATTTTGCCAAGAGCTTTTACGGCTGTGAATTTGAAATATCCAATCTGGACATTCTCGGCAAATCTCTCGGCTTTGACCGCTGCTTCGGTGCCTGCAAGGCGCAGGTGGCACCCGGTCATTTTACCTTTGGCCGCATCTCTACGAATGACCTGAACGGCGGCCTTATCTGCTATCTCGGTGAAGGCGAGTTTACAGAGGACAAGCTCTGTACCCCCGGCTCTCCGGCCGTAGCAAGGATCGGTCGCCTTCAGCAGCTCATGGATACGATCTGTAAAAACGGCTTTGAGCATCATGTTGCACTCAACCGTGATGCCTCTCTGCCTGCACTGCGTGAGGTATTTGAAACCTATATGGGATGGACCGTTATCGTCCATGCGTGAACGACCGCGGAGGAAGCAGCGATGATCTTCAGACTTTCTGATATGCAGCGTGTTGCCCATGAGGGTCGTTATGCGATCCCACACTTTCTTGGCTGCACACTTGAAATGACCTTGGGCGCTATCCGCGCCGCGGAGGAGCTGAATGCTCCGATCGCGTTCGGCGTCGCCCCGGAAGTATTCGCGTCCGTGCCGCTTGCGTACGTCTTTCCCATGCTGCTCAACGCCGCGCGGCAGACCTCGGTCCCGGTAGCGGTACAGCTCGAACACGGAAACGGTTATGCACAGGCGGCAAAAGCGATCTCCCTGGGTGTCGATTCCGTGATGTATGACGGCTCCGCTCTTGACTATGAGCAGAATGTGCGCAACTCTGCCGCGATCGCAGAAATGGCGCACGCCTTCGGCGCGTGCGTGGAGGCGGAGCTGGGACATGTGGGCGGGTCCGCTGTCCGAACCGTAACAGAGGGTCTTGTCAGCCACAGCACTGACCCCGCGCTGGTACGGGATTTCATCGACCGTACGCGCGTAGACACACTGGCAATCTCCTTTGGCAATGTCCACGGAAACTACCGGGGGCAGGCGCAGATCGATACAGAGCTTGTGCGCAGGATCGATGCGCTGGCCGGGATCCCGCTGGTTATGCACGGCGGCTCCGGTCTGCCTGATGAGGCATATCCGCCGATCGTGGCAGCCGGCATCAGCAATATACATTTTTACACCGGCATTTGTAAGTATGCCTGGGGTGCAGTCGCGGAACAGGTAGCAGACCTGTCAGATCCGCCGTATCACGAGGTCACCGCACATCTCATCGACTTTTTTACAGAACGAACAGCGCATGTGATCCGGCTGCTCGGCGCAGCCGATCGCGCGGGAGATTTCCGCGTATGATTTCTGCGGAGAAAGGGATCGGGTCAGACCATGAATATAGAACGCTGGGGACTTTTTGAGTACAGACTGAGCTCACCAACGCAGTATGAGAATCCCTTCCGTGATGTTATGCTGACGGCTGCTTTCACCTGCGAGGCAGGTACGAAGACCGTTGAGGGCTTTTATGACGGTGACGATACATGGGTCATCCGCTTCATGCCGGAGCATCTGGGGACATATTCCTTTCAGACCGCTTCTTCTGACAGCGCACTCGACCGCCGAACAGGCAGCTTTGTGTGTATTGCTCCGTCGGCCGGCAATCACGGTCCTGTCCATGTAGATAAGCAGTACCATTTTTCCTATGCCGACGGGACACCGTTTTTTCCGCTCGGGACCACCGGCTATGGCTGGACCTATCGTCCCAAGGAGGTCCGTACCCAGACACTAACGTCCTATCAGAAATACGGCTTTAACAAGATCCGTATGCTCCTGACGCCAAAGCACTTTGAGGGCGATGATGCGCAGGGCGATGTTATGATCACCTATGAGCCGGAGCTTTATCCCTTTGAGGGGAAGCGGCAAAGCTTCGATTTTTCGCGGTTTGTTCCGCAGTACTTTCGGGACTACGAGCAGCGGCTGCTTGAGCTCTCAGAGATCGGTGCCGAAGCGGACATCATTCTGTTTCATACCTATGACTTTGGCTTTTTCAATATCGACAAAATGGATGACATACAGGCGCTGTATCTCCTGCGTTATGTGGTAAACCGATTCTCTGCGTTTCGAAATGTATGGTGGTCACTGGCAAACGAGTATGATGTATGTCAGCGTATCGACCCGCGCAGTGGCAAGCTGGCAGTGTTCTCCGTAACGGATCTGCGCGATTGGGACCGGCTCGGTGAGTATTTACGGGAGCATGATCCCTATCAGCATCCCCGTTCCATCCACAACTACCCCAACGGTACGATCTATCCTGATCGCGCATGGATGACGCATGTTTCCTATCAGCACCCCAACACCTACAGTCTCCTTGCGCATCTCCGGCTGCAATACGGAAAACCTGTCATAAACGACGAATACCAGTACGAAGGAAATGTAAAGTACGAGTGGGGCAACAGCTCCGCGGAGGAAGTCGTATTCCGGCATTGGCAATCCTTTATGGCCGGTGGATACGCCACGCATGGTGAGGTCTACAAGGTAAACGGAAATAACCGGGATCTTTTCTGGACCTACGGCGGAACGATCATCGGCCATTCCGCACAGCGTTTGAAGTTTCTCCGGGAAATCGTGGAGGCCTGTCCGTTTCAGGAAATGGAGCCGTTCTGGCTTTGTACGGACGGACGGTACTACTTTTCCCGCAGCAAGGGCTATGATGATATTCTGATCTTCTGCGGCGAAGACCTGCCCGGCAAGGTCATCTATCCCGGAAACTCCGTGACCGGTGAATATGATTACCATGTAACGGTATATGATGCCTGGAACTGCGAAAAGACGGACGAATATGAGATCGACAGCCAAACGCCCTTCCACCTGAAAAAGTGGCGGGTATACAGGCTGACTCGAAAAGGAACAACAGATACATAAAAGGGGGATCGTCACTTTATGGAGCAGATCTTGAAAAACAGCAGCACACTGACCCCGGCGCAGCGCGCGGAATACCGAGAGCATTTGATGCCGGCCCTCCGGCATGAAGGAGGCTTCCTGCTCAAAGGCGGTCATGGCATCTATTTGGAAGCCATGGACGGCAAAGAGTACATGGACTTTACCTCTGAACAATTCACCTGCATACTCGGTCTTGGCAACGAGGAGATCGCACAGGCAGTCTATGAGCAGGCAAAATGCCTTACAACTCTCGCCCCGCTGCATCAGACCGACCTGCGATACAGGGCTTTCCACCGGATCGCGAAAATTGCGCCCAAGCACCTTAACCGTCTGTCCTTCACAGTCGGCGGCGGTCCGGCTATCGAATCCGCGCTGAAGATCGCGCTGAAAAATGTCCCAGGCTCGCGCAGCTTTGTCTCGCTTTGCGGCGGATACCACGGGACGACCTTTGGTACTGTCAACGCGACGTTCCTCTCCAGCCGCGGCGGCGTTGATGCGCCTGCCAATGAGTGGCTCTATCGTTTTTCCGCCAATGTCCCCTCTGCATTCACCCGAGCCCCACGTCCTTACTGTTACCGCTGCCCCTTCGGGAAAAAGTGTGAAAGCTGCGAACTGGAGTGTGCCGAGGCACTGAAGCAGGTGATCCTTACATCGGCGCAGGCGCCTGTGGCGGCAGTTCTGGTAGAACCAGTCCAGTCCGGCGGTGGTCAGATCCCCTTTCCTGCAAAATATCTCAAGCGTGTGCGTGAGATCTGCGACGAGCTCGGCGTTCTGCTGATCTTTGACGAGATCCAGACCTTTGCCCGATTGGGGACATATTTTGCTGCGGAGTACTACGATGTGGAACCGGACATCATCGTCTTTGCCAAGGCGCTCGGAGCTGGCATCCCCATTGCAGGCATATTGATCCATGACAGGCTGGTCGGTTTTGAGAACCTCATGGAGGACATGAACACCTTCCAGAATAATATGATCAGCTTTGCCGCGGCCCTTAAAACGCTGGAGATCATCGACCGGGACGCTCTCCTGCAAAACTGCACGGAGATCGGCGACTATTTTGTGATGCGCCTGAAGAAGATGCAGGCGCACCACCCGGAGATCGGTGACATTCGCGGTGTTGGTCTGGCCATTGGGATAGAAATGGTCACAGACCCACAGAGCAGGAAACCCATGTGCGAGCAGAAAATGGGCGAGCTCTTCAGCTACTGCAGAGAGCATGGACTTTTCTACCAGCTTGCACACAATGTCATCAAGCTCAAGCCGCCTATTATCATCAGCCGTGAAGAGGCGGAGCGGGCCATGGATATTATAGAGCGCTCCTTCGATGAGCTATTGCCGTAATATGTGAGGTGAGCGCATGAAAGCGATCGTAAAATTTGATACCGGCGCAAATAAAGTCGGCTATCTGGATATTCTAGAGCCGGTCTGCGGACCGCACAGCGTAAAGATCGCGATCAAGGCGGCCGCGATCTGCGTCACGGATCTGCACATCATCGATGATGAGTATCCCTGGCCGGTCGGTCTGCCGCTGGGACATGAGTTCTGCGGCATCGTAGTTGAAGTTGGAAGTGATGTGACAAGGTTCAAGGTCGGCGACCGGGTCGTCGCCTGCATGGACGGTGGCTTTGCGAAATATGTGGTCAAGGATGAGGACGACTGGGTCTTTCACCTGCCCGACTCCATCTCGTTCGAGGAAGGGGCTCTGCTGGAGCCTCTGGCTGCGGCAGTGAACAGCGTTCAGAACAGCTCATCCATCCACCCCGGCGATACCGTTCTGATTGAGGGTCCCGGCGTGATGGGGCTCTTTGCCTGTCAGGCTGCAAAGCTCTCCGGAGCAAGCGTCATTGTATCCGGGACGGCCAATGGAGCACAGCGGCTTGCCCTTGCCGAAAAGCTCGGGGCAGACAGGACAGTCAACATCGCATCAGAAGATCTGGATGCAGCAGTTCATCAGATGACCGGCGGCAAGGGCGTTGATACCGTGATCGAATGCTCCGGAACGCAGACCGCGCTGGACGCCGGTATCCGCGTGCTGAGGACCGGCGGTCAGTTGACACAGGTCGGCATCTTCGGCAGCCGTGCTACTGTCGATCTGGGGCATCTTGTGTATCACAGTAAAAAAATCGTCGGCAGCATCGCCTACGACCGGGATACATGGCTGCGTACGATCCGGCTCGCAGCGGAACAGAAGATCTGCCTTCGCTGCTTCGTAACAGATACGCTGCCGCTTGACGATTGGAAAACAGGCTTTGAACTGGCGCGTAAAAAGCAGAGTCTTCGGATCATTCTGATCCCGTGACCGCAGCCTATCATGTTTGCCATTGGCAGAGATGGTCAGCTATAGGAAACAAAATAATTGGAGCTTAGGAGGAAACACAAGTGAAACATTCCAGCACAAGGATTCTGAGCATGATCCTGGCAGTTTTGATGCTCACCGTCATGTTCGCAGGATGCAGCCCAAAGCAGGCTGCCGCTCCTACCGCTTCTGCGGATGCATCTGCCCCCGCAGACACTGCCGCCCCCGCAAAAGACACTGCTGCCAAGCCCGTCACCATCCGCTTTGCCCATGGCTGGGCCGCTTCCGGCGACACGGCCGTAGGTGCAGAATTCATTTCCAAGTTCAAGGACAACCATCCAGAGATCGATCTGGTCGAGGAGATCGTCGCCGGTGATGAAATGATCACCAAAATCAAGGTCGATATGGCGGCCAACAACCTCCCCGACGCATGGATGTACTGGGGCTCCATGGCAGATGTCGGTGATTATATGAAGGCCGGCGTTCTCGCCGACGTAGACGATTATTTTGCCGCATCCGCCCAGACCGACCGCTCCGACTATCCCGAGGCAATGTTTGATTCCTTCCGCTATAACGGCAAGGCCTATGGGATCCCCACCGAGTCCTACGTCGGATTCTGGTTCTGCAACAAGGATCTTTTTGACCAGTATGATCTGGAGATCCCCGAGACCTATGAGGATCTGCTTGCGTGTGCCGAGGTCTTCAATGCCAACGGTATCATTCCCCTTGCCATGGGCAGCAAGGGCGGCAATCCCTCTCACTTTTTTATGAGCGAGCTTGCCTATCAGTATGCAGGCTGCAAGGATGACTTTGCCGCGCTGACCAACGATTATCAGCTCGACTCCCCCGATTTCCGCAAAGTCATCGAGCTCATCTGCGAGATGAGAGATCGGCACGTTTTCCCCTCTGACACCATGGCAAACGGCGATTGGGGTCCCAGCTTTGCGCTGTACAATGAAGGCAAGGCCGCTATGATCTACACCATGAGCTGGCAGCTCAAGGCACTCAGCCCCGAGATCGAGGAGAAGACCGTTCAGATCAACGCTCCTCGCCTGCCCGGCGGCACAGTCGATCCCGCCACCTTTGTCAGCAGCAACAGCACCTACGGTCTGGTCATCAACGCCAGCTCCTTTGCTGACCCCCTCCAAACGCGATGCGCTGGTCGCCTTGGCAGATCTCTTTACCTCTGACGAGTGGGTCGCCGAAATGTTCTACAAAACCGGTACCCCGAACGCAAAAAGTGTGGAACTGGATCCTTCCAAGGCCGAGGTTCCCATTCTGCTCGATGTGCTGAACAGCGCGGAAGGCAAAGACAAGATGTCCTGCCACTGGCTGGCCTCCGCCTCTGGCGAAGCGTTCTACTATATGTGTGACAGGCTTGACGAATTGTTTGCAGGCGCTTTGGATGCCGATACATTCATTGAAAAATGTCAAGCTGAATACACTCTTGCCAAAGAAGAGGGTTGAGTCTTGATTAAGCGCTGAAACGGGCGGCGCTTTATGCGCCGCCCTCCTCTCGTCGTGTTTCGAAGTTGAGGGAGTTGAAAACATGAGTTATAAAAAAATACGTTACGGCGATCGGATCAAGGACGGCAAGGGCTGGTTTTCAGCCGCCTTCCTGGCTCCTTCTCTGGCTCTGTACACCTGCCTGATCATCGCTCCGATTTTGCTGGCCGTGTTTTATTCGCTGACAAAGTGGAATGGGATCGGTGCGCCGACCTTTATCGGCTTAAATAACTTCACGCGTCTATTTGCCAGTGATGAATACTGGGTCTGTTTCAAAAACACGCTTACTTGTATCGGCTGGTCGCTGCTGATCCAGATCTCGCTGGGGCTGATCCTTGCATACCTGCTCTATACCACAAAGATCGGTTACCGTTTCTTCCGCTCCGTCTTTTTCCTGCCGGCCGTCATCTCCCCTGCGGCGATCGGCACGATGTTCCTGATCTTCTTTAACGGGGAGCTCGGTCCGCTGAATTCTTTTCTGACTTCGATCGGGCTTTCCAAGCTTGCAATGAACTGGCTGTCGGACAGCCGAACCGTTTTATATGCCGTCATGTTCCCCATGATATGGCAGTATATCGGTCATTACATTCTGATCTTTTTGGCAGGGATACAAGCGATCCCGGAAGAGATTTTCGAAAGTGCAAAAATCGACGGTGCAAATTCATTTCAGATATTCTTCCATATGGTCGTTCCCATGGTGCTCGATCTGATCGGTACCTGTATCGTTCTTTGCTTTACCGGCAGTGTCAAGGCATTCGACCAGGCGTATGTTATGACGGCAGGCGGTCCTGGCGTCAGATCCTCGTATCTGGCCATTGAGATGTACAAAACTGCGTTTACGGAGAATAAGCTCGGTCTCGGCATCGCCATTGCCATCACGATGCTGGTGTTGTCACTGGTCTTTACACTCTTGTTCAACCGATTCCGGGCACGAATCGCCCCAGAGGATTAAGGAGAAAAAGATGAATCGCAATACCATCTCGAACAAGCCAAAGTATACCCTAGGCACTATCGTCAAGTACTTCGTCCTGATCCAATTTGCGCTCACCTGCATCATCCCCTTTGGGTGGGTCGCGGTCAGTTCCCTGAAGACAGATCAGGAGATCTATGGAAACTCATTCGGTCTGCCGGAAAAGCTCATATGGAGCAACTATGCGGAGGCGGCGAAGGGTGCGAACCTTGGCACCGGGCTTATCAACAGTCTGTTCTACTCCACCGCGTCTGTGGTGCTTCTGATGCTGATCTCGGCCATGGCAGCCTATGTCATCGCGAGAGTTCTGCCGAAAAGAGGACTGTATAATTTCTACACGCTCGGCATTATGATCCCGATCCATGCCGTCATCATCCCACTGCTGATCATTTTGCGTTTTGCAGGATTGGTCAACACCCGCCTTGGGGTCATCCTGACCTACACCGCATCGGAGATCTCGTTCAGCGTCTTTATTCTTGTTTCGTTTATGAAAGGGCTTCCAAAGGAGATCGAGGAGGCCGCGCGCATCGACGGCTGCAGCCGGACAAGAACTTTCTTCAGCATTGTGCTGCCCTTATGCAAGCCAGGTCTTGCCACGGTTGCGACCTTCGCCTTTGTGAACATTTGGAACGACCTGCTGATCTCCATGGTCCTGATCCCCATGCCCAAGCTTCAGACGCTGAATCTGTCGTGCTTCAATCTGCGCGGGCAGTATGTACAGCACTATGGGCTGATCTGCGCAGGCTTGATGTTGGTGATCATCCCAGTGGTCATCGTTTATTTCATTTTCCAGGAACAGCTTGTTAAGGGGCTGACTGCAGGTGCTGTAAAGAGCTGAAAAGGAGAAGGCTGAGAGAATATGAAGGTTATTTTCGGGTGCGACCCCAACGCGGCTGAACTGAAAACGACGTTGATGAAGGTCGCCGCAGACGCTGGCTGGGAGACCGTTGATTTTGGCAGTACCGACCCGATCTACGCCAATACCGCGATCCGCGTAGCGGAGGCCGTTGCAGCGGGCGAGGCGGAGCGCGGCGTACTGCTCTGTGGGACTGGGATCGGGATGTGTATTGCTGCAAACAAAGTCAAAGGTGCTTACGCAGCGCTTCTTACAGACATCTATTCCGCGCAGCGTGCGATACTCAGCAACGATGCCAACATTGCCTGTATCGGCGCTTTCACGATTGGCGAAAAGCTGTCGATCGAATTACTGAAAACATGGCTGTCGTTGACCTTTGATGAGCACTGCCCTTCGGCGGAAAAAGTGCGGTGTTACATGACCTACGATACGGCTAGAGACAAATAACCGGCACAGCCGCTCCTAGATGAGCGGCTGTGCCTTATAATAGCGTAGTCCCTAATGCAGTTGATATTCGTACGGCTACATCTGAACTTACCTTGGTCAGGCGACAGAATATCTGTAGTAACTGTTCTTTTTGCTCCCTTGTGTATTCTGAAAATACAATATTGCTTATTGCGCATGCCACCTTTGTCGCCGCGTCATTGCATACAGGCACTATTGGGAATTTATATCGAAAGACGCTTTCCCCATCCGTGGGAGTATTACTTGTCTTCTTATCTTGCTTTTTCAAGCACCGACGCAACACTTTCTTACTTGCAGTGTTACTTATCTGGAACTGTTCCCGGTCGTCTACTTCTCCAAACAAATAGTTAGGCGATATTCCGTAGTAATAAGCAATTTCAATAACGTACTCTTTCTTAAGTCTCTTTGTAATATCAGATCCTTTGGTCAGTAGCCTTCGCACCCATTCTCGGCTGATCCCCAGTATGTCTGCAATTTCTGAATTGCTTATTTTCTTCTCTTTCATAAATGCTTTCAATCGTTCTTGAAAGCATTCACATTGCTCGCTGCTTAGACCACCTCCAAAACATTCATCAACTGCAAGGCAAATTCCTTCAAAAACTTCGGGCAAGGGTTTTGACTCTGCACGCCATACATCCATCTTTGCACTAAATTGAGCGCAGGAATCAGCCTCACTTTTTCGTCCAGAATGCTTCACGTCCTTCTCCTTTCTAATTCTCTGCAACTTATTTTCTTCCAGTATTTTTTAGAAAAAAAGCGCATTGAAACTCTTGATTTTGTTGTGTACTCTGTACTTATTCCATTAAAAAATAAAAATCAGTTAGGAGGAATCAACAATGGGTTACAAAGAAATTATATATGTCAATGGAGACGATGCCGAACTGGTTCGCAAGGCCGCTAGTATTGAGGAGGAACGTTTACAAAAGATTCCTACGACGCATGCCTCCACCAATACGTCGAAACTGTCCTGCCCCATTTACTTTGAGGAAGGCAGTGGCTCTGCTGATTACGATACGGTGCAAAAACGTGATGAACTTGTCGCCAAATATCAAACAGCATACGGACTGGCTGATGAACCTGAACTTGTGCCCGATGCTTTGTCTTCCGTCGAGAAGCCTGCTGTATATGAAAATCAGCAGATTGACCTGATCTCACCATTTAAAGAACTTACAGCCATCTATGCATCGCAGCCCGCGCCAACTGATACGCAGACCACATCTATTGCGGTACAGCCTTCCATAGCACCGGTACATCCAGCGGAAATTTGTAATTACAGAAGATCTTCCGCACCTACAGCTATGAATTTGGCAAAAATCTTTCAAAACCGAGTTCATATCCGTGTTGTTGGGGGTGTTGTATATAAATGGGAAAACGGAATGTATCAATCTCTGGACAGACTCAGTTTGAAAAAAGAATTGGTTGCAGTGATGCGGAATGAATTGGAAATTCGGGGAAGTTCAAGCCAGTTTGATGACATTATTGAATGCCTGCTTGCTGATCCAGCACTTGAAATCGATGAAAACCGTCTCACCCCGCCTCCGTATGCATTAAATGTAGCAAATGGGGTTTTACGCTTATCTCTTGACGGATTCATTTTAGAGCCGCATCTTATAAATCCTCATATTTTAATGCCAAGGTATTTCTTTGATTCCATCATTCGGGTTCCATGGCTTGACGCTCAGCCAACCCCTGTTTTTGACAAATTCTTATATGATACCGCGCACGGAGATCCCACTTTAATGCAAAGAATTTTAGAAGCTCTTGGATTCTTGTTAAGTCAGGATTACTCTGCCAAGAGGTTTGTCCTTTTGCTGGGACCGTCCAACTCCGGAAAAAGTGTCTTTGGGAATCTGGTCTGTAAGTTTTTTGATCCCTGCTTTGTCAGCGCAGTATCTGCTGGAAAATTGGGCGACAGATTTAGCCTTTCTGCACTCAAACACGCCAGAATTAACCTCTGCATGGACTTGAGTGACTCTGTTCTTAGCCCCGAATCCGTTGGCACAATCAAAAAAATTACTGGTCGCGATCTGATTGCTGTTGAGAGCAAATATGCTCCTGTAGTTCAATGGCGTTTTCCAACCAAGCTCCTGTTCTCTAGCAATCACAAACTTCGGTTGATGGGCAATGATAGTGCCTTAGCTGGGAGAATTTTGCTTTTACCATTTTCATACCCTGTTAAACGTGAAGATCAGAACCCGACTTTAGAAACTCAGCTTGAAAAAGAACTGCCCGGAATTTTACATTCCGCGATGGTCGCGTATACTCATGTCATTTGCCGCAATTATCAGTTTACCGGCGATGACTACTATACGCCAGAGATGATGTCTCAAGATGCGCTTGGTTTGGACGCTGGCTCCATCAGCGCAGATGAAGCCGTTTGCACTTTTCTTCGTGAACAGTGTATACACGCCGATAACGCTGTATTTGTCCCTGTAAATAAGCTGTATGAAGCCTATACAGCTTTTGTCACCCCGAATGGAACTGTAAGTTTTTCTAATACACAAACTTTTGCTCGCGTTCTTGGTCGCTGTTTGGAACGCATGGGTTATCCCTCTACATCAAAGAAAAAGTCTCTGAACAATAGGACAGAAAATGTCTACTACGGTATCCAGTTCAAGGGGTGAGTAAATTGGGCGAAGCGATCCTCAAAAAGCTTCCTTCTGCGCTTGCATATGACAACCTAATTTCGATTGATATGGTAAAGCGCAGGCTTGAACTGCGTGAAATTTTAAAAAAATATCCAGTTTACATACCATTGTCCGTAGTAGCGAAGTTTCTGAACATGAAGCCCGAGGGGCTTCGCGCCTGCATAAAGCAAGGAAGATGCCCGTTCGGTCTCGGCTACGAAGTCGATGACAAGAGCGCTTTCAAAATTCCAACTGAAACCTTTTTCCTCTGGTACACCCATGCGGTGATTCCAGTTGGCATCTAAACAGGGAGGCGGTTCGCCGCCTCCTAAGCTCATTGAGAAGGAGGTGGGTGAGCATGCCCACGAAGAAACGTTATGAACACAAAATTACGCTGGGAAAGGACATAGACGGCAACTTGATCCGCAAATCCTTCTACAGCACGAAATCCAAACGTGACGCAAAGCGCAAGGCGGAAGAGTACGCAGAGACCTATAAAATCAAGCACTTCTTAGGAGAGCCTGAGAAGGCAAAAACGATCACTTTTGAAAAGTGGGCAATTCGTTGCTTGGAACTCTATAAGAAACCCTACGTCAAGCCCAACACATACACGGATACCTGCCTTGCACCTGTCAAGCGGCATTTGATTCCCTATTTCGGCAAACGCGAAATTCAGACCATTCAGCCCGCTGAAATACAGGAGTACATCAATAAAATCGGCAAGAAGTACGCGCCTGAAACCGTCAAAAAAGACTACAATATGCTGAGTTTCATTTTGCAGCACGCAAAAGAAGAGGGCTACTGCAAGGAAAATGCCGCAAACACATCCATCATTCGCTTGCCGAAATATCATCGTGTGGTCGAAAAACACGCGCTTTCCCCGCAGGAATATGATACCACATACGAATTTGCTGTCAACCATCCAAAGGGACTGGCGATCATGCTGCTGATGGAAACAGGGTGTTCCAGAAGCGAGCTGTTGGGTCTGCGTTTTGACGATTTTGATACCGAACACGGGATTCTGCACATCAATCAGGGGTTGGTATCTGTCAATTCAAAGGAAACGGGAACGGCACTGATTGCCGATGGACTGAAAAACAATTATCGCCATCGCGAAATTCCGATCTTGGAGCCGCGCCTGCTTGCCAGACTAAAATCCGAACCGAGAACCATTACGCTTGGTTCCGGCGAAAACGAACAGACTGTTGAGGTAGAGTACATCTTTCACAGTCCGGAGGGAAAAGCGTATATCCCCCGGAACTGGTATGAACGCGAGTATCGACCTTTTATGAAAGCGCTGGTGAAAGCACATCCGGAGATTCCGTCTTTGACACCGCACGAGCTGCGGCATACCAGAGCGACGCTCTGGTCGGCGCAGGGCGTTCCACAGCACCTGATCGCAGATCTGCTTGGGCATTGCGATACCAGAATGCTGGAACGGGTGTATAACCACACAACCACGGACACGCTGCGGCAGGCACTGGTTGCAGTACAGACGAAGGAGGGAGAAAGAGCTTGACGGCTCTTTCTCCCTCCATTTTCGCAAAACTGTCGTATTTTTGTCGTACAATCGATTTAGCCTTATAGCCTGTTTGAAAGTATCGAACTTTTTGGCATCAAAAGTATAAGAAAAAGTTCTGAAACCGTTAGATTTCAGAACTTTTTATGTGTGAGTTGAACACTATGGATCAATTGACATAGCACATTGCATTCCAGATAAAAAGGAAGAATTACCATGCGTGGGTTCCGTTTGCGGCAAGGCTATCAATATCCATAAAAGCGTTCTCGATCCGCTCTGTGTGATAACCCCAGTAATTGTCATATATTATCTGTGTAATGCCGCGTGTATCCCATTCTTTCAGAACATCCGCCGTCTTTTTGTTTTTATAGGCAGCATAGAATTCCAGCAGATACATGAAGAAGCTCATTTCTTCCGACATCTCATTCACCTCGGATATAGACAGAGTTGCGAGGATCTCCGGTCACCTTTTCTGTTTCCCAGATTTCAAACACGGCTCCGGCACCAAAGGCCGTCAAACCGCAGTCCTCATTTTCAAGCATTTCATGTGTTTTGGAAGCTACAAACACGCGAAGCGCATCCATCTGACTGTAACCGTATTTTTCGGCAATCATCGGAACAATTTCGCTATTATAATAATCGATCGTTTCTGGATCTAAACGCCTCATACCGTTCGGGCCTCCATAAAGTGCAGGATCGACAACGCCTTTTCCGTTCGGAACGCATACTGGTCTTTCAGTTTTTGAGGCAGCAACAGCTGAATTGCAATTTCCTCCGAAAAATAGCCTTTCAGATAGTTGTTTACGGTTCGGATTGCCTGGTCATTTGCGACCGGGCCAAATACCACATCATATGCATCCGCTTGAATTGTTCCGGTTCTGTTGGCAGCGATATACTGAAGCCAGTCTTTATCTGCCCGATGAAAGCGCAGCAGATGCAGCGACTCCAGCTGCGGCATATCAAAGGAATAAACGGAAACCGTCGAAAAACCGTTTCCTCGATTGTTTGTCGTTCGAATGGCCCACTTCTTGGCCTGTTCAAAGTCGCTGGTCAGGTAAAAACCGGCACCGAAATCCAATAATCGCTTGCTTGGAATCAACATAGGATTCTTAACTTCCAGATTGCTGCCGTGAAAAACGATCACGCTCTCACATCCTTCGTGCTTTTTTATAGTTTATCACACTTTTATCGAAAATCCAATGAAAAAACGTCAGCTTTAACAAATCAAACTGCTCCCATCGTCGACGCATACGAGAGTGCCGGACATATGTTCGTTTGCGAATCATAGTCCAAACAATCTCAATTGGCTTTATGCAGAAGATGTATCGGGTGGGCAATTTTTTCATTTCTTTTCTTGTGCAGGCGGTTTCTGTTTCATCGACCGCGAAACTCTCGCACGTAGAGAGTTCGTTGTTTTTGATTGCTTTCTGTAGTACTGTTTTTGACCATTGCTGTTCTCGCGCCTGTTTCAGATACCACCTGCGCGCATCTCTTGTCAGCTCCGCTTCCATGATCACCACGTTCAGCGTCCAGCCGATTTTCATTGCCAGCCGGAGGAGCGTTTGGTCA